>Ga0098044_1000404_pt1 | contig 22863 bp, 10 predicted proteins | sample 10_taG_FD_75053 | JGI IMG/M metagenome (GOLD analysis project Ga0098044, IMG submission 75053) | Marine viral communities from the Subarctic Pacific Ocean - 10_ETSP_OMZ_AT15264 metaG | ecosystem: Environmental > Aquatic > Marine > Oceanic | place: Pacific Ocean | collected 2015-01-16 | reverse complement strand
TTGAGGAATAGGCGCCGTGGCCTATAACCCCAAAGTTCGTGCTGAGAGACGTGGCTGGCTTAACCCACGCACATAAAGAAAACTTGGGTTCATTGGCGGGATCCCCGTCGGCGCCGAAGAGCAGATCAGAAGCGGGTGCTGGGGCGGCCAATAGTGAATGACCGGCCATCCCATTAAAGGCGATACTTTTCGAATTGAAAGGACCGGGGGTATGGCCATATTCCCAATTATATAAAAGTTCATTAATGCCAAGTATATTTCCTTCCGGGTCTGATCCTTTATCTTCTAATGTGGGGAATTGCCATTTATATTTGTTTCTTTCTAAAACATGACTTTCCACCAGGGTGCGGATATTACCGCCATATTGATCGCTAATGTCGGCGGAAAGTGGCACTAAATAGCCAAGAAGAGTATCTAAGGTTTTGTCAATCCATTTATAAAAATCAATATATTTGTCTAAATCTGGTGTATTGCCGACGCGCTCGAAGAAAAGTTGTCGAAGTCTTTCCATATGTTTATATTTTCCGCGATATTTATTGGCGGGGGCTCCGACCAAATTATTGAAATCTTTAATCGAAGAAAACATTCTTATCATTTCTTCAGAAATGGTTTGGTACATACTCTTTTCAATATACATATAATAATTTGTTGGTCTAAGCAAATCGCCTTTATTAAAAGAAATATCATCATCGGTCAGAACATTAACCATGTCTGAGCTATTAATATATTCTGGTAATTGTTTCTTGGCCGAATAAACATATTTTCTATTAACTGCGGTAGAGGAGTTAACTGGAAAATTATAGCCTTGTGGCAAATATTGTTTCCCTACAATGTCCCCAAACCAACCGTAACGATTTTGTAAACTTACCGAACCAGAAGAGAAATCTTGACTAATAAACTCTCCGTTGGAGTCAGAACCGGTTAAAGTATCAAAAGTCCAATTTAATGCTAATGTATGAATTTCTGGAACGCGCGTTCCCGCGATTGATGTCTGATATAGGAAAGCACTTCTATAGGGGTTAGCCGGTCCATAATTTTTTACGTCTTGTGCGTGCTGTTGTATAGCTCCGGTTGGCAAATATGATAACCAAACTCTAGTAGACGAAATACCAGCATCGGATTTTTGTTGTAGTGTGCCAGAGAAGTTTTCTCGGTGGGCGCCAATATAAATGCTTTTTGGATTGTTAATAAATGCTGCTCCACTATTATGCGCAATAGAGCCAGTTAACAAAAACTCATTTTTAATAGTGTCTAATACTTTTTCTACGCCATAGAATTCGACCGTGTGGCCTTTATTCGCAGCCGATCCGCTACTGCCATCCGGCAGATCCGCAATTGGGTATACGGATGGCCTCACAGAAACAGAAAAGGTCCAGCGAGTGTCATCGAACACTTCATCAAAATAGCTACTTGTTAGTGTTGGAATAACTGTTGATCCTACGCCGGTCAATTTAAAATGGCATCTCTTTGAATGATCTTGGTCTCTAATGGCATAAACTTGGAAATTTGCGTAGTCATTCGTTGCCCACGTTAAATCATTTTCGGTAGTTCCATTCACTTGGTGCACTCCAAAAAGAGAAGCAGTTGTAAATGGGACATAAGATCTAAAAGATTTATTACGTGTGCGGTCATCAGAGGTCACTGTAGTGTTGGCGTCTGCGAGACTGGCGCGCCGAGGGAAAACGGCTTCAGATTCCATTGTAAATGCCATGTAATCACACCTATCACCGGTGCCAGAAATAAATGATGTAGAATTTGAATTTTCGCTTGATGTGGCCGGAAAGACAGTAGCTGTTTGAGTGTCAGTTATAGCAAAGTTAACATACTTTTTAAATTCTGCTACTGATGAATAGCTGTCTTTTAACTGGTAAGTTACGCGGTTTCCGTATGTGTTTATTTTATAGATCTCATCGTCAAATCCAAAACAACGAATAAGATTTCTAAAAGACTTTTCTGTTCCTTTTGTTTTGTAAATATAAATAATGTTATTATAAATGTTTTGATAAATGCGGTTTTTTACATCATATAATTTTTGCTTAAAAAGCGTTTTGTCATCTCTGTTCCTAAACTGCGCTAGCGAAGTTGCATCGGAAAACAACTCAGGAAAATATGAAAAGCCAATAGATTCTAGTAGTCTGTCAGAAAAAGGGTATGATTTAAAACTCGAACTTAAATAATTTTTATGCTTTAGTTTTGGAAGAGCCCAGATTTGATTAGCCAAAGAATCGAAATAGCTACCAACAATTTGAGTAAGATTTCTTAATGGGGAATACTCTTTAGCTTCATCTTCTTCTATTATCCAGCTTGGAAGGGTGTGATATACTGATCCGTTATTGGAATAGTCATATATGCGACCTTCCTCAAGCTTCTTGTTTCTATAAGCTGCAACATCCGGATGGAAATAATAAAGAATTGGATCTTTAAATTCTCTATCAACTTTGCCTGATTCGACCATTGCTGAATTGGTACTTCTACTAGAAGTGTTATATCCTACAAAACTACCATTGCTGATTCTGCCAGAATAGTCTAAAACAGTTTTATCAACTGAAGAAGTTAATGTAATTCCTTCATTAAATTTATAATAAACTCCTAAATCAGTATTCGCATCATCAGTATTTGTGCCGCCGCCGACTGGTTCAATCATTTGCCGGCCGATTTGTTGAGATGTTCGTTGGGTTTTCCAGAATCTAAATTCGTCTAAAGATCCTGATAGTTTGCCCCATCCTAATGCTGGTGTTGTAGTACCAGAAGGGGCCGCTGCTAAAGCGCCAATTGTTCCGCTTAAATTTCCACTAATATAATTAATTGATGAGCCCGTGACGATTGTTTCATTACACGCGCCGTCGACGAATAAATTGATTTCAACGGCACTTCCAGTATTTTTAAAAGTAAAAGCATAATGATGCCAAGAGTCATCTGCGATTGAAGATGTATCTATGTTGCTTCCAATGGTCTCATATGAAAAGCCGCTGACACCAGACATATATGTAACTCTAAATGGGCTGCCGCTGGTAGACGCGGTCAATTCAACTGTTAGGCGTCCATAATTCGCGCTAGAAGAATCAAAGCCAGTTGTACAAACATCAAAAAGTAATTCTTGGTTGGTCAATGAGGGGCCCAAAAATTCACTTTTCTTCAGCCAAAACTCAACTGTATTCCCGTCTATTCCACCAATTTTAAGATTAGATTCTCTATTTTTAGAAAGGTCCCACACATTTGCATAACCACTTTTATAGTCACCGGTGGTGTCATCAATATCTTTTCCTTTAGAGCGCTGTGATGTGTGTGGGCCGCCCTTTATAGAAATATATTCTTTTGTAGTCGGCTCTCCATATCCATCCGAAGTGGCACTCTGTGCTGACCAGCCTTCTGCCGATAATATAATATAACCATTCGTTCTAGGATATTCATTTTCAAAAACATGGAGATCTAAGTAAGATGAACTTAATTCCCATTGTACACGCTCTTTTAACGAACCATCATAGGGATAAGTTTTATAAATTCTATCAACAGCATCGATATAATATTTCTCAGCAGACCCAAAACGAGCAAACTTGCTGAACTGAGAAAAGTCAACAGGAGGAATAAATCTTTGCTTTTTATTGAAATATTCTGTCATATATTCGACAGATTCTACTTCTTGTCCTAAAGTTCCTCTATCCTGATTAGTTAAAATGGCATCTTTTTCATTAAAAAGTTTTTTGTAATCTTGGCTCATACATTTTCTACTCTAAAATTGAATTGTTCTGGTTGTTCCGTATACTGACTATTAAGATAATAAATAAATTTAATTGCGTAAGTGTAATCTGCTTCTAGTAGGGACATGTCTAAATCAAAATAACTACCACTGGTGTCGTAAGATAGCCGTGTATTGTTGTCGCTCCCTGTTCCATAAGAAATAACATCCAAACCATCGTCTGCGCGGAATACTTTATAATAAGCGTCTTCTACTAAATCAATGGGTGCAACTAGCGATGCAACGCTGTAAATATTCGGATTCCAATCTTTTTTTCTGGTATATAAACGCAATCTAGCAGTTGTATTTTGATTCGAATAGGAAGTCTTTAAATTTGTAATTTTAGATATATATTGCTGATTCGGATTAAATGCCTGGCCGGGCCAGACTTGCGTTAAGCTTGCCGGATTAATTGTTCCTGTGAAATATTCTGTGCTACTGCTATGCCAAACATCAAACACTCTCGTTAGAGAAGTGGATCCGGTAAAAGAGAAGGATGCTGAATAGAGGCCTGTCGAAACATACCCTCCAGTAACGTTAGTGTCCGCGGCACTAACTACGCCGCCGCCGGCACTTAAAGTTAATTTTGAGCCTGATGGTGCAGAGTTATTAGAAGAGCCGGAATAGATACTAACTAAAATACTTCCTGTTCCGATGTCTGGAATGTTTTTTAGTTGTCCGCGAACATAATTATAAAGATAAATTGTATTCAAGTTATCTGCGGCGGGGGCCAATGAACTGCTGTAGTAAAAGCTTCCTCGATTATCTTTAGTGGAAGAATCCCAGCGCGCTTCGATATAGGGGCGTTTAAAGAAAAACTGCGATCCTCTTGCAAAGAATTTTTTGGTATAATAAGAATCAGCTGCTCCCTCTTCTGTCGAAGACAGCCTAACGCCAACTCCATAATTTGATTTTGATCCTAAAACTGCCTCGTTCCCGGGGCTGTTAATCCACTGCTCAACGAGCGGAGTAATATCCAATTCCATGTCCTCGAAGCCAGTACCAAAAGAAGCAGTGAAAGAAGAAGAAGCGTCTACGAAATAATCGGCACCTTCATTTGCCCATGAAATATAATCTGCTCCCATGGTTGTGGTAGTCAAAGATATGACATCCACATTTCCAGTGGGGAGGGTCGCCACCCCTTTAGTTGCATTTTTGACGCCACTGGTGGCGGAACTAACAGTGGCGATAAATTGGCTGTGAGCGTCTACAATGGCTTTAAATGTGGTAGCATAGTTCGCTGCCGTGGAACCGGCTGATATGTCAACCTCTACTTCTGTGCCGTCCACTGTGGGTGCTGAATCGTCCCCGTCATTAAACCAAAAATTATATCTATTATCATTTGTGTCATATAAACTTATGTATTTGCCGCCGTAATCAGTTCTTGTGTCGGAAGCAAACGAAGCCGTGATAACTTGTGCGGTCTTTGTGTCATTGCGATATACCCAGTTAGCCTCATCCTCATCAGAATAGTCTTCCATATCAAGGCCTAGGCCTTCTTGCCAAGATTGAGAAACTGTGGAAACAATTAAATTAAAGTCTTTCGGAACTGTTTGCGAATGCTTAGCGTTAAACATTCTTAAATAAAAAGACACGCTGCCGGAGGCTGGAATATTATTTTGTGCCCTATCGTAAGATATGTAGTCGGCGCCGGATCCAGTAACTGGAAATTTAATAAGAATTCTTTCTAACTCAGAAGAGGATGTGTTAGCTTGTGCATAGATTGAAAAAACTTCAAGAATATCTGACTGGCCCATATTTCCACTTACTCCGCGAGTAGATAAATTTGCTTTGTAAGCATTCGTTATTGTTGTGTCCGCATCTGCTGTATATCTTTTAATGGCCATTAGAGTACTGTCCCCCCTATGTCGGAATCAGGAAATTTAATTTCAAAAATAGTATCTGATGGTGGAGTAATGTATCGGCCGTCTGCGGACTTTGCTTCTTCTATGCTTATTGGAGAGTCTGCATATAGAGCGCCCGATTTTGATACGACATCAACTTCTACAACATCTAATAGATCCGACACTGATTTCAATACCTGATATATGTCTGTTATCAAAATAGGCTCACCAATATCAAATGTTTTACTAAAGGCTACCTGCAAGGCAGCAGTGCAAGCATTTAAAACATCATATTTGTTTGAGCCCGGATAAGCTAATACTTTGAATTCGATACCCACATTAGCTATTTTGGCATCTAATATGTCAATGGTATCATTTATCATTCTATATTGATTAATCCAAGTTTTCAGGTTTGATTTTAGCGCGCCATTCGCTACAATTAAAGTTCCGTCAGTGTCTTCAGACATGGTATACATATTTATATTTCTCTGGTTGTAGGAGTCAGTGTCTAATTCAATAGATACCCTTTTAAGTTTACCAAACTTAGAAGGCATGTTATAAGCCATGCTAACATAATCCTGCTTTGTTACGGCTCTATTTTGAGCGGCAAAATTTCCTAGAGCCCGCTGCTTTATTTCGCTAGGCGTTATTAAAGACATGTCTCCTATAACGGGGTCCTCGTTTGTAACTGACAAACTATTAACTACGGTATTTTTCTTATTCGTGTCTAGGGTTTCTGGTGATGTAAATTGTATGTCTGTCGTTCCCACTCTTGTTATGGTGCCGGCCGCGGCATTCGCATTATTATTAGTATTTATTCTATAAACTATTGTTAAAATAGTATTCTCTGGTACGACTCCTAATTTATCAGTTTCATTTAATATTGACGGGTCAAAGGAAGTATCTGAAGTATAATCTTTGCCATGCAGCGCCAATACCACCTCAGAGGGGTCCTGAACAGAGACGGGCGTCTCGTCGCTGCCATACCCAAATTGTAGAAAAACACCAGTTGGAGTATTGTCAACTACAAAGCGCCTGGAAACGGCCACTGGTTTTAAAATATTGGGCACTGTATTTGAATTGTTGCCCTTGTTTAAAACAGGAACATATATTATATTCTGCGTAAGATAATCTACTTCAAAATATTGATTACCGTTGGCATCAGTTACCGAAAGAATTTCACTAACATTTTTTCCGTCTATGCCAATTCTTAAAAATTTCTGAAATTCGTTAACAGAAACTTCTTGTACCGCTAATTCGCCAGAGACTATTTGGCCTGATGCTCGGATAGCATAAGAAAGGGGGGCGCCTGTGTCGGGATTTTGTTCAGCCAATACAACCGGATTAGTGCTTTTTGAAAAATCCACACTTTCTAATAGTGTAAAAATAACATTTCCAGTAGAATAAAATGTTGATCCCTTCTTTAGAACCGGCCTATAGCTATCGTCAGGGCCCGGGAAATTAGTTTCGGCGGGGATGGTTATGAAAAAATTGCATATTCCAAAAGAAGATGGGTAGGGTTTATACTTGTATCCAAGCTCTTTGCTTAATTTTAGTATATTATGAAATTCCATAGAGGTGGTTAAAAACGATTCATTTGCTTGGTAGTCGACGTAAAAAGATAATATATCACCAACGTAAGAAACGGTATCTAACATTAAGGAGCCGAAAGAAGCTTCAGTAAAATCCTTATAATTATCGGGATAATACCTTTTAACATATGATTCCAAATCTGACCTGATCGAATTAAAATCTCGACTAGTATAATTTATTGATGGTTTTATCTTTGGCATCTCTAATTTTCCTTATTAATTAAAAATCAGTGGGAATAGTTAATTCCAGAGTATCATTGAAGTTTAAATTTGAAATATGATACTCTATTTGTAATGTCATATATTGAGTTGATTTATAATTATGTGTTTCCGTTGTATTTAAATTCGCATCGCTTCTATTGATATTAAGAATTTCAATATAGGGCACGAAGCGGCGTGCCTGTTCAACTATTTTAGCAGAAAGGTTTTGCTGGGTGCCTACCTCTGTTTCAAATAAATAATTTCTTGCGCCGACTCCAAATTCCGGATGTATGATTCGTTCGCCGGGGGCCGTTAATACAACCATTTTTAAATTTTGTTTAGCGACCTCTGCTAAAGTTTTGTTTAACTTATAAAAGCCGTCAACAGGATCAGGTTGTAAAGGTAATTTTGGAGAAAAGCCGACTGCCATTTTTTTATTCCTCTTTTTAATAAATAGCAGTTATATTAATAATTGTTTCATTTTTAACTATAAACAAAAAATCTAAGCTTGGTGGCCAATAAAACGGTCAACCATAGCCCCCACTATCCTCCACGCCCCAGCCCCCGGGGGGTGTATATATATTCTGCGTCAGCCCATATTCGGCGGGGTTCTCCAGGCCGTCGGTGTTCTTGATCATTTGGCGATATGCCGTAATCTGGTCTCTAAAGGCTCCGGCTTTTGGGCCTCGCCAATGGCAAGAGTCGTGTCCGGACAGATTGTTGAAGACTTTAATATAAGATCCCGCGGGCGCGTCGGGGTGATATCGAACAACATTAGAATCCAATGGTCTATAGAAAAATTGATTGTTATAGGCTGCAAGATCTTTGGGATTTGGGTTGGCATCCGGTGGCCAGTACCATTGTGCCGTAAACAACTCGGGCCACCACAGACGGCGATAGTAGTTCGACTCTTTGTACCATTTTTTGCCGATACATTTACCAGAGTGTGGGTGGCCTGAAAATCCATATAAATAAAAATACCAGGCTTCGTTCCAGCCAAGGCCGTCAGGGGCGTCTACCAAGTTAAGGTCTGGCTGATTTCCAAATTCATCGAGGAGGCCCGTGTTATCCTCAAAGGTGTTTATAACCTCATTTGTGAATCCCCACCAGGTTTCGTCCTCGATCCTAGCTAGCGGATGGTGCATCTGATTGTGGCCCGGGCGCGTGAAGCCACCTTTATAGGGTTTCGGTAGCATGTTGCATGCTTCTTCCCAGCTGGCGGGCTCTCCAAACTCCTCAAGAAGAATTTTTTCGCGGGCGCCCCAGACCGCGGTACCGCGGGCATCGAGTATATAAGCAAAATCGTTGTTGTCACCCTCAATAATTCCAGCGCCGACACCTTTCTTTATTTCGGCTTTATGTGCGAGTTTCGATGCATTCCAGCTGGAGTATTGGCTGTTATAACTTACAATAGCAAGTCCCGGGTCGAGACCAGCTGCAAGCCACGCCACAGGATTATATGAAGTATAAAATGGTGGTGGCTCCTCCCAGCCGGTCTCTCTTGCTATATGAAATTGCCATGCACGTCTTTTGGCTTCGTCACTTAAAAAATGCCAGGGTGTTTCTGACACTACAGCATCTCGGTAGCCCTTAGAATGATATTTACAGGCGCTGCGGCCAATAGAATTTAGATGAAAGCCGGAGTGGCCGTATCCGCCTCCATACCGATTATCATGTATGCATCCGGTCGGAAAATCAAAAAGAGTTAGGCGGCCGGGCCCACAGGAATATTTACTGGAAGCGTTAGGCTTTTTCAGCCACTCTGCATCGTTTGTAACTTGGTCGCCAAACAGATAGTCTAGTATGTGCCAACTGGGGGGCGGCAGGCCTTTCGCCATGGCTTTGGCGTACTTTTTCTCTAGGAGCTGCGTAGCAGTGGGCTCCGGCCAAACAGATTCTGCTTTTTCCTCTAACGACTCAATATATGCTTGGACGTCTGGTGGACATTTTTCACCGTTGTCTCCAAATACATCTGTAGGCGCGTCGTCGCTATCTGAACTCCACTTTGTGGCCATGGCCTTGGCTATAGCGCCCACTGGAGTGATCGGGCCTGGTAGAAACCATGGAGTCTTCCATGTCGGATCAGCAATGTTGGCGGCCGCCTGAACAACTAATTTAAGAAACTTTTTAAAAATTTCCTGGTTGGAGGGGGATTTCGGAGGATCTGCTACCGTTCCTTCGGCTTCGGCCGCGGCGTCGTTTGCAAAACTATAATCTCCATTAATCGCTTGTGTCGCAGCGTGGATGAAGCGATTAAGAGCCTTTTTCGTTGGAGCAAATAATTGATTTAAAGCGGGGTAAGTTCCATCAATATAAAACCGATACATAAAAGAAGTAGCTAGTAATAATTCTCTAACAGGGAGTAATTCATTTACAAATATGTTTGGCTCTTTTGACCAGCTGGTTTGCCACCATTCGGGCAACTTCTTTGGTGGTACTATTTTTTTCAATAGTATTTTTTTGAGTGGGCCCAAGGTTTTTTCTTTTGTCTTGTCGTTCCCAAACATCATAAGCATTGCTCTAGAAAGTGCCCACAAGCTTGGTGCACCGGTTGGAGCTGTGGGTGAGCCTGTAAAAACGAGGGGCGCTAGCTCTTTCATATGAATTTGGTCTTGGAATTTTTTCAAAAAGTCATGAATATTCCACCAAATAGCGGATGGCAACGATTTTAAATACTCAGAATTTTCTATATAATTTGTATAATCGTAATCATATTCTGCCTCTTCTATTGGCATACAAAGATATTTTTCTGTGGGCGTTTTTTCCCAAACAAATATTTTTTCTTCATTAATTTTGGCAAAATCTTTTTCTCCCATAAATGCAGCTGCCGTCTTAAGCAAATCGCTCTCTGTTTCTCCCCCTATTATAGGAAAGAGTAAATTCAATCGTAACCCAAGTGCAAAATCAAACCATAGGTCATAGGGACTATCATAAATAATATCTCTTATTCTTATCCAAAGATCTTCCGCTCTCTTATAGTTATAAAACTGGTCCGCGGCTCCATCGATGCTATATTTGGAAGCTTCGATGCCGTGCAGTTCAGCAACTCTATGCAAAAACCCATTGCTTTTTGTAGCATCTGTTACTCCCGGGCGAAATTCTTTGGCAAGACCAAACATATTTATAGCAGAGAGAAATGTTTCTGGGTTCGTATGGGAGTCATAAAAAGTTAAAACATCTCTTGGGTTTGGCGGAAACAGATGGATTGTTGCCGGAGTACGAGAAGGCATAAAACTATTTAATGCAAATTCTGCTGACATAGCTCCCCTATTGAGCCAATGATATCTATTTCCCTTGCGGTCTCCCCCTGGAAGGATGTCGCTGCCCCAATGATAGTAGGGTTGGCTTGGCGTCGCACCTGCTTCAAGTGACGGGGTGGCCCTTTGTTTTTCTTGGATCCATGAAGAAACTAGGCGAGTAAATGGTGTTCGGCTTCGAGACCAGGTTTCATTCACATTCTCACCTGCGGTGCCGGCACGGGGCTCGAAGAAAAGCCCAAAAAATAAAGAGTTAAATTTATTAAAGTCAAAAGCACCATTATTATCAATTTCGGCGACCATGGTCGAGATCACTGCGTCGGCGTCGTCGCGCCGGTTGGGGAGAACGCCGCCTTGGCATGCCGCTGGAAAATTAAATTGGTTCTCGGCTTCCCAAGTTTTTTTCATTTCCCACGCAGTCTTAAACTTTTCCCAAAATTCTTGTTTTGCCTCGACGTCGCCGAAGTCGCCAGATATTTTAGTTTTCATCCGCATATACGGTTGAAAAAATAAGCCGCCACCCCAAGGCTGACCCCCAAGTATTGGCCAATCGTTTTGGCTTTGCCATCCTGTAGACGAGTCAGCAGGCCATGTGTTGTCTGTGACTCCTACTTCTTGAATGGGGCGCATGGATGACAATTTTTGAGTAGTCTCCGGATTATTCTCGTGTGGGCTCATAGGGAATAGGCTTGGAGACCAATATTCCGGAGTGGCTAAAACTGCATATTGCAAAAGTCGGGCGGAGGCTGCTGCTTGAACGTCAGGATCATCAATATCATCAAATGTGTGAAACTTCTTTGTCCAGGTTGGATCTATGATGCTTTGAACGCGGTTGGTCATGGTTTCACTAAGTTCATGGGCAGTTTCTTTAACTAATATTTCTAGACAGTCGCGCTTAGATAATACAGGCTGTATTTTTCCCAAAGGAGCGTCAATTGGTGGTGTTGCGTTCGGAAACACCTCTCCTAGCTGTTGGCGCCCCTGTATGATTTTTTCTGAATAATCTAACATGGTGTCGTAGCCGACGCCCGGCATTGAAGCGTCGATGGAATCAACGATATTATCTACAATAACTGCCATGTATGCAGGAGATTCTACAATATCTGCAACTTTTACAAAGCCAAAAATAAAAATATTTTTTATATATTCTTCAACTATACAAATTTTTATCATCACTTTGTATAGCCCATACACAGTGGCAATTTGAGTTGCATCTGGTGTTTCGAAGCGGCCGATGATACACTCTAGGGCTTGTCGCGCCGCGTCTTGATCCTTGGCGAGGCTTGCAGGGTCTAAAAATGGTCTTTTTCCCAGGCCGGCCGCGCACGATTCTTCCATCTCTTCATCTGTTAGTGGTATTTTGCTAAACACACGACTGGTGAATAAATCATTTTCCGTGCCCCCAATAAAAATGGTTTCAAATATCAGATTAGCGATTGTAGGATAATGTTCTGTTAAAAACGTAGATTGGGCGCCTGCCAGGCCGGCGCCAAGCTCGTGGAATAAGAGTGAATTCATAGCTGGTATTTTTTCAATAAGAGTTTTAAAAATTCCCAAAGTTAAGTCCTCTTCCCTAAAATCTTTTATTCGGTGAACATCTTCGGGGGGGCCATTGGCGCTAGGAAATTCATATATAATCTCACCACTAAGTCGATTCCTGACAGCTATTTTTATTTGGAAAGATTCTGTTTTTAATGTTGTATAAGGAGATGGGGCCGTCACCGCATTAGAAGAAAAGTTAATTGTTAATAGTACCTGATTTGTTGTTTCAGGAATATCATATACAAAAAGACGAAATTCAGGAATATTTATTCCTAATGTTTGGTTGTTTCCTGCCGCGGTCTCCAAAAGATTTTTTAGGCCGCCGGCGACATATTTTGCTACGCCCCAGTCTGATCCTGCAATCTTTATTAATTCAGACTGTGCTTTCGATCTTGCTTTTGTAATCATTTCGTCTGAAGAAGGGTATTTCTCCGGCTTATCATCTTTCTCACGGTGAAGTGGATGTGACTTCGGAAAATTCAATTTGGCTATATCTGAGCGTGTTGGCATATATTTTTTAGTCAAATCTATGTGAAGCTGGAAGATGTCTTGGGCGGCGCCAGAATCGTTTAATATAATTTGTTTATAAACGCTAAGATTATTATTAAACAATTCATTAACTGATTGAAAAAGATTTTTGTTAAAACTGTCGGCTAAGGCTAGTTGCGTTGAGTGACTTTGGCTTGCCAACATAGGCTTTTTGCCGGCTTTCTGTGGGCTACATGGACCACAAAAAATGGGCGGCAATGCATTTTCCAATTTTTCAGGGTCAATGGCTGGTAGCATGTCAACGAGATCGCTTAGCAAATCGTCCTGACCCTTTTCTGCTAATTTTATAACATCTTCTGGGTTTATATTATCGGCTAGAGTGCTAATAGTATTGGGATCACAAAAATCAGCAAAACGAGCCTGGCTTTCTTGGAATTCTTCTTCGGCGTCTTCCCATAGATCATCATCAATCATTGCGCCAACGGAATTTAAAAACTCGTGGACATTCGATATAGGTATTTCTGGGATAAGTGGTTTACAAGACAAAGCATCTTCTGAGGGTGGACCGCCTGCAGCAGACCACGCTGCGGCCGCGGCGGTTGGGGAGCCTCCTTTATATGTTTCAGATAGTGGAGTGTCCGTATCTGAAGTAAACGTCACTCCATTTTTAGCTAACGTGTGCGCAGCTTTTTTATATCCGGCATCAAAAGAATTATCGCCACAATTAGTATTAAAAAGTCGTTTCATTTCACTAGGAGTAAATTGCCTGCCTAGCTCTTTAAGGCTACTGACCAAATCATTTATATCAGCACTAAGCATAGCCATGGTGCCTATTTTTTTAAGTGTCTTCTTTAATTGGGCAAAATCTCCATCTTTATAAAGGGATGAATTCATTATATAGTCTGTTGGATCGAGCGTTTGTTTCCAATTTTTAATAGCACCGCAAAGATCTTTTAACATGCCTCCTAGTATCTTGTCTTTAGCATAGTCCAATGCAACCAACGCAGTAGCTAGCGCGGCGGTCTTAATCGCCTCTTCGATGGCCTTCCCAATAGCATCCCCAAAACCTTTGGTATTATCTGTTGAGCCTGCCGATGCTGAAAATATTCTTCTGATGGATGCATATGGAAATGTTGACTGCTGTTCTATTGTTTGAGATTTATTTTTACCGGCAATGTCTATAATATCTTCAACTTCATCTTTCATCTCTTCTGCAAACTCAAGCAGTTGTTGCACGGGGCCATAAGATGTTAAAACACATTCACAAAGTTTTTCTTGACCCTGCTCTTCTAACCACTTCAGCGCCTCTTCAGACATATCATCTGCGGGGCGGCCAAGATTTTTTCGGAACTCGGGATCCGAACAGTAAAGATCATTAACTGCTGCAATATCTGCCTCGTTGGACAGGCCGGTGGCCGTATCGGGATCAAAGGATTTTTTAAATTTTTCTGGGAACCGCGCGCGCGCTTGAGCATAAACATCGGTGAACCGGCCTCCTATTTTTTGCTCTAACTGCCCAATTGCTATTTGGCCTTCGGGGCTTTGGCGCAAACAAGGGTATAAGTGCGTTCGCATATCGTTTATTGTCATCGCGCCCATAATGGCTTCACATAGCTTTTCTTTGAACTTGCTATGCGGCGTGCACTTTACGATAGCAGTAACTCCTATCTTAATTAATTCTGTAATTGGTACTTGGTTGACTAATCGAAAATATAGTGTCCGCAGGTCAAATATGTCTGCCGTAAGGGCACTCATAAGTACATCATCGCCGCCATATTCTACTTTTTGATTTGCTGCCCCAACGATTCTATTTCTTAAGTCTGGGGCTAAAAGTTGAAGGGGGTCCTGAGAATACATTCCTTGTTTGGTGAGCGAGGCAAGTTTTTTTGTTACTTTGCCGACCTCCGCAAGTTTTTTTGCTTTGAACTCTGCCATAGTCTCCGATGTGTCTTGTGTGACTTCTGGCGCTGGATATACAAAACGCTTCATAAATCTTATCCATGATTCTTGGGCCGAGAAAAGAACTTTTTTCTTGTTACCCTTTAGGTATGAGGCGTATTTTCGTACAATTTCAGGGATATAATATACAAAACCATTAATTCTTTGAGAATCAAATGGAGAATTAATTTTTAATTCGTCAACTCCTTTTTTTAAAAGATATGCATTAATATTGTTTTGATCACATAGGCAATCAGGCTCTTCGCTATAAGCAATATATTGCAAATCTAATGTTTCTGTAAAACCAAAAGTAAAAGCAGCGGGAGAAGTAGAACTTAATAAAGGCTTGTCATTTAAAGCTAAAACCTTATCTAGCTCTTTTGCGATTTTTGATACTTTGCCTGCGCTGCAGACTGGGTCAAAGGCAGTATAAACTTTAGAATCGGATATTTGTTCAGCAAAATGAAGTAATATACCTTCTAAATCGACCAAATCTTGTTGTAACGTTTTTGCAAACAACATCACGGTGCGGGTCGATTTTTCTAAATCTACACAAGGGTTGTCTTTGGACGGTAGCGAATCGATCCAATTTCTATCAAACATCATTTTTAAAGACAGGTTTTGATATTCGGCAGAGCGGCCGTCGATATGCCAAGCCTCCGCTAACTTAGGAAATGTTTTCCCAGATGGAGTGTCTGGCTTTTGTGAATCTGCCGGCAAGAAAGCCATTGTTTCAGCATCTTTCTTGTGGTCTAAACTAATAGCTTTGGCTAAATCGTGGGCCAACTTTTCGAGGGCCCATGCTTTAGCTGAGTCTGTAAAGAGTTTCGCGGCTGGTGACTGTTGAAAATCTCCGCGTCCGCGTGGGCCGTCCTCCGGAATTCCTAGCAGACCGTCTTCTCCGTATAATTGTAATTTTCTGTTAGTGGAAAATGGTTGCAACGCAGGATTGCTAGGTATGTTTTCGTACACCACGGGAACAATGTAATATTTTTCGTCTTTTGACAAAAAAGTTCTTGTTTCAAGATACCACTTTTTATAATTCGGAACCCCTAGGGTATTTTCTGCTAACTGGGTTTCGTCAGAAAGAATAGTTTCTGGCCCCAAACCATACTCTTTATTTTTGTTAGCTATGAATTGTTCCTCGGACAAGACAATCTCACTACCAACTTGAAGGAGATCAAATTCAGCGATGAGATCATCTATAAATTTGGCCTCACTAGGTTCATATTCTTGCGGTGCGGTGTTGTCTTTTGTTTGTCCTATCCACACAACAAACCCCTTTTCGGGAGACTCTTTGAGTTTTTTATATATTTCTTTCAGTGCTTCTTTAAATCGTTTTATGTTTTTAGCCATATTAGCCTCTTATCTATTTTAATTAATTCTTATGTGCCGACTCAGAATACTTTTCCGAGCATTTGGTGCAAGAAATTCCATTTGTAAAAGTTTATTAACAGCAGCAAGATCCAAAAAATTCTTTTTAATCTTTATACCTAGGGCGCCAAGCTTTGCTCCTGCCGGAAGAGTTTTCGCGAAGCCCGTTTGGCCCAAAAAATACAATTTCTCAGATGGCCGGCCACCGCCAAATGAGCTAACGAACAATGAAAGCGCTTGTGCTACATAATCAGGATGAGTGTGGCTCATTATAACATTATTATATTCTTGTTGGTGCTGATAAAAGAAATCAAGGGCGCCATTAACTGACTGGATTAATTTCAAAATCTCTAATAGTGCCTCTTGCAAATGAAAGCCGCGTGGTATGGGCTGCATCATTGGAAAGCCAGAGGGCAATACTACATCGTCCGGATTCGCGCCGTACATACCAAATTCACTACCAGCAATTAGATCAATAGGGGCAACTGATCTAAGTTTTCTTCCTTTGGAGTTAATTTCATCGGCGCCAGATATAATTTTAATTCCGTTTCTTCCAATTATTCTAACTTGGTCGGCCTTTGCAACGACGGCGGAGCGCGCGCGGACATTGCCAATCGTACCCAGAGGACATTGAAATTGATCATCTACGTCGCAGTTTTGAGAAATATAAACTCGTGCAGCATCGCGATCAGATGTTGGGTTTTTGGGGAGGGTTGGGACCCTATTAAGATATTGGCTTGCAGAGTCCAGACCTGCGATAAGATCAATGTGCGCACTGGCAAAGCAGCCTTGTTGGCCTCTTCCCTTGCCGTATTTTTTTATTTCATCATTGTTTAGTCGGTCACTTCCAAGGATTATGTATGACCCATAATTACCTCCAATAACTTTTTCATCATCTCTTTTATTTAATTCGGGTAGCTTTTGAGGGTTTGGCGAACCATCAACCCCAGCGAATGCGCCGCGTTCTTCTTCCGTTAATGTGGACCCGGGGCCGAGCTTCGGATCTCTACATTTTATCATATTTGATGTCATTTGCTAAATCCTCGTATAATATAGTTGCTAACCATAAGCACACCCCATCTGTTCAAGGCGTCGAATGGCGGCCCGGGGGAAATCTCTTGCCTCGTGGGAACTTTCTTTACGCAGTATTCTCACGTGAAAATGATCCTCATGCCCTTTTTTATGTTTGAGCAATTTCATTATATCTTCAACAAACTCAGGCTTTCCAAATAAATGATCTTTAAAAAATAATTTAAGTGCTCTATCTACTTCTAAAATTTTAGCTCTTCCAGTTGGGCTGTGTCCATCGGTTGCAATAAAGTTGGCTCTTTGTTTTATCGGCTCAAAAAATTTCCTGTCTAAGAAAATTACTTTGGCACCATGTAGTTTTGATAGTATTATAAACGCTAAGGCTTTGTCAACATCAAGCTCTTTTGGTGTGATAATTCTGCGGTATGGTCGACCAACTGGAACTGGGGTCAGACCAGTTGTATCTAGTTGGGGCAGCACGATATCAACATCTGTCCCCTCTCTGTGGGAGTCGTGTCCCATTACCTTATCCACTCCGTTCGCTTGTGACGGTGATATATCTTTGATAACCCAAATGGTGGGCCTGGTGGCCCTCTTATGCGGGGACTCCGTGGCCGACAGGGCGGCGGAACCGCCCGTTTGGGACCACATAATATCATCTAAGCCTTTAAAATATTTTCCAAGTGCTTGGGATCCCCATAAATAATTTTTGTTTATAGGCGAAAATTCAATATTACCAAACTGTGACGTTTCATATTTTACGAGACCCAGAGGGTTCACGCTGCAATTTCTTTCAGTTGGTGTGTTAAACAATCTTAAGGTGGCATTTCGGGTGGTCCCTAAGAACTCTCGGCATGCTGCGTCGCTAATTTTAGCGCGTCCGATTTCTTCTGTGGATGGCGTATGATTTTTTAATCTGCCTTTTTTGTATAGTGATATTGGCTTTAAATCAAATTCTGCTACTGGATTCCCGAGGGGATCATATGCTTTACCGTCTTTGTCAAAAACTAACTGGGTAGGAGGTATTTCTGAGGCACCTTGGCCTGGGGCAGATCCTGCTATGGCGGGTGGGATGAATGAGGGCTTTGTAGGCAGCTGCGGGACGGGAGCACTAAGTAGACTTGGTCGCGAAAAATATGCATAGGGCAGTGCATTATGAGTGGTCTCAACAAGCTCGGCATATATGCCTTCCAACGGGTTCTGTAAAAGTTTAGATGCAAGTTGCTGCGCTGAAATTTTTACCGCCGATGGGGGGCCGATTGGAGTTGGCCCTGCTATCACTTGGACCTCGAAATCTGTGCCGAGAGTAACGGATTGCGAGCTGCCAAACGCAATTTGTATAAAGCCAATTGTCGAAGTCCAATTTGCATTAAATAAATCTATTCTTCGAAGGCCGCCGGGCTTGCTTATATTGTGCAGTTTGCTTAAAATATTCTTTAATGTTCGTGAAGACCCCCCATGCGCTTTAATTGTAAAAAAGCTGGGAGGGACCGCGGCAGTTATAACTTGTTTAGGGGTGCTATTCGATTTCCAAATAGACCATTTTGCTTTAATCGTCTCTAATACTTCTTCGTGAAATTCGTTGAAAGTGGGGGCCGCGCCATTATTTGTTGGGTCAGACCACAGTTTCGAGCTAGCGCTGGACGGGCTAGGGTCTATATCTACCAAGACAATAACCACGTTACGGCCGTCTTCTACCATCTTTTTAAATTGATTTTCTAATGACAATTGATATGTTTTTGCTGCACCGTTCTGGCCGATATCGCCATGCAAATAATAAATAAGCTCATAAGGACTCAGCACGGAACAACGATTGGGCTGTAATATTGCAACAGTTTGCGACGGGCCGACTAGTTTAGATCGATATAATATTGCTTTCCCATGAAATTTTTTAAAAACCTCTCTTACATTCATAGGTATGCCCGGGTCTGTATCGAAATAAGGAGTTTGCTTTTCTTTTGTAGGTTTTATTGTGGCCATGGGGGATGTTAAATTGTTTGAAATTGGTGTCCATTCCAAAACCTTGGCCTGGGAGACAGACGGCCAAAATTTACATAAAATATTTTGAAATGGGGCTCTTAAACGAATTAGCTTATCTGTTTCTGCTGCGTATTTGAGAAAAGAAAAGCCCCTCTCATGGTCTTTTCGCGCCGGATCTTGGTATGATTGTTGATCTAACCACTCTTGCAGGGATATCCCTGCCTTTTCCGCCATCATTTCTGCATATTCTGCTGCGACATTCGCCGCGGCATCGGCGACCCCGGACGGGCCTTCGGCGCTTGGGTTAATAATGTCCTGAACAGTTTTCATTTTAATTTTCGACGTCAGATCTGCAATCACACTGCCAATACCTTTTTTAAAGGACGTTACTTCAGGAGATGCTTCTGTTTTACTAGCCAGGGTGCCTATAAAAGTAGCGGCTGCGTTTCGCGGAAGGGCTGAAGATTTATCATCCCAGACCAAGTGTATTTCTATCTGTGGAGGGTTATCGCGATCAATATTTTTTATAATTTCAAATATATCGCTGTCTGCATAAAAATTTCTTTTGGGCGCCTTGTCTGTACTGCTATAGTCTGCATGGAATAAAACTATTTTTGTTGGATTTAATTCTTTTAGTTTGCGCATTCGTGCCAAGTTAGATATGGCAATGCCCCCTTTTCGGTCGGCCACTAGTGTGATATATTTTATATTTTTTTTGTCTCCTAGGCCAAAATGTTTTTGTAACAAATTAATGACTTCTACATGGAGGAGTGTCATGTTGCCTGCTTCGCCGCTACTTACTGTTGGCGGCACGGATACAGAACTGCCTTTGTATCTTTGATGAGAAGTTGGAACTTTTGTGTCTAAAGGCTGAATGATCTTATAGCCTTGGTTTCCACCATTATATTGCCACGCAGCCCATTGACGATCACTATAGCCAGATGATTCAATGCTATCTGTGCGGCCGGTGGCAGCGACTGTTTGGCTTCGAGGCACTCCTAGAATATTAGAGGAGCCTTGTGACCACAACATTTCGGGAACAACAAAGACAAAATTGCGGCGTGCTCCATCTAAAGTGAGTTTTTTCTTTGTCATTTCTCTTAGAGAATACCACAATTTATCCCATTCTTCATGGCTGTTTTTAAAGCCGCCTGTATCATGAAACCAATATATTATTTCCAGGGGTGCCGTTGGGTCTGTTCCCGTTGGCATATATATAACGGTGGAGCGGCCTGGCTTTCCATCTGCAACGCGTTTGCCGTCATCTGATAGCATACCGACACTGTCTTCTTCGCCATTATTTTTGCATACCCCAAGCCAAACTATTCCTTTGTATTTATCCTCTTTTATTAGTTTTTCTTGGAATAGTGTCAAAAGCCATTTTTTGTAATTATCGCCAGTAATAATTTTATTTTCATTCATTCCAATTCCGGAAACCATAGGAGATCTGCCGGTGTTCGTTTTAGATAAGTTTTTGCCACTGCCAATAGGATCGCCTGTCGCGCCGGCGTTGGAATATTTGTTTACAACATCTTCTAGGCACTTTCCTTGTGGTACTGGAGAGTTTCCTTCGTACGCGGCGGGGTCAACAATTTCACTTTCATTCGAAGGGCCAAGATATTCAATATTATTATTCGTCCACCTAACTCTAACTTGCATTCCGGGGCGGACAGTTTTTTCCATCGCCTCTAAGTTGGCGGCCACCGCGAGTGGTTGGTGCGAATCAATGCGGAATTGGTCCACTTTGCATAAAATCTCGTCTCGCATAGTTTGTAAGTTATCCGGCACTGGGAGAGCAAAGTGTATCTCTGGAATGCGTATTCGATATACTGCTAATCTTTTTGACTGCGTGCCGTCATCTTGTTGCGTGCCTTTTTTTATTGTATTTTGAGGTACGCATGGACAGGTTGGGTCCCGCGGATTAAATGTCTGTAGCAGAATCCCTTGTAATATTTGACCTTCCTTAAATTTTCTTGCCCCAAAAACTTTTTTAATTGTGCGGGTTAAAACTGAATATACAGTTTCAGATTGAAAATCTATAGACTCTTGCCAGTTTGAAAGATCTTTGAATTCTGGGTTGAGCAAGCCCGGTGATGCGGATAAAATCTTTGGTCGACGTACAGCTCTGTCCGGCTTACACTCTGTCACTTGCTGCCTTCTCCTTGAATTAGATCAAAAAGCTCTTGTTTGTCTTCTTCATCCAATTCAATGGTGCCTTCCTGCTTTTTGTTTAATATGGCAGTGATTTTAACTAATTGTTCGTTAGAACGTTGTAGTGTTTCAACGTACTTGGAAGCAATTAAACCCAATTGTTTGTGAGTTTCAAGATCTCCGGCCTTTTTCATCTCTATTAACAATTCAGTTAAAAGAGTAGAAGTGACGGCTCGATCATCTCTTATATTAGAAAGCGATTCTTGAATGTACTCATTAACATTTTTTATTATTCTTTGTCCCATTTTGTTTTAAATTCCCTATATCGAACTCTTATTTTATTTAAACTACTAACGACTTGCTTAGTATTTAAGCCTGTAATTTCTCTTATGTATAAGTAAATAGCTTTTTTATTAAAAATTTCTATGTTTTCGGACTCTTCAAAAAGAATTTTGACAGCTTGAATAACTTTTTTTTCATTATTTCGAACAGGTAATTTTTCCCAATTCTTTATCTGCTGCTTAAAGTCACTCCAAAATTCATTCTTAATACTATCTTCAATAAAGGTATTGTAAATTACTAATGGGTGTTCTGTGTGTCTGCCGGTGGGAACTGATAGGCAGTGCCTACTAATCTCCACCTCTCTCCTAGATTTTTGAGAATTTTTTTTAATTTTGTTGATATACCATTTCTTTGTTATAACACTAAAATATGAAAAAGCTTTTGAGCCCCTATTGGCGTCATATTTGTCTAATACGGTTATTAGCCAATTTTTGCATTCTTCTCTAAGACAATCAATGTTTGGAAGAATGGTAAACTTATATGTGTATACAATTTTATCGACCATCTCGCTAAAGGCTGGTCCGATATACTCATTATATAATTCATTTCTTTCTTTGTGGTCGCAAGACAGGCAATAATCTATAATAGCCTGCTCATGGACTTTAGTAAAATAGTGGTTCTTTTTTCTTTTGCGGGCCATACATTATTCTCCATCCTCGTATTCTTCGCTTTCTTCTAAATCATAATTTATATCGTAAACGGAACGAAAGTCCTTAGCCGTTTCTGCTACTACTTTCGAATGTTTCATTAAATTTTCTAATGTCGTATCGCCATAAAATCTTTCTAAATTATATACTTTATCTACATGCTCTGTATATTCTTCTAAAAGCACAAAAAGAGCTTCTAATTCTTCAGAAATATTAAGAAATTTTTTTATTAACTTAACAACATACCATATTAAAAACCCACTAATTAAAATAGATACTCCTAATAATATTTCAATCATTTTTCTTCTCCAAATTATTCTTTTGTTGGTTTAAGTCTTGTTTGGCCTCTTCTATAAAGCTTTTAACGTGATCACCAACTTTTTGTTTTTGTTCTGGTTTCTTCTTTATACTAGAAAATATGGAGGGCCTTCTAGTTAAAGAGCCAGAAATCTCGCATACTTCACAATCTTCCATTGTTTCAGTCATTGAATGACTAACTGTTAATTCGCTTCCACAATGGTTGCAGCCATAAATATAAATGGGCATTATGATTTTGGGGCTTCGGGTGGGTCTTCAAGGTCTAAACTCTCTTGAAAGTTTTTTTGAGTTTCCTCAGTAAACTTAACAATGGGCGCGTTCATTACAATAAGCCCTTGTTCTGAAAGCTTGAGCTTGAATCCCTTTAATACCGGTACAATATCGCTTTGTTCCATTAAACTTTTTTGGAGAGCCATCATAACT
>Ga0098044_1000400_pt1 | contig 22937 bp, 36 predicted proteins | sample 10_taG_FD_75053 | JGI IMG/M metagenome (GOLD analysis project Ga0098044, IMG submission 75053) | Marine viral communities from the Subarctic Pacific Ocean - 10_ETSP_OMZ_AT15264 metaG | ecosystem: Environmental > Aquatic > Marine > Oceanic | place: Pacific Ocean | collected 2015-01-16 | reverse complement strand
TTTGCTTCTTTCATAAATTGTTTTTTTGTTTTTTGTTTTTTTACAGAAATCAAAACATTGCCACATTTTGGGCATCCTGAACGATAATGATTGTTTGGTGCCTGCAGAAATTTACCATGTATTGGACATACAATAATTACTTTAGTTTTCCAATCTATATACTTTACTTTAGAATAATCATATTTATTACCATGTTTTTGTTTGGCTTTTTGAATAAATATGATTGTTGTTACTTTCTTAGACATATTATAATACAAAACTATTAATAGGAGGATTTATAGAAAATGTTATTTGCAGATTTAACCGTAGATGGATCATTTGGAGATTCGGGGAAAGGTTGTGTTACCAACGATCTTTTAAAAAAGTTCGATTATTCTCATTGTTTACGTTATAATGGCGGGTGTAATTGTGGTCATACTTTAATTCATGAAGGTAAGAAATTTATTACTCATCATTTACCGGCTGGTATTTTATATCCAAATGTAAAGTCAATTATCGGGCCGGGATGTGTATTAAATGTAAAACAATTTTTTAAAGAGTTGCAAGAACTAAAGGAAACTTTTGGAATTAGTAATCCGCAAATTTTTATTGCAAAAAATACACATATTATTACACAAAAACATAAAGATGAAGATAGTAAGGATAAAAAAATAGGAACAACTAAAAGTGGAAATGGCCCAGCATATAGGGATAAATATGCTAGAGTTGGAATTAGGGCAGAAGATATTCCAGAATTAAAACCATATCTTATTGACATTTATAAAGAATTGCATATTGATAATCCAGAAGCAACTGTTATTGGTGAGGGTGCTCAAGGGTTTGGTTTAGATATTGATTGGGGGGATTATCCTTATGTTACATCTAGTTCTTGTACAGTTGCTGGTTTTGTAGCAAATGGTATTCCATATCATAAAATAAGAAATGTTTGGGGTGTTGTAAAATGTTATGAAACCTATGTTGGCGCAAAAAAGTTTGAAAAGGATGATCCGATATTTTCAACAATAAGAGAAATTGGATTAGAAAAGGGCGCTACAACTGGGCGAGATCGCGCCATTGGTTGGTTAAATATTAATATGCTTAAAAAAGCAGCCGATATTAATGGTTTTAATAGACTAGTCTTAAATAAAACAGATATCTTACAACAAGTAAATCAGTGGAAGGTAATTTTTAATGATAATGTTATTGATCTTAAAACAGAGGAAAACTTTAAATCGTTTATTTTTGAAAATTTACAAAGCCCTTATTTAAAATCGGAAAACATTATCTTTTCATATTCTCCTGAGAAAATTTAAGGAGGCTTGATGTCAGTGTGGGTTGAGACAGATCCATTATATAGTTCGTCGCCTCAACTTATAATGGATTATTTTAATAATAGGCAAATATATATGAATGAATTATATAAACATTCTGTTGTGGAGCTATATTCTATGGCGACAAAAAAAGGTTATGATTTTGTCGCTATTGTTTATGATAAAGAAATAGAAAAGTTTACTCATTTTAAATATGCGGATCAAAACACATATCTTCCTAATAGTGCTTTTGTTGATGCGTCAGATAATATTCTTGATATGTATAAGAAAGAATTGAAAAGGCGTAGAAAAAAGTATTTAGAATTTATAATGGATACACAAAAGAACTTCAGAGGTGCCACTTTTCAAGTTGTCAGAGGTAAAAAAGTTCCGATTGGAACTAAAGGATTTTGTATATGGAGTGGAATGTCTAAATGGGGAAAAATGAGACTTGGTATTAAAGATAAAGATAATACTGTTCACTGGATTGATCTAAAAAATTGCGAAATAAACGATGATTAAGGAGTCAAATTGTTAAGAAACGAATTTAATAAAGCCATGGAGAATATAAGAATCTCACCTATTGTGTCAATTAGTGAACAAGCTAGAGATCTTGCTCCAAGTTTTAGAAAGGAAACAGGAAAAGAATTAGTATTATTTCAACGTGGCGAGGTAAGTGGTTCTACTCCCCAATATATTAAAAATGCCGCGATTAAGGCTTTGGCTGATGAGAAAACAAAGTATCCTAAATCTGGTGGTGAACCGATATTAAAAGAGGCGATCTTAAGAAAAATGGAATCAAATGGTATTAGCGGATTAACCACTGGTAATATAGTTTGTACTTATGGTGGCCAAGAAGCTTTACAATTAGCTTTTAAGTTATTTGAAGGAGAAAGAGGAGCAAGCTTTTCACCTTGTTGGAGTTGTATTTTAGAGAATCAAGCTCCATATGCCAATGTGCCAATGGAATTAATACCATTAAATGATAATTTCTCTATTGATTTTGGCAAAGTAGCAGAAGTATTAGATAAGGTGAGTTTCTTTTATTTAAATACTCCACAAAATCCTTCAGGAACAGTTATATCTGAAGAAGATATTAGAACGATTGTAGAAATGTGCTATGAAAAAGATGTTTTTGTGATCTCTGATGAAGCTTATGAAGATATTGTTTTTGATGGTGAGCATTTTAGCGCGTTAGCTACTGGACGTGAGAATGTTATTGCAGCATATACATTTTCAAAATCTTTTGCTATGACTGGTTGGCGTTTGGGATATCTAGTTTCTAGACATTCTAGTATTCCTAGACTGGTTACAGGTGCAGATTATAGTCAAACTGCTGGAGTAACTACATTTATGCAATATGCTGGAGCAGAAGCATTAAACAATGTAGAAGAAAAAGAAAAGTTTATAAATAGCTCATTGGAAGAATATAAAGCAAGAAGAGATGTTTTATATGATGGGCTAATAGACCTTGGGTTAGATGTTCAAAAACCAGAATCTACATTCTACATGTTTCCTAGTTTTTCTAAATTTATTCCTAAAGATCTTGATGGGAAGAAAAGAAAGGAATATATATTTAAAGCTTTTATGAAAGAAGGCGTGGCAACAGTTCCAGGTCATTGTTTTGGTAAAGGTTTTGATGATAATGTTAGGATTTCTTTTTCTACAACACCAATTCCAGTTATTCTAGATGGTGTTGAACGCATAGGGAGAGCCTTAGGATTATGATTAGAATACCCGAAAAAGATATCGAAGAGGATTTTTCTGCAATATTTCAAAGAATGGTGGCGAATATTCCAGAAATACATAGAACTCTTGACCTTAAGCAAGCTATTATAAAAGAATTTGGCGAACAAAAATATGAAGAGATTCTTGATATTGGATGTGGGCCGGGAACTCTTGACTTTGCTTTGTCAAAAGCATTCGATTGTCGTGTGCTTGGGCTAGATGGCTCTACTACAAATATTCAAGTAGCTAGAATTGTAAGGAATATTTTAAATTATGAAAAAAATGCTTTCCATATATTTAAACTTCCAGGAGATATTGGGCGTCCTTTTGATTTGATTGTATCTAGGGGTGTGCTTCATCATTTAGAAAATCCATTAGATATGTGGAGATTTATAAAATCCATAAAACCAAAAAATAGGAAAGATGTATTTATAATGGATTTTTTAAGGCCGGATACTACAGAGGAGATAGATCGATTAACAGAGCAGAGATTCAAAGATGGTGGGGAAAATATAGAATTCTATATAGAAAAATTTAGAGCATCTTTATTTTCTGCTTATACTTTAGATGAAATATCTGAGCAACTGAAAAAAGCAGATTTAAAATTAGAACTTACTCAGACTGCTGATCGATATCATTTCTATGCTTGTGGGAGTTTAAAATAAGATAGATGATAATGGAGGAATAAAATGACATCTTGTAATTATATAACAACTTCTAGATGTGATCATTGTAATAGCGACTTACATTATAATTTTGATGATATACAACCAATTATAGATGTATCTTTAAAAGTTATAAGAAAAACAAATTGCGATTGTAGCTGTCAAAATTGTTGTAATGCTACACGAGATATAGAGCAGAAATTTTCTTTTTGCTCTTTCTTTTGTTTTAAACAGTTTGCAGATAGTCGTTTAGAGCCCAGATGGGAAAGATATCTAGGAGAAAATGATGATAAGGCTTGAAAATTGGTCAGTAAAAAGTTATCCAGATAATGAATATACTCTGCCAGAAATGCGTGTGCCTGTTTTGTCAGGCATTCCAGACAAACATCCCCATAAGCCTGACAAAGATGTTACTAACAAATATGTTTTAACAACAGAAATAGTAGCATCTGATGGCAGAAAAATAACTACACGATCAGGAACAGTTTATCTTCTTGGGAGTATTGATCCAGAATATAAGAAGTGGGTAAAAAAAGATAGGCCAAATTGGGATTGGCGAAATCCTATTACTATACGAAAAGACAAATAAACATATGAATAAAATTATAGAATTAGAAGAACAAATTAAATATCATAATTCTTTATACTGGGACTTGGGCACTCAGCAGATTAGTGATATTGCTTATGACAATTTAGTTAGAGAATTACAAAAAATATCTCCGAACTCTTCTGTCTTAAATGAATTAGGTCCAACTTTTGTTAATCAATTTGGTGAAAAAGTCCAACACGATACCCCCATGCTTAGTTTAGATAAAACATATACTGATGATGGGATTTGGGATTGGCTGAAAAAATTTGATGGTCAGGTAGTTGTAAGTCCCAAAATGGACGGATTGGCGGTATCTTTGCTCTATAATAATAAGGGTGAATTGGTATGCGCTAAAACTCGCGGAAATTCTATATATGGCGAAGATGTAACAGCGAATATTCGTCTTGTTAGAGATATTCCAAATAATATTCTACCATATAAAAATATTGAGGTTAGAGGAGAAATATATTTAAAACTTTCTACTTTTGAGGAGTTTAAAGAAGATTACTCAAACCCTCGTAACTTGGCTTCTGGGGGTCTAAAGCAAAAAGATCCAGAAAAAAGCAGAGATTATAAACTCTCTTTTGCTGCTTATGATCTAATTGGTCTTGATCTTCAATTTGAAGTACAAAAGTTTAGTACACTCCAAAAGATGGGTTTTCCCAGATTTGAGATTAAGTTAACAAAAAGAAAGGATATTATTAAAGCATATCATTGGATGTCAAAGAAAAGAGATAATTTTGATTTTGAGATAGATGGTGTTGTATTTAAAGCAAACAGAATTGCCGAACATAAGAGATTGGGCAATACCTCTCACCACGCAAAATATGCTATAGCTTATAAATTTCAAGGCGAACAAGCTACAACAACATTGAATGATATTGATTGGAGTGTTTCTAGAACGGGAGTAATTACTCCAGTGGCAATTGTCGAACCAGTTAATTTAAGTGGCGCAATGATTGGAAGAGCAACTCTTCATAATATTGGCATACTTAAGAACTTAGGTCTTTTGGGAGAATCCATAGATGCTAAAATTGTCATTGTTAGGAGTGGTGGCGTAATACCCAAAATAGAGCTTGTAACGAGCTATGGGAAATCTGCTACAAAGATTAAGCTGCCATCCAGATGCCCCTCTTGTGGGGCTTCTACGGACCTCAGAGGGGACTTTCTATATTGTTCTGATCCAAAGAATTGTGCCACTGCAGAAATTACTACAATAAAGCATTTTTGTAAAGTTTTTGACATTAAAGGATTTGGAGAAAAGTTAATTAAGAAGTTACATGAGGCAAAAATAGTAAAAACCCCATTAGATCTTTTTCTTATTGATGAGGAACAATTGATGGTTATAGATAGAATGGGTGAACGTTTAGCCAAAAGACTTATTTTAGAAATCAATAATCATAAGAGAGTAACTCTTGAAACTTTTTTACGATCACTCGGGATTCCAAATCTTGGAAATCATGCTTCGAAAATTTTAGTTGACAATTTTAAAGACATTCGGTCTATTTTAAAATTGAAGGTAGGAGATCTAAAAGGATTAGACTCTATTGGACCAACTACTGCTGAAAGTATCGCACATGGTCTAAGAGAACATTTTTCTGAAATAAGAAATTTGTTAAAATATGTCACTTTAGTTGATAAGGTAGAGGTAAGAAAGAAAACTAAATTTACTGGGAAGAGTTTTGTTTTTACTGGAAAGTTAGAAAAAATTAGTCGCAAGGAAGCACGGAAAATTATTGACAAATTGGGAGGAAAGGCACCTTCTGGTGTAAAAAAAGATCTTGACTTTTTAATTATTGGTGATATTTCTAAAGGAAAAAGCTCAAAACAAGCAAAGGCCGAGAAATATACAACAACAGGATCTAAAATTAAAATACTTTCTGAGTCACAATTTCTTTCAATGATAAAGTCTTTCTAGGAGTCAAATATGGAAAAGATAGATGTTTTAGATTCAAATTATCCATTAATGGTATTATTAAAGGAAAAAACACCAGGAACATATAGTCACTCAAGAAATGTTGCCTCTATTCTTGAAGCAATAGGAACTGAGTTAGGATTAGATGTTCAGCTATTAAAGATTGCTGGTTTCTATCATGACATAGGTAAATCAGTTAGTCCAAGATTTTTTACAGAAAATCAAACAGATGATGATGAAAATCCTCATGACGATCTTGAGCCTTGGATGTCTCATAAGATTATTACTTCTCATGTTAGTGATACTGCTCAAATTTTAATTAATGATCCAAATATTCATCGTGATGTTATTGAAATATGTACACAGCATCATGGCACCTGCATTATGAAATTTTTCTTAAAGAAAAGTAGGTCTAAGAACCCCGATAATTATAGATATAAGGCGCAAAAACCTCAATCATTGGCAGCCGCTCTGCTAATGATTTGTGATAGAATAGAAGCAACCTCAAGATCATTAGATCAAGCGGGAAAGTTGGATGATATTGAGGCTTTAGTCGAAAGGTCCATTAATGAATTAATTGATGATGAGCAGTTAGACGATGTTGAATTTACTTTTGGAAAATTTAGGCAAATAAAAAAAATCCTAAAAAGTGAGTTGGCTGCTCAATTTCATAAGAGAGTAGATTATGATAAGGAAGAAGAAGATGACGAGGTTAGTAAAGACGAGTTAGGCCACAAATCAAATAAGAAATAATACTGGAGGCAGTTATGTTATTGGAAAAAGTACGGGAGGTAGCGAAATCTTGTAATAAGGAAGTAGAAAGTGTAGAGATTGTTCAAGCAGAGGGCATTGATTTTAAAGCATTTTATGATGCGCAGCACATATTAGATAAGAAAAATTTTGTTACTGCGCCAATGTGTAGAGAAATGCCTGTTGGTTTTTCTAAAGATATTAGCTATATAGCTAAATGGAAAAATCTTACAAAGGAAGATAAGGGCAAATTAAATGGTGTCCTTATGACTGATTCAGATTTTAGGCAAGGGGCGGTTGGAATTGTCTATTTCAAATAAATATGAAGTTTGGGGTTCTCAGGGGCAGGGCGAGGGTGAAGTTCCTGATGCTGAATTTCTCTCTTTAGAAGAGGCAATAGAGTTTGTAGAAGCGGAATATGGTGAGTCTTGTTTTCGAATAAAAAAACCGGATGGTACTAATCATAAATGGGAAGATGATGGGGCCGCAACACCAAATATAATTCTATTTAAGCTAAGGTCAGAAGACTATATTTTTAATGCTAGGCAGAGAAGTTTATTACAACAGCTAGATAAGATCACTTATGTTGATTTTGTAAAAAATCAAATGCAGCAACATCCGTTTTCAGCAGATATGTTTTTAAAGAGAGATTATAGCGACTTTGTAAGTTCCGATCAAGAGCTTAAAAGACTTTTCGTAGAAATGTTAACTTGGGATATGTTTGAAATATATTATGCTATTCCTTGGGCTAGTCATTCCGCTCATAGAATTGAAACTAGATCAACAAATAGAGGATTGAAATGAAAATAAGAAAAGGATTTGTAAGTAATTCAAGTTCCAGCAGTTTTGTTATAGTTGGTTATTCACTTGAAGATAATGATCAAATGAAGATATTATTAGTTGATACGCTAGAAAACTTAACTGATGAAGTATTAGATCATGAGAAGATGACATGTAGTGATATTTATAATGGGTTTGATAAATTAGGATATAGCTTGGATGATTGTCATATAGGCAAAGATAAAACTTTTCTTGGTATTCAAATATTAAATAGTAATAACTGTGACGAAATTAAAAAAATTCCTTTTTTAGAAATAGTTTCAAAAATGAAAGAATTATCTGATGCTTTGGGTGTAAGACAAGAGCCAAAAGTTATTATGGGGACAACATACTAATGGATAAAGTTAAGATATATTTTATTAAAGAAGATGGTGTTAGAGTGCCGAAATATGAAACTCATGGTTCTTCTGGGCTTGACATCAGAGCTTTTATGAGAGAAGAGCGCAAAATATTTGCTCATGAGTCCGAATTAATTCCAACTGGTATTAAGTTAGAAATTCCCATTGGATATGAAGCACAGATTAGACCAAGATCAGGCTTAGCTAGTAAGTTTGGTATTGGAATAATCAATTCCCCTGCCACCATTGATAGTGATTACAGGGGCCAATTATTTATACCAGTATTTAATTTTAGTTCAAGAACTTTTATTGTTAAACCAGAAATGAGAGTGGCTCAGATTGTTTTTGCTCCAGTTGCCAGAGCAAAAATGATTGAAGCTGTCAATCTTTCCATGACTGATAGAAATGCTGGAGGATTTGGCAGCACAGGAGAAATGTAATGAAAATAAGAAATAGCTTTGTGTCAAATTCTTCTTCCGCAAGTTTTGTAATTTCCAAAAGTGAAATAACTGCGAAACAAGCACATGCCTTATTGAATTTTGTTGAATATTATAAAAAAGAAGTTCGACCTAGTTTAGGAGAAGAACATTATTGGTATCAATCAGATGAGGAACTAGAAAAATGGGTTATCCCATTTTGGAACATAGAGGATAAGAAAGATGTAATTAAGGGGTTCACATCAATAGATAATTTTGAAATGGGAAACTTTTTTAAATTTATAGAACTTGCAGAGGATTATATAAAGGATTAAAATGAAAATAATTTGTGGAATGGAGATGTGTTAGTGAAAAAATGGTCAGATAGTTCAATTCTTCTAAGCATAAAAAATCCTACTTTAGAAGCATATGAAATAAAAATCAAATGTCCTGAGTTAACATTTTTGGGTGTCAAGAATCAGCCGGATTTTGCAGATATATATGTAACATTTTATCCAACAAATAAAGTATTAGAACTTAAATCATTTAAACAATATCTTTATCAATTTAGAAATAAAATAGTTTCATATGAACGATTAGCAAATATTATATATGATGATATTATAGAAATATATGATCCGGCAAGATTAAGAATTGTAATGATTTTTAATCCAAGAGGAGGTATTTCATCAAGATTAACGATTGACAGCGATTGGAAAGTTCGTGGTGGCAAAGAGGAGTTTGTTGATTGGAATGGTCAGCAGGAGGAATGGTAGATGTATAGTGAACAAGAATTTGACTTGATAGAAAGTGATTTAGAAATAGCAGAAAATAGAATATATAAACTAGAAGACAGACTGAGGATTGTAGAGGAAATCCTGTTTAATAAACTAGGATATCAGGTTGTATATCAGATAACATATAAAAATGATTATTCAATAATTTCGGATTCATTTGAAAGTCATACTGATGCTTTTAATTTTATGAGCAAGAATAAAACTTTACAAAATGAATGGCATAAGAAGTGTGAATTTTATAAAACAGATCCTGACATTAATAATTGGTTTATTAGAGAATGTATTATTAAAAGGATATGATGAGGAGCAAGAATGGAAAGTCATTGGGTTGTAATTGGATTTTTATTAGATGATGATGAGAAAAACAGAGAGAAGTTAATTAATGTTTTAGAACACTATTCTGCTATGAAACTTAATAGAAATAGAGAATATAAAGAAATGAGCCAAGAAGAACTCTACTATGCTTTTGATTCTTTGGGATTTTTCTTAGAAATTGGAAATGATGATGTTGATGTTCCAAAGGGAAAATTAATCCTTGGTGAGTATTTAGTTGGCATTGATAATAGAAAGGGATTAAAAGAAACAGTTGTAGAAGATTATGATTTTGATGATTTAAAGAAACTTGTAGAGTTTTTAGGATTAAACATGAGAAATGTTAGAATTTTTTCTGGTACAAAATTAAGTGAGCCTTCAGAAGTGGTATTATCATGACAGAAGATGAAATTAAAAAAGCGGCAAATGCTTTAGTTAGTGAATTATATAGAAGAGGAAGTAGGCCAGAATGTAATCTTACGATTGGTGGAGATACATATAAACCATTTTATAGAACAATGTCTATTATATGGGCTCCTAGTACTTTTATAACAGAATATTGTAATGGTAAGCCATTATCTTTTAAAGATACTTTGTTAATTCTTAAGCAAGCAGATTCATTTTTTAAAGAAGCCTTAAAAGATGCTGATGAAGTAAAACATTTAGAAAGCCAATATGAAAATGCTAAAGAATCTTGGGAAGATCAATATGAATAAGGAGTAAGAATGGCAAAAGCATGGAAAGTAAATGATCCAGCACAACCAGATTTTTCATCCCAATATAAGACTACAAAAAGATGGGCCGGAAATTGTACTATAATAGGTAATAATAACAATAAATTTTATCATGCCGAGGTCCAAGTTGAAAATAGTGGCGGCAGAGCAAGAGTTTATACTATTTATGGAAGAGTTGGGAAAACACAAGCAGCCAATTATAGATATTTTAATTCTGAAGCAGAATGTGAAGCAGAATTCAATAAATTAGTTAATAAGAAAAAGAATAGAAAAAAGGATCCTTATGTAGAAGTAGAATTAGCAATTACTGCCGTTGGGAGTGATGGCGCAAAAGATATTAAGAAAGCTATGACTGGCATTAATATTGACAAGAAAAAAGTTTCTAAATCAAAGTTACATTCAGAAGTCCAAAGATTGGTTGGTAGTTGGTTTAAAAATACTGACAATTTTATTAAGATGAATTTAAAATGTGAATTAGGCCAATTAACAGTTGAGCAAATTGAAAAAGGAAGAAAAGTTTTAGATAAGTGTAAGAAAAAAGTAAATTCCAATTTGCAAATATCAGAAAAAGAATATGATATTCTTACATCTAATTTTTTCAGTCTCATTCCTCATGTTCTCCCACATAAGATAAGGCCAGAAGACTTAAGGCTTAATTCATTAGATAGAATTATAAAAAAAGAAGAAACATTAGACACATTTCTTGATACTAAAAACATTTCTTCAGTTATTGGCTCCAATTCTATTGATGAGAAATATAAGAGTTTAGATGCTAAAATTGAGTGGATTAATCCAGCGAGCCCTGAGTTTAAGTGGATTGAGCAAACTGTCCATGGTACAAGAGCAAGCAATCATAGATTTTTGGGTAAAATAAAAGTACATAATATTTTTAAACTTCAAAGAAATAATGAATATAACCTATTTACCAATAGAGCAGTTCAAATTGCTTCAAAAAGACAAAATAAAGATTTTGTTTGGCCAGATATTTTAAGAAGATATGGTTTGGAAAGATGCGATTATGAATCAAAAGAAGAATCGGAATTATTCAAAAGAGCAAATATTCTTCCGCTCTTTCATGGAACAAGAACAGAAAATTGTTCCGGAATAATTAAGAGAGGCTTGCTTATTAGACCATCAGGGGCAGTACATACGGGGTCTATGTTTGGAGATGGCTCCTATTTTGGTAATTTTTCAAAAAGCTGCTCGTATAGTTCGTGTCGTGGTACTTATTGGGCTCGTGGCAATTCTGATAGGGGTTATGTTTTTCTTGCCGATGTATGTCTTGGAAGTCAAAAAATTGTTGAAACATCTGGTTACTACACAGTAAATAATATTAAACCACATCATAGTATATGGGCAAAAGCTGGCAGATCACTATATAATGATGAATTTGTAACTTATTATCCATCTGGTAATAATCAGCAATTTAATTTAAGATATATACTTGAGGTTGAAACTCAAGCGAAATAATTCTCCCCTTCGCAAAACTTTAGAAGATGCTTGTAATTTGGCGAAAGAAAAAAATGGTTATTGTTTATCGGATAAATACAAAAATAATTCTACAAAGATGTTATGGAAATGTGGCGATTGTTATAATGAATGGATGGCGACTTATAATATGATACAAAGAGGAACTTGGTGTCCAAGATGTGCCAAAATCAAACAGGCAAATAAAAAACGATTAATAATTGATACTTATAAAAAAGTTGCAAAAAATAAAGGTGGAGAATTATTATCCATAGAATATAATAGTTGTTTTGAAAAATTAAAATGGCGTTGTAAAAACGGACATGAATTTGAGTTAAGAGCAGATCAGGCAAAGAACACAAATCGCTGGTGTAAATATTGTAATAAGAAAAAAAATGAATAACGGAGAAATAAAATGTTACTTGACCACAATATAAAAACTGAAACTGTAAGTAAAATTATTGAAGAATATAATGATTGTTTGGCAAATGGAGGCTATGATGGTTATCCACACCTATCTTTAAGTTTTTGTCCAGGAATTGATTGGTTTGTTAAATTAAATGTTGATGGAGTCCATTCTGAAGACTTAAGCGATGCTTTGTCTGCCTTTGAAGACAAAAAGATTGAAGAAGGTTTTCAATCAGGATATGGAGAAGCAGATGCCGAAAGAGAGTTGCGTAATTTATTAAATATACAAATTACGCATATTATAACATCATTACAATTTTTAAAAGATATAATAGAGTTGGGAAAATGATAACATATTATATTATAATAGGAATTGTAACATTATTTTGTTTATTATCAATAGAAACGATTGTGATATATTATACAATTTTAAATAGCGGCATGACAATACCAGATTTCTTAGTAAGAATAGAAGAAATAAAAAAATGGAACAAGAGACCTTATTACAAAAAGTTTCTTGATCGTTTTATATTTATAATGGGGATAATTGCTTGGCCACTAACTGTTTTGTGGTTTATCGCAACATATATAACTTATAAAACTTCATATACAATTGTTAATTTTAATCGTTTATCTAAAAAATATGATGAGGCAATGGAGTCCAATGATGTATAATTGGCGAAATATATTAACATTTGTTGTCGCAGGATTAATTGCTCTTGTTGTTATCATTAGTTTATTTTATGGGATTATAAAAAGACCGGGAGATTTGGGATTTCGCGTAAAAGATGGTCATGAATTAAAGTGGCGCAAGGATAAATTGCCAATAATATGTATTTATAGAAATATAGATGAAAAGTTATTAGCGGCATATAACCATGCTGTTTTTGAAATATTAAATCCCACACTGAGATTTTCTACATATATGGAGTGTATTAAATGGAAATTGCCAGTGCCCCCACCTAAAAAAGATTTATTATTGCTTGAATATCGGGAAACAGGCAAGCCTGGTGGAGATACTACTATTTTATATAATAAAAAAAATGGTGAAATCTATGGCTTACATATTAGAATAGAAAAAAATGTTGAACATAAAATGTTGTTAAGAATAATGACTCATGAGCTTCTACATGGTCTTGGCTTGGAGCATGACAGGGAGAAAACTATTATGTTTCGAAAGCCAAAACCTTGGGAAACGGAAATAAATATCTCAAGAAGAGATATTAAACTTTTACAAAAAACTTATAAATAGAGCTATTATAGAGAAATATTAAACAAATAATCTTTTTTTTACTAATTAATTATCATTCATTTATATGCAACAGCAAAATAATTAGTAGGAGGATCATTTATTGAAACGTATTCTAGTCATATTATCACTTTTATTAGTTTTACTTGTTCCAAGTTTTGCTAATTCTCAGCCAGTTAATCCAAAAATTAAACGTCCATTTGTATCAAGCGTTTCCATTACAGACAGAAATGGAAACATATTTGGTAGTGGGGTTATCATTGAGAGAAATTGTAAAGTACAAGTTTTAACTGCTTCGCATGTCATATCATATATGCAAAAAAAGAAAAAGAAAATTCATATGGTTACTACATTTTATATAGGAGTGATTCCGCTAAAATTAATTAAACAAAATAAAGATTATGATTTAGCTCTGCTAGGTAGTACAAAACATATTAAAGCAGCGGGTGTATTTGTTCGTTTAGCAACATCATCTCCATTTATTGGAGATACCGTATGGATGATAAGTAGTCCTGGTGGTCGTGCAGCCGTAGTAACTAGAGGGATTCTTAGTAATTTCATGCTTCATAAAAGAAAAGGGCGCAATAAAACTATAATATTATTTGGAACTACAGCATCAGGATTCTTTGCGAGTTCTGGTGGCGGATTATTTAATGACAATGGAGATTTAATCGGCATATTTCACATGATAGTCTCAAGTAAACTTGGAGTTCTTCCTGGAGGTCACTACTCTGTATCTCTCCCATACCTAGTAAAATTCTTAAAATAACATTTATTTAAGCTTAAATATTAAATAGAGCGCAAATATGCGCTCTTTTTTTAATATAAGATGAATAAATTAGAAAAAACATACTAATTTACTCGCATTCTTTAAAAAAGGAGGTAAGTTTAATCGGAGGTTATTTTGAAATCTAAATTTTTTCTAGTTTGTTTGTTCGCTATCATCGTATCTATGTTTATCTCATGTAATTTTTCTAGCATGAATTCTAAATTTGTGAATCCTAAAATTTTAAATCAATATAATGCCAGTGTATCCATCGGAGATATTACTGGTAATATTTTTGGTAGTGGGACTGTCATTAAAAAGGATGACAAGATTTTTGTAATTACAGCCGCCCATGTTATTGAGGGCTTTAAAAAAAGAAAAATTGCGCCACATATTATTACAAGATATTTTACTAAGCCTATAAAGGCAAAGATTGTTAAGATGAATTCAGCGCGTGATCTTGCGTTATTAAAAATGTCAATCAGAGATAGTAAAATTAAATGGTTTGCTAAAATATCCACATCTCATCCACGAATTGGGGATCATGTCTGGCTTATAGGTAGTCCACATGACCAACCAAATACTGTAACTGATGGTGTTGTTAGTAGGCGCATGATTTTTGCTAGGAAGGGTTACAAAGAAAGAATAACTATTATGGGCTCTACAGCACACGGATTCTTTGGTAGTTCTGGCGGTGGAGTATTTAATGATAAAGGTGAGTTGATAGGAGTATTTAATGTAATAGCACATATTTTTGGATATGGTCATTTACCGGGCGGCAATTACTTTATACCACTACAATATTTACAAGACTTTTTAAAGTAAGTATTTTAAAAATTATATTTAAGGGCGCAGCCTTGCGCCCTTTTTTTATGGAGAAAGATGAAAAAGGAAGATATAATAAAAGAAATTGAGTCGAGACTTAAAAAAAATACTAGTTATTTGCCACATAGCTATTATCCTTCAAATATTGAAAGTCTAATTAATAAACAAATTATCAAAGCAATGGAAGCTCTTCTAGAGAACTTAAGCAAGGAGTAAAATGAATTTTCATTTAAGTAAAAAATCATCAAATGTTAAAACAGGAAAAATCCCCGTCACTACATCAGACCGAAAGACCTGTCCCAATACGTGTCCATTTAAAAATAATGGTTGTTATGCTGAACATGGTCATTTATCTTGGCATTGGAATAAAGTTTCTTCAGGAGAAAGGGGTGTTTCATTTGACGAACATATCGAACAAATAAAAAAATTGCCGAAATCACGAATGAGATTATTTCAAGCAGGAGATTTACCTGGGGTTGGAAATAAGATAAATATAAAACAAACAAAAAAGTTGATCAATGTATTAAAGGGTTTTGAAGTTTTTACTTATACTCATAAGGATCTTAGTCTTGACAAAAATCGAAAGATTGTTAAGCATTGTAATGATAGTGGCTTAACAATTAATCTTAGTGCTAATAGTTTGGCACATGCTGATGAATTAATTGATATGAATATAGGTCCAGTAACAGTGACAATTCCCGAAGGCAGTGGCAAAACAAAAACACCTAAGGGCAGAAAAGTAATTGTTTGCCCAGCAATTATGTCAGATAATATTCAATGCGCTAATTGTGGTGGAAAGAAGGGTGCTTTATGTTGGAGACAAGATAGAAATTATGTTATTGGATTCCCAGCTCATGGTAGCGGAAAGAAAAAAGTTTCAGAGATAGTAGAAAAATAATGGGAAATTGACGGAAATTTTATAAAGGAGAAAGAAAATGAGTGTACAAAACAAAGTAGAAGAAATAATTGAAGATTTTGTTGCCAAGGGTTGGCCATTTACCGCATTAGATGTTAGCAATGCAGTTAAAAGTGATATTAGTGATCCTGTCAGGCATAGAGATATTGCCCCAATTGTAAGAAGTCTATATGCAGCCGGTTCTCTTTTTCAGCACGGTTATGAAAGAGAGTTAATTGATGTTACATTGTCAGATGGCAACAAAAGACAGGCATATTTATATCATCATTGGTCGGTAGATACAAATGCTTATACTAACAGATGTCAAGAGCCAATTGTTCCTGCTTCTTTTAAGACGGATGATAGTTCGCCTGACGCTGGTCAACTTAATATTGGAAATGTTGTTGTAACATCTAAAGCAGTTCCAACGCCATCATCAGTCACAGCCACACCAGTTGTTCAAAATCAGCTTAAAAGGTCGCAGAAAAACGATCATCGTCTTGAAGTTCCAGCTTCTTGGGTTGGAGAAGTTGGTCTGTCGGGTACAGTTTATGCTGTAAGAGATAATCCCAAGCTAGTATTGAAAAATGCAAATGATGTTGATGCCAATGATGATATTGTTGGGATGATGTGGGTAAATGCTGATGGAAGATTAAGAGTGACCAAGAAAGTTCTAGACAGGATGTTTACATCAAGTGCTTCCGGTAATGAACTATTAGTGAGCAAAAATCAAGATAGTATCGTAGTAGAAGAAGATTAAAATAGGAGAAATAATATGAATGATGAAACATTTACGAGCAGAGTGAGAGTTCAGTCATTATTAAATGAGCTGAGAAAAGATAATGAGCATTTATTAACATTGGATAAATATGCTTTAACAACTATAGCAACAGAACGTCTTTTAAAAATTTCAATGTTAGACAAATTAGTTTTAGAAAAATCTGATGATGAACTAGATAAGCTTCTAGCTGAAACAGTCAGTGAACAAGAATAGTGGCATGTTCTATCTGTAGAAAAGAAGGCCACAATAAAAGTTCATGTCCCAAAAGACCTTTTGAATTTTTTAACAAAGATTTTCATTATTCCAGTGCCGTAGAATATTCTTGTGAATATGATTCCCCAGCCAATTGTGATTGTAGTGATCTTCACAGATGTTCAAGAATTACTGATGTAAAAATTGACAGTGTTAGTATTTCATCTATTGTAGATAATCTAGCAAGACATCTATCAAGAAATCATAGAAATTTATCTCCGATGTCTAAAAAAACAAAATATTGCGTAGATAGATTTTTAAGAGCAAAAAAGATATATGATCCAGAGAATTGGGGTATTGGAATTTCTAATGGATATTATGGAGAAGAAATAGGTGGTGTTTATTTTTATGGTGGCCAAAAAGAACTAAACAAAGAACTTTTTAAGTTGCTAAAAATGCCATTTGATAAGCAAATAGAGGAAACGCTAAAATTGGAATATGGTTTTCTTTTGCCAGAGCTAGAAAATCAAAAGTGGGTTGTTTCAGAGATAAGCAAATCATATTTAAAATTGGGAAATGAGAGATGGGCCAAAAAAATATTAACGGATAATTATTATATTAACGGATAATTATTATAATAACAACAATATGCCAGAAATAAAAGGGCTGGCTTTAAAGCAGGATAATTATTATCGATTAATGGATGGCTATCATAGAATATTAGCAATTGAGGATCAAAAAATTAAAATAATTACAAATAAAATCTATTAATAATGGAGTATATTAATATGAAAACGTTAGCTTGACAGTAAGAATTTGCCGGTTTCACCGGTCCAACCAACACAATATCATTATTGTATAATAAGGGAAGATCTTCCCTTGGGAACATTAGCGGCTCAATTAGTACATGCGGCAGGAGAAACAGGCCCAACTGTGTCTGGGACTCACGCTATCGTTCTATCTGCGAAAAATGAGAATCATCTCATAAAGATAGAGAAACAACTTTCCGGGAGCAAAATTAAATATCATAGTGTCCGAGAACCAGATAGCCCCTGAAATGGGGAGCTTATGGCAATTGGACTATATCCTACTAGTGATAGGAGTACATTGAAGCCAGTGACCAAAAGGCTCAAACTTTTAACTAGGAGGAAAAAATGATAGATGTAAAAAAACTGAGAGAGAATTTGATGGGAAAGGATCACACATTATATTGTAGTGTTATGGCTCATCTAAGAGGCAAACTTCATATGACAAAGTTAAATGGCGGTACTTTATATGAAATTTTAGGAATGGATTGTTGGAGTTACTTTGGTTATAATAATAAAGAATGTATTGCTGATGAGAGAAGACATATGTTTTATTGGACTATAGAAGACCAAGAAAAATATGTTAAAGACATAATAAAAAAATATACAATAGAAGAAATGTCTGAAGTGGCATAATTGTAAAAAAGGGGAGAGATTTTCTCTCCTTTTTGTGCCTATAGCTCAGTGGTAGAGCACTAGCCTTAAGCAAGCTGGAAGTCGCCGGTTCGAATCCGGTTAGGCATCTTTATTTTAAGGAGGACAAAAATGAACTTATTAAATGCTCAACAAAGATTAGTAAATGGAAAAACGATAAAAATAAAAACTTCTGGCAGTTCAATGTCTGGAAAAGTAGATAATGGAAGTTTTGTCACAATTGAGCCTGTTGGGGATAGAACTTTAAAGAAAAAAGATATTGTTTTGGCAAAAGTTAATGGTAGGTTGTATTTACATTTAATAACTGGCACAAGAGAAGATTCTTTTCAGATTAGCAATAATCATGGGCATGTAAATGGATGGGCTCTTAAGAAGAATGTTTTTGGTATAGTTACAAAAGTAGAAAAGAGTTGATTTATAATGCTATATTTGCTTTAATAAGCAAGATAGAAGAGAAAAGTGGCACATATTGCGACAGTAGAGGTTATTAAATGAAAATAAGACATAGCTTTGTATCTAATTCAAGTTCATCAAGTTATATTATTAAAATAAATAGGAATACAACTTGTAAGCATTGTGGGAGAAGTGACCCAGACATTGTTGAAATAGTTAGAGCGGGTGATGATTATGGCGACACTCGTATGGAGTACGAAAATAAGGAACAAGTTTTATCAGATATTAAACATAATATAGAAATGGCAGAAAAAGATATCGCCAAATATAGTGAATGTAATCCAAATGATGTTCATCCTAGTGACAAAGTAAGAAAAATTACGACTATAGCAAAAGATTATTTAGAATGGTCATGTAATAATCTAAAAAGAGAAAAAGAAAGATATGATGAAATTAATTCTATAGAAGGTAATATTGTGGGAATATCAATAGGATATCATGATAATACCACAAGCGAATTATTTCAAGAGGCAAAGCGTTTAAAAATTATTGAAGTTATAGAAAGTGAATGGGACTAGATACTATTAAAGGAGTCGAGTGTTTAATGAAACTTATTACAAAATAGGATCTATGAGTGCAAATTTAAAACGGATGAAAGCCTCAGGTTTGAGGATTTCTGACAACTGGGAGTCCGTTCGAAATTGACTATCGCGGTTTTTAGATAAACTATTAATAATTTCATATTTCTATAAAATTCTGGAGTTATTATGTTAAATAGAATTAGAAAAATTGGAAATGCACTTGATAAGGCTGGCAATATAATACAAGCTGATTTTGTAGATAAAAATATGATTACATTGGCTCACTTAATGAGATATAAAATGACTAAAATGAAAAAAGAAGGTAGCTTTGCTGAAGAGGAAATTCAAAAATTGTTTTTGGTCTTGTTACCCAAAACAGATTTTGCTGGTAAAGTATTTTCTGTTGGTGGCTATGAGCGAGATAAGTTATTGGGAACCCCAAGTAAAGATCTTGATATAGTTATTGAAGAGGATGGCGGGGCAAAAAGACTTGCTGAGTTTTTACATAATGAATTTCCAGAACAAACTACAGCACCGTGGCAACAAGGTGGCAGTCCCGATGATAAAAAAGAGAAAAAGACGTATCCTATTTGGGGCATTTCCTTTAAGGAAGATGTTGAATATGATGGAGTTAAATATAAAACTTCTGGAGGAGATCTCGACATTGCAGATACTCAAAGTGAATATTTTCCAGACTCTGAGTCTAGACAGAGAGAAACTAAATATGATACATTAGAAGCAGATAATGAACGCAGAGATTTTACTGTCAATATGCTTCTAAGAGATTTGACAAGTGGTGAACTAAAAGATTTAACGGGCACCTCAAAACAAGATATTGAAAAAGGTATTTTAAGACATAAGAGTATAGATATGCTAAGGCGATCTTTTGAAGAAGATCCTCTTAGAATAATGCGCCTAATTAGATTTCAATGTAAATATGATTGGGAAATCCCACTTTCCGTATTAAGAGTTGCCAAAGAAATGGCTCCTAGAATGGAAATTATTTCTTGGGAGAGAATCACTGGTGAACTTGAAAAAGTTGCGAAAGTTGGGAAGCTCAAACGGGCAGTAAGATTAATGAGAGCAATTGGATTATTAGAATATATTTTGCCAGAGATATATGCGATGATTGGTGTCAATCATGATAAACGTACTCATGAAGAAGGTGACGTTTATAAACATACACTTCAGGTATTAAGTCATGCTCCTCCTACAATTATTGGTCAATTTTCTGCCTTATTGCATGATGTTGGGAAACCAACCACTCAAGAATTTGTTAAAGATAAAATAACTTTTTATGGCCATGATAAGGTCGGTGGAGAAATTGCTGAGGCAGTTTTACGAAGATTAAAGTTTGAAAAAGATGACATTAAATTAGTAAGAAGATTAGTGGAGGAACATATGAATGTCCCAAATCTTTTTGGTAATGATGAAGCAAACATTAAATCATATAGAAAATTTATTCGCAGAGTTGGAGACACAATGATGGATTCATTAATAGATCTAGCAAGAGCAGATTCATTGGGAACCTTGCCTCCTAAAGATTATATACCAGAATTTCGTAAAAAACTAGAAGACGCGATGGAAGTTCCAATTGAAGATAAATCGATTTTAGATGGAAATGAAATTAAACAACTTCTTAATATAAAACCTGGGCCCATAATTGGAAAGGTAATGAAATTCCTTAATGATTTGTCTGATAAAAAAGCAGAAGAGGGAGTTGTTTTAGACAAAGAAGAAGCGAAACAAGCTATATTGGAAGAATTTGGTAAAATACAAGAGGTAGACGACTCAAGTATGTCTAATATAAAAGATCCAGAATTTAGTGATTTCATATCTAAATTAGAAAAAGGTGAATTACAATTTGTGAATACATATTCGGACAATCCTCGCAAAGATAATCATTATCCAACAGGTGGCCGAGGACCGATGATGCTTAATGAAGTACCTGGGCCGCAATAAAGGAAGAAAATGAAAGTAAGACAAGGATTTGTAAGTAATTCATCATCGTCAAGTTTTGTTTTGGTTGGTGTAGATATTACTGGCAAAATGAGTATAACCGAGGCAGTTAAAAAACTTATTTCGGAAGAAGAATTGGCTAATCGATTATCTGAGACGAATGGCTATTATGAAAAATATGGACGTAATTTATATCATAATATAGATGAATTAATCGAAGATAATTATTGTGCAGCATTAGATCATTCTTGTTATTCAATTATTAATGATGAAGAGCAGGGGGCACCAAGTGGAAGCACAATTATTGGCATTATGATAGCTGATTTTGATACTTATTCTGACACACAAGAAACGGGAATAGCCGACTTAGTGACGGTTTTGGCAGACCTGAAGAAACTTGGCATTACAGACAGCGATATTAAAGTTTATTGCGGAACAAGGTTGTGCTGAATGAGTAATTTAATAATCTATTAATATTCACACATTAGAATAAATCCAATTGAGGTACAACCATATGATTTGTTCTATTTGTAATAAAAATTTTGAAAAACTTAAAACTAAAACTCCAGCAAGATGTAATAAATGCTGGAACAAATGGCGAGAAGAAAGCCGATCAGTTGAAATATGTATTATTTGTAATCGCAAGATGAGAGTTAAGAAAAGAATAGAAGCGGGTCCGTTGTGTGGTGGGTGCTATTCAAAAGAATATCGTAAAACCTATCAGTATCCATTGGGGATTTGTTATTATTGTAAACAGGAAAAGCCTATTACATACAATAGTGATCAAAAATCTTGTAAAGCCTGTTATTCCAGAGAAGTCCAACCAAAGCAAATATGTTCACAATGTGGAAGACTAAAGTCAATAAGAAAAATTGATAAAAAAAGGAAATTATGTGGAGCTTGTTATTCTACCCCTAAAGAATTATGTATAAAATGCGGAACACTATCTTTTGTTTATAAAAGAATAGATAATGGCCCGATATGTCATTCTTGCTATGTTCCTCCCAATTCTATATGTTCTAATTGTAAATTGAACAAGCCAATAAGTAGTAGAAAATTAAATTTATGTAAAATTTGTTATGAAAATTGGAAAATGAAAAATGATATAAAGTTTAGGGTCAAGAAGTTATTAAGAACAAGGTTTAGAAGTGCTATGGAACAATTTACAAAAACTGGAAAGGTTAAGACTTCAAAACATTATGGAATAGATTATAATAAGATTTTTAAACATCTTGGAAATTGTCCTGGCAATATAGAAGATTATCATATAGATCATATTATTCCCTTGTGTGCTTTTGATTTAGAAAATATAGTTGAAATAAAAGCAGCGATGGCCCCAGAAAATCACCAATGGCTTCTCGCAAATAAGAATTTAAGTAAAAATGGAAATTATGACATGAGTGAGTATAAACAATATATTAAACAATTCAAGGAGAAGCATAATGAGTAATTTGGTAATGGGCGTAGATGAATGCGGGTGCGCGGCGCTGGCCGGAAGCGTGACAGCAGCGGCAGTAATTGTTGAGGAAAAGCAAAAGAAAATTGCGGGTGTTAATGATTCTAAGCAACTAAATAAGTCTAGAAGAGA
>Ga0098044_1000399_pt1 | contig 22960 bp, 56 predicted proteins | sample 10_taG_FD_75053 | JGI IMG/M metagenome (GOLD analysis project Ga0098044, IMG submission 75053) | Marine viral communities from the Subarctic Pacific Ocean - 10_ETSP_OMZ_AT15264 metaG | ecosystem: Environmental > Aquatic > Marine > Oceanic | place: Pacific Ocean | collected 2015-01-16 | reverse complement strand
GGTAGGTAGGTAGGTAGGTAGGTAGGTAGGTAGGTAGGTAGGTAGGTAGGTAGGTAGGTAGGTAGGTAGGTAGGTAGGTAGGTAGGTTGGTAGGTGTCGGAGAGGACTTTACAGGTGGAAGCGCTCAAGTGGTGTGTCGTACGACTGCATCAAGGGATGCTTGGGGCGTCCGGCCTTTGTCGTGCCCAAGCACTGCGGCACCGCTCCGAGACCATCCAGCCATCCGAGCATGGTCTCTGCGTGCTGGTGGAGCTTCTTGGGGAGGGCTCCACCCCACGCCACCACGACCAGCGGCTCGCCCCAACGCCGCGTCTCCGCGAAGGCGGCCTCGACGTGGTGGTAATTCTCTGGTCCAACGGGATCATCTACCGTCAACAGATCCCGAGGATGTCTGGACCTGTAGGCACAGGCATTGACGACTTCGAGCCCGGTGCAGCCCCACCGCGTGGCAAAGCCCCTGCACTTGCGAATTGTAGCGTCATCCACCGACGCGTCGGCCGTGCTGGGGTTGCACATGACATAGATCACGTGCCGCCCCGGACCGCTTCTGCGCCACAGCCGGTAGCGGTACTGCTCGCATGCGGAGATCACCGCGCCCGTGATCTCAGCCGTCACTCGTTGTCCATTTCTTTGCGTAGTCGCCGGTGAAGGGAGTCAAGAGCCCTTCGGCACATACACCGTGAGCAGGTGATCGTCAGGTCGCAGTCGTAACACACCTCTGTGCCCCCAAGGCGAGGGATTGACCTCTCCGCCCAGCGAGCCACTGCCAGTAGTTCTGGCAGAGTGTTGTGCATGAGGACGATGAGGCTGGCATCGTGCTCGCTTGCACCCTCCAGGAAGACTCCCTCCCTGCTCCCTCCAGTAACCAGGCCTACGTCCAGTCCTTGGTTGGCCTCGTTGAGCATGTTTTCGTACCACTTGATGGGATCTGAGACCTTACGCATCGTGCTCTCTCCTGCGGCTGCATGTTTCATAGTGGGGGCATAGGTCCGGGTCATTGTTCGCTGCGTCTTCCCTGCAGAAGTGCATGTCGTAGGGTTCGTGACCTTGGTGCTCGCTAAAGACCTGAGCAGCCGCGCAGTTGCACACCGCTTCGAACTCCTTGACGATCGTAGGTGGATCGTCCGGGTCATCATACTTCTTGTGGAGGTCGAGGTGCTGAGCCTCGATGAGCCCCGCACTGAACTTCCCGACTCTGATCAGGTACTTAGGCATCCCACACAGCGTTGATCGTGTCATTCTCCAGCTTCATCTTCTCCGCCCTCTCCACGCAACAAATCAGCTGCGTCAAGCACAGCCTCCGACAGCTCGTGGGCCTCGGACGCGCTGATATTAGGGAAGCTACCGGGAGCCACAAGTCTCTTAGCCAGCTCAACTGTACGTGGACCAAGCAGCTCGCGTAGAGAGTCTAGCTTAGCACTTACTTCTTTACGTGCCTTATCAAGCCCATCGTCGTATCCAACAAAGTAGTCGCTTACCGGGTCACTCATACTACACTCTCCTTCGTGCTGGTGTGTTTCTCGCTGCATGTAGTCTTCCAGCTCGTCGTCAAAGTCGTCGTCAAAGTCGTCGTCGAAGTCATTCATGCGTCCCCTCCCCTCGCATCCAACGCAGCAGTGCCTCTAGGGCGAGGACCCACTCAACACGGGCCGTTGCTACTAGCCGGGCTCGATCGTCCCGGTCCTTGTAGCGTGTCACTGCGCGACCTTCCTCCCACTTTGCCATGTTTGAATGGACGTAGGCCTCCACGGCCCAGTGGTTGGCGTCGCCATAGTATGCCGCGTCAGACATTTCGTCCCTAGTAACTTTCATTGGAAGCTCTCCTGTCTCGCCACTTCAACCAACGGACTAGGCGATTGCGCACCTTCAGGTAGTAGGTGTTGTCCTCGTACCCCATATCATCTATGGGGCAGCCTTCCCCGTCGTATGAAACGATCTGGCGGAACATCCTCTCGTGAAGGTCGCAGCGCTCCCCCAGCCTGTCACATTCGCAGTGACTGAAGATGATCTTCTTAGCCCACGCAATGTAGGCAGAGTGGGCGGTCAAGTACCGCCGGTTTATGCCAGGTGCGCGGTATGTAGGCCTGTTCTCTACGATCATGTGTGCTTCAGTCACCAGTCTATCTCCATCCTGAATCCGAAAGGCTTGACCCTCTCCCCTTCGTCAAACCTACGAACCCAGCGTTCCACCACGGCAGGTGTTTCCCACGTGAGTTCATCGCCGTCGTCATCCCATTCCGGCGGGATTACGATCCTTTTGCGGCTCACCTCGACATGGGCTCGCTGCAGGGCTCTTTTGGTCGCAAGAGCGACAGGGCACCAGAGAGCGCTCGCCCGCCTGCCAAGGGCGATGTCCCTCTCCGTGACCTCTACCATGACCCAGGTCTTTTCTCTTTCAGTCACGGTCACTCATCAGTAAGCCCTAGCAGTTCCCGCTCCTGCGACGTCAGCTTTGCCAGAGCTGCTGCGCGTGCCTTGCGCTCCTGCTCGGCCTCATACTTGGGCCTGTACTCCCGCCACCACGCGAACACCTTGTCGTTTTCGGTTTTTCCGTGATCCGCCCACCCGTACATCCGGTAGCAAGCCTCTACCAGCATGGAGCGAAGCTCATCACACTCGGCCTCCAGGCCTGCAGTCGGGCCGGCGTCGTCTTCACCGCTGTCGTCTTCCTCGAAGATGTTGCGGAATGTTCCCTTTTCCAGGGAAATGATGTTGAGTGGGTGGTTATCGTGCCAGTTCACCTCTTCAGTGCTCATCTCCATGACACTCGGACGCATGCAATGGTTGGGGTACTTAGTCTCCTGCAGTACCCGCTTTACCTCTTCTGCGCCTAGCCTGTCGTGGTCGACAACCATCAACACGACGCGATGGACTTCAGTGGGTGTGTACGTGCTCTTGCGATTCATGGTTTGGTGTTCTTTCTGTGCTTCTTGAGGTAGCGCTTGCGGCCTGCAGCAAGGAACTTCGCGTGCTGCTGCAAGTACCAGCCTTGCACGGGGCCACGCCAAAATTGACTGACGTTCTTGGTGTTTCTCTTGTTTCTGCGGGGCCTGAGCGTGATGGCGTAACGCTTCGCGGTTGCCACGACGTTATCCCGGATGAGCTTAGGACAGTGAGGTAGAGCCGCCGACAGCAGCCGTCTCAAGAGTTCATTTTCATCCTCGAACGACACAGGGAACGAGTCCACGCCCTCCAATGCGTCAATTACCTCAGGGTAGAACAGTGCTTCCCCTGTGTCCGGGTCGAACTTCGTGGTGACACGGATCAGTGTAGAGCTAGCTTCGGTCACGGACAGCGTCTCGAATTTGCTCATAGATACGGAGGAGCTGGGGAGAGGAAAGACGGTCTAAGGCGTAGTTGGAGATCCGGTCGAAGACCTCTTCGTGGTCTGGCGGCCAGGAATGCCAACCGTCCATACTGGTCCAGTTGCCTGTCACAGTGGCCTTGCCCGTGTATCCGTCGGAATCTTCTTGTACCTTACGCTCGATTTTGACCGTGAGGTCTCCTGATGCCTCTACGTGGGTGATGTTCCAGCATCCGTGCTCATTCATGGATACGCGGAATACATCTTTGTACCCATCAGCACTATCTAGTACCACAAACCCAGGACCTCCGAACTCTTCTCGTTCGTCCCCTTCGATCTCGATGAGGTCGTCGCTGCTACCAGTAATGACAATCGTCTTCATGAGGGTCCTTCTCTCAGAACATTGAAGAGCTGGACTTGGTGACGAGGGAGATCCCAGGCGGGGGCTCCCCGAAGTGCTCGATCGCTTTCTCCCAGAACTCACAGTTCTGGGCAACCCGGTCACGGCGGTAGCTGTATCGTTCCTCCGCGTTGCGGAGATGGAAGGCAGCTGACTTCAGCTCTGACTGCTTGTACTCTTCGTAGTCCATGATGGGCTGGAAATCACTAAAAGTCTCTTCGCGTACCAGTTTTTCGTGCCACTCGATTTGGTCCCGAAGAATGGGAGGTGCTTTGTCGTACGCCTTGCTAGCCTGCTTTCGCATCGACTCCAAACGCTCCCTACGCTGCTGCCCTTTGTCCCACGCGGCGCGCTTGTCGTTCCACTCCCCCGTGAGTCGGCAGTAATCCTCGTACTCCTCTCGGAGCTGCTCTTCCGACTTCGCTTCTTGTACGGCAAGCTCAGCCCGCGCTACGTCGACCCTTTGCTGCTCGTAGTCCTCGTCCCACTCGAAACGGACAAGGGGCTCATCCGGATAACCCCGGCGGTTGAGGGACACTATGTGCCAGAAGAAGTCCTTGTACTCCGTGATCTTACCTTCAGCGACAGGGTCAGTGAATTCGTCGAACATCTTCTATTCCTCTTCCTCTTCGGGGTACGGGCCGTACTCGGAATGCTGCCCCAAAGTGAAGCCCTCGGCATAGCCTTGGGCAAAGCCAGACTCAATAAGAGTCTTGGACAATTCGGAGTGGTCCCGCCATTTATCAATCAACAGCCATACCGCACAGGCTAGCTGTAGCCACGCCCAATCGGTGCGGCCTTCCCCAAAGTTCAGGCCTGCACCGAACGCCATGATGGCTGCCCAGGTCATTTGAAAGGGGGAACCCCACCGATCGAACCAATAGAAAACGCGCTCCAGGTTGTTGTAGAACCAGACTTTGATCTTCCGGGGGATTACTCGCATGGGATTGTCACTTTCTGACCATTTGGGAAGTAGTAGTTGATGCTGAAATTCTCGATGAGCACTCGCTCCGCTCGCGACCACAACCTCAGGTTTCGGTTGGGAACGTACGCGTATTTGGGAGGCAGAGGCTCTGAAGGTCCGTCTTTGTCTTTGAGAACGATCATGGTGTCTCCGACATGAGCTGCTGGGGCGGATCGCACTGTAGTTGCTTGGGCGGTGTCTCCCTCTGAACCTGCAGGAACGAAACCTTGCGGGGCTGGGGCGACACGAGGTGTTTGTACGTCACCATGTAAGCACCCAAGGAGCAGCCCAAGATGACGAGGACGAGGACTCTCAGGCGATAGATCATGTTATCCCTGAGAGCCTCAAGGTTCGCAGCCGCGTCGGCCTCTAACGCTTCCACCTGGCATTTGAGGTACTCGACCTGCTTGCGCAGTGCCGTGACAGGGTCTGAGCGGTAGGGTCCTGGGTCAGGTGGTGCGGGCGGAAGCGGGGGAATAGGATCGATCATATTACATCTTCCTTGTCCGGCTTTTCCATGTTTCCTCCTTCTCTACTCTCTAGTATGGCCAGGGTTGGTCAGTCGCATTCGGAGTCGCCGAGGTAACCTCTCGACGGGTCTCGCTGGTATGCGTCCCACACAGTCCCATCCACCGTCATGCCGTCGTAGACGGGTGTGGTTCTAGCCTTCGCTTCGTCCATGAGGACAACCTCGTAGTCCTCCGGGGCCGGGATCTCCGACTCGTCGAGTTCGTACACGTTCCTGAGGTACTCGTCTACGACGCTCACGGCGTCCTCTTCGTCGTAAGCGTGTACCCAATACTGTACATGCCCATCGTCCAGGGAGTAAATCTTTTTGGTCTGCTCAGTCATTCTCTGGCTCCTTGAAGTTGTTGAACTTACGGAACTCTTCCCAGTTGGACATCCACTCCGTGGGGTCCCAGGGGTATTCACCATCCCTATGTGCCTGCATCTCCTCTTCCGTGGCGAGGCGGCACTCATCGATGATGACCTCTTCGTCGTAATCGTAACCGTAATAGGTCCAGAGCTTGTAGTGCTCCAGGTGGAAGTCGACTACGTGAACTCCGTCCTTGAAGTCATACCCTACGAAGTAATGGTACAGCTCCTGGCAATCCTCCATGTACTCCAACGGGGCACCAATACTATCCAGGACAATGTGGACTCCGGCAGTGCTGGCGATTAGGGCTCTTGCGTCTTTCCTACGCCACTCAGGCTGAAGCTGTGAGTCCTCTGCCCCTTGGATCCCAGTCGAGGTGGTGAGTTTCATGCTCTGTCCAAATCATCCTGGAGCCTATAAATGGCCTCTTCTGATCGCTGAATGTGCAGCCATATCTGCTCAATCTCTGCGCGCATGTCATCGAGCGTCAGTGTGCGCCGGTACGCCTGCTGGGCAGCTTTGTTCGCTAGTTGTACATCGTAGGGCTTTGGCTCGTGCAGGTACTTCCAGCAAGTGTCAGAAACTTCGTCCAGTGCACTCAACGCGTCCCACAGATCTTCATCGTCTACAGACAGGTTCGCGTTGGCGTTGTTGTTGATGACATCCTGCGCCACTGTGTGGAGCGCACGCAGGTGGGAGCGGAGCATTTTGTTCTCTTCTTCATGTAGGAGAAGAGTGGCGTAATCGCCCTCTAGCATCTCATCAGGTCCGGCCTTGATGCGAAGCCTTTCAACTTCCTGCAGGAGGGCCTTACGCTCTTCACGTAGCTGCTCGACCTCGGCGCGCAGGTCATCACGGTCGCCTTCTGCCGTTACTTCACTGACTGCCTTCTCGGCTGCCTGCACTGTTTTGGCTTTTACCTTGGCGCCCATCTGGGACAAGTTTCGCTTCCATTCAGGCCACTCGGACACCTGATCTTCAGCCCGCTCCGCCGCTGTCATTACCTGGTCCAAGTTCACGGTACGTGGTTTCTGGGGCCCATCACGTAGCGCAACCACCTGCTCCAAAGCATGCGATACCGATACGTCCATCGCGCTAGCAACGATCTCTAGGTCTTGACAAGAGACGCCTTTCAGCGTGTACGGTGAGTGACTTCCCGGGTCATACCATTCGTTCCCTACCCGGTACCATCCCTCCGCTACCATGTAGCGTTCCACATCATCCGTGGTGATGTCGTACTTACTCATGATGTTTTCCTTGCCATCTCCGTAGATGTCTACTGTACGAGACCCGCCTCCGTGCTCTTCACACGCCATGATCACATAGGACGATCCCACGATGAAGAGGCAGCAGCCACACTCCTCTTCTTCGAGGTCTGGAACTCCTGATTTAGTGGGTGCTACTTGGTCCACTTATCGGCTCCCAGTTCGGTCCAATACGTACGACCTGGCCGTTGTTCACGCAGGTGCAGATGCGTTCTTCATGGTCTACACCCAGGCGCGCGGAACCCGTGCTCTCGCAGAATACGCGGCACTGGTAGCTGTACTCAGATTGTTTCGACTTTTGGTACAGCGAATGCGCAAACCCATTGAGGGCAATGACAAAGACCAAACCCCCCTAAGATGAACATCCAGTTCGCCTTGGTCTTAGCCCACAGGCCCTGCTTTGCATCCGCCTCCGTCGCCGGAGTAGCCGGTTCGCGGTACGGGCTCGTCACACCCACTCCGCGCTGATGCCTAGCAGTCCCAGGAGTAGAACCGGGTCGAAGTCCTCGTCCGGGTGACCCCCGGCCAGCTGTTCGGGCTCTTTCTCGTCGTCCCTCATGGTCGGGTAGATGTACCACTGGTCGTTTTCGACCATGACAGGACCAGCCTCGCCTCGCGCCTGCGCTTCCTTGATCTTGGCAAGGACAGTCTCGACGGAGTCTGTGTCTTCGATCTTCATCGTCATTCGTCGAACCCCTTGAGAAACGCTTCCACCTTGGCTGCCATGTACTCACCGGAGGTCACGCAGTTCGCCATAAGAGTATCCAAGAAGTACTCGGGATCGTCGTACTCGTACAGGGGCAGTTCGAAGTCCACGTGCACGTTCATAGAATCACCGGGAGGCTTCTTGTTGAAGTCCTGCTTCCTCATACATTCCATGTACCAGTTGGCAAGACTGACGGGGTTGGCCTCGTACACTATACCGTCCAAGACGTAGCACACTCTGCCGATCTCCTTCTCCACAGGAGAAGAGTCGTCCTCCAGAGATGCAGCGTACTGCTCCCGGAGGTCGACGACAGCGTCGTGTCCCCTCAGCGTGGTGGTGAAACCCAACTCGATGATCTCCTCAATGGAGATGTCCTGTGTCTTGTCACTCATGTTCCGTGCCCTCTTTGTCCGAATTGAAGACTACCCACTGCATGCTTTTCGCCTGCACCAGTTCCTTCTCGTATTCACTTTTGACCCACGCGAGTAGACGCACCAGTCCTACTAGGACTTCCTCTCTGTCGGCCCCTGCAGCCAGCGCCATGTCTACGTATGAATTCACCACCGCATCCTTGCGGTACAACTTGTCAAGCTCTTCGGGTAAGACCTCATCTAGGTTTGTCATCGTCAGCCTTTCCTGTGTCCTGTTTACAGCGTGAGACACCACCGCAGGAAGGCCCACCGACTGTTCTCGATGGGCACTACCTCCCGAGCTGAGGCGTCTTCCATCCAAGCACAGTACCGGCACCTCGGCGTATCAGACGAAAAAGGCCAGTCCCGGACAAAGTCAACGGGACCGACCTTACACCCACAAACTCGACAAGATTCCTTTGTCGGCTTGGCAGACACTCTATAGGCCATGGCTAACTCATGGATTCCTCGGGCGCGTACTCCAGGTCGTGGGGCCAAACCCAGAGAGCGCAATCTGCATAGAATGCACGTGAACGAACTAGCAGTGCGCCGTTGTTGTAGTTCACCTTCTCGATGTTGCACGGCAGCGTTCCATGCAGCACAACCCGGTCGCCCACCTTGAACTTCGGCTCTTGCCCTACTGAGGACGTCTCTGGCGGGCCCTCCACGAGCCGCTGCGCCTCCATGGCTCGTGCGATCTGCGCAGCCCCCTCGCGAGCCATGCCGGCGACATGGTCGAAAATGACTTGCACCGCACGCCCACGAAGCCACGCCTCCTTCCACGCCGCGATGGCGCCCTCGCGAGTGGGGTGAGAGCCCGAGACCCAACTATCGTTCACCTCTCCACAGGCGCCCCACCGGACCTCATTATGATACATGAACTGCCATACATGCTCTGGCTCCGGCGCGATCCAGAGAAGGCTCTCGCCATCGTCTCGGTGCTCACACCCGTAGGCGTATGGAGTGTAGGCGTTACCGCCGCAGTAGATGCAGGTCACTGTGTGTGCTCCTTTGCGATTCTCTTTGCTACTTCGAGGTCTTCGTCTTCTACGGTTTCACCGAGAGTTCCCCAGATAGCACCTCTCACCCAAGCGTTTACACACTCGTTGTAGAGGCGATGGTTCCAGAGTTCATGGGTGATTCCGGCGATGATAACGGCAGCGAAGAAGAGTGCAAAACCGGAGAGAGACTCTCCCCGTTCCAAACGATGCCCTGCACTGCAGGCCACATCAAGAGCAAGCCATAGCAGGATCATCTGCACATACCCATTACGGTAAGCTTTAGTGAGTAGAGACTTAGCCGACTTCAGTAGTTTCATTTGTGGCCCTTTGTGTAGCTCAACGTCAATGCTAGTTCTTTCACAGCGGCCTCGGTGATGCCACCTATCCCACCAAGACCACTTACCGCCTCACGCCAGTGAGTGTATTCCGAGGCACGCAGCCCTGCCATCGCCAGGAGAAGCTGCTCGTCGTCTCCTGCAACATTGTGTAGCCGCCACGAGAGATCCTGCAGACCAAGACGATCGCCGTTCCAGTTGCGTAGCTGACGCATAGCCTTTTCGGCGATGGAAGACTGTACACGCGTGTACAGGTCTCGTTCCACGTAGTAGGTCAGCACCCCACCTATGCGCAGCACCGGGGCTTGTTCTACGCCCTCTTCTTTGGCGTCAGCGGCAGTCAGGTGAATGAACAAATGCCCTGTGCGCGCTGGTACTGGGTATGGCAGCAGGGTGCCGTACCCTTCAATCCATTCACACATAGACATGGGCTCGTCAGAGATGATATCCAGTGTATTAGGGTCTAGGTGGAGGCCGTATTCGTCTACGCAAATCGGACCACTCGCTGCCGGAGTCATCTCATCCGTTACCCGGCCGTGGAAACCTACAGCAAACGCTGTCATTCACTCCCACCTTTCTGGAGGTAGGTATAGCCGGTACATATGCACATGTACGCCGATTTCCGCCGGGCCTTTGATAGTCACCCTGTACTGGCCGCACCGGGGACCTCCGCCGTTACCCTCAGACGGAGTGAGGGTCCAGTCTCCAGTTCCGTGCTCCTCCACCACGTCCCAACGGCTTTGACCAATGACTACAGTCTTGTCCGCGTTCTCGCAGGTCCACCCTTTGTCTGACATCTTCCAGACTTCCATCCTGGTGGCTAGAAGGTCCTTCCCTGAATCGAACAGTCCGTACCATGGGCGGCTCATGTACAGCGGAGGAGGGACTCGCCAAGGAGAGTTACCGTCTAGGATGTACCTCAGTAGACCGCCTCGCAAAGAATGCGATGCATCGTTCCTGAGGTTGTCTAGGTTTAACTTTCCCTCGCTGTGGACTACCTCCATCCAGAGGATGACGGAGTTGAGGAAGTTGTTGTCTGTGAGTTTCATTGTGCGTTGCCTGTATTGGTCATCGGTTGCCTGTATTGGTCATCGGGTGGTCAGCCACGCTGAACACCCACACGTAGGGGTTATACTTCCAGTCCATGGACGTGTTCCTGTACTTGCGATGCCACAGTACAGCAAACGCGTAGGAAGGTGACGTCCACGCGAAGTTGGCAGTCTTGATGGATCCATCAGGCTCCTTGATTTCAAACGGAGCCCCGGCTAGAGTTTCTGTGGTTACTCCCTCTGCGGCGAGCCCCTCCGGGTCTCTTTCGACATCGTGGAGTTTCTCTACACGTACGTCAGTGACGACCTTGCGGATTCGTGAGGTCCACTTGGGCATGTGCGAAGAGGGCCTGAGAACTCCCGGCTCAGCTTCACCCTCTGACCAACCGTCTAACCACTCAACGTCTGTGGTCCTGGTCGTGGGCGTGGGTCGGGCTGGCCTGCGACTGTACCCGTCAGCCTCGTACATGATTGGAGGTACAACCTCAGCGTCAGACAGCTTCACACCATCGAGAGTGTTTACTGTCCTGAAGGATTCCCTTCCGTAGATGACGTCACCCGGGTGAAAGGGAGGCATCACCAACTGCGGGCTTTGAAGCTTGTACCTCACGTCAACCGCGCTGGGATTGACCAACGAGGGAACCACCTCAGTGACGTCCGCACCACTGGGATGGTCAGGTATGCTTACAGGAGACCGAAACACGGTCTTGGTGCCTGAGGCAAAGGCAGCAGCCTCCCACGGCTTCAGCGCGAGGAAACGGGTTCTAGTCATGGGTATTTAATACTTGCATGGGTTTTGCCTACAATGGCGTCAGTGGCTATCCCATTTTTGCCTGGTGGTATTTTCACTGGGGATGCCAATGGGATTACGCACACCCTGCGTTTACTGACGCATGGCTGAGAACAGTAAAAATGACTGTAGAGGTGACTCTCACTGCCTGTAAGGACGTTTAGGTTGTAACGTCCTAGGGCTTTTCCGCAGCTAATACAACTGTGTTCCATGAGGGTCTTAATGTATTTTCTGGAACTCATGGAGCTATCTCTAGTCTAGCCCGTCCCTCGTCGTATGTTCTCAGGTGGTACGTCGTGACCTCGCCCGTGATGCACTCGCAAGTGTCGTCGATCCAACTATTAGAGACGTAGAGAGAACCCTGCCAACGGCAAAACTTCCGACAGTCGCCCTGATGCACGGAAGCTCCGGCCGCCGCGTAGACAATCACGCCTACTGCCGCTGCTCCCACGATGATTGCCGCGCCCTTGGCCACGTCACGCCAGCGACGCGACCACCAGGTACTGAGCTTCTTTCTAGTCGTCATCAACCACAGTCCTGTCTAGGCTACGCTGGATGGTATCCTGGAGCTTGATCAGGACTGCACGTCCCGGGTCTCGCTCGTCGCTTGGGGAGCGCATGTCCAAAATCTCCAGTGCCCGTGCGATCTCGGGGGCGGCGTTGCGAAGAACTGAAATGAGCGTGGCGTCGGTGCCTACCATGTCCAGCTCAGACCACACTCCCTTGACCAGGTACTGCTCCAAGGTGCCCTCTTCGAACGTAACAGGGCCTCCCAGCTTCTGGCTAGTGGTGCGCTTGATCCGGGCCCGCCACGGGGCCTGGTGGGTCTTGCGGTGAAGTTCAGTCAGAGATTTTGAAGGTGAGGTCATAGTCAGTTACATCCACAGGAATAAATGTAGCCCTCACACTTAGGGCAAGTGTAGGTTGAGAGTGCTTTCTGGGCCTCTGCGATCTGTGCCCAAGCCTTTTGAGGGTCGTTGGTGTGCTTGTAGGCATCTCTGCCCGCCCACGCCATTGACAGCTTCAACGCGTCGTAGAGCCGGGAACTGACTCCCTTGAAGTTCACAACTAGGGGCTCCGCAGCCTTGTGGATGTACTTCATCACAGCCTCAGCTTCCGAGGGCTGCTCCTCCGTGACCTTGGCCTGCAGCTCATCCACCAGCTTGTCCCGCAGACTCAACAAGTTCCTGTACATGTGAGTCCCCATCAGCAGACAAGTGAGGGCATCCAGGGTCGTATCGTTACGCCCAAGGAGCAGGCCAAACGTAGCGTTGAGGACAGAGAGCCCCGTAGAGCTAGCAGTGAGGGTGAAGACATCCTGGCAGAGGAGGAGGAGGAGCAGCTCGTCGTCCTCCACGTCTGGGGTGGTTGCAACCTCCAGGATGCGCTCACCGCATCTCTCTAGGTCTCGAATGGAGACAGTCTTACGAATAGGGTCCATCGGTAACCTCCCGCAGGGGTTGCAGTTCAGCGATCACCTTGCTGAGGTGCTGAGCTGCCCGCTCAAGCTTCTGCGATTCTGCGTAGTGATCGACCAGTATCGTGTTACTGGGCGCTGGACGAGTTTGATCTCTATTGGCGCTTGACAGGAACAGATATCTGTTCCTGTCAATGTGAGTTAGCGTCAAGCCTCCGCCTGAAAAACGCCAACGCCCCTTGTCACTGCGCTCGTTTAGTAGCACCTTTAGGCAGGCGATGTAGGCATCCACTGAGGTCATAGAGACCAAGACGCTTATGTTCTCCCCCGCAGCTACGTGGTCCAAGGCCGTCCGTAACAGATCGGTGGTCTTACCGGACCGCGGTTTGGCGTCTAGTACTTGTCTTCGCCGGGTAATGGCGACCATGAGGTCCAGCGCCAGGGAATAGGGGTGCCGATCGGTCACTTCTTCTCTTTTCGCGTCGTGTCTGCGATCTTCCGCTTGCGGTACTCAGAGTACTTCCAGCGGGCTCGGCGTGCGGCATTCGCAGCCGCCTTCAGTACCTCGGTGCCTACCGTGTAACCCACGGCCGAGGCGGCTCCGTTCAGGATCGTCTTGGCAATCGTCACTCTACTTCTCCAGTATGGCCAGGGTTGGGGTCGAGGGGCCCAGTCACACTCCCACTGGCCCCGCTGAACTGTGGGAGGTTCTTCATCGCCTCCTTCAGCTGTTCTAGCGCCCGTTGGATCTGCTCCCTCTCCTCCACTACCTTGGCGGCCTCAAGGACCACTGACGGTAGGTCAATCAGATCCATGTCTAGTGAGTAGTCGTTGTGCTTGGTCATCAGCTACGTACCTTTCGACTCTTGGTGATCTCATCGACAAGACCAAACTTCACGGCCTCCTCCGCATTGAACCAGGAGTCTCTGTCCATGGCCTTCTTGATCTGACGCAGAGTCTTTCCCGTACTCTTGGCGAGGCACTCCATGATGTAGCGGTTCAGCCGCTTGCCCTCTGCGACACTGATCTCCATGTCGCTCATGGTTCCTCTCGCCCCCGAGGAGATCTGGTGAATCAGCATTCTGGAGCTGGGGAGGATGCGACGATACCCAGGCTCACCCGCAGCCATGAGAAACGCCCCCATCGAAGCAGCATTTCCCACGCACACAGTGTGCACAGGGCAGCTGATCAGATTCATCGTGTCGTAGATGGCAAGACCTGCGTCGGCAGTCCCACCAGGACTCTGGATGTACATCGTGATAGCCTCATCCGGCTCGGTCGCCTCAAGAATCAGCAGCTGGGCTACGATGACATTAGCAACCTTGTCGTCGATTTCGGACCCAAGGAAAACAATGCGGTCCGCAAGAAGGCGAGTCCACATGTCGAAGCCGCGCTCACGGCCGTTGATACTCTCAACAATAGAAGGGAACGGAATACTCATCGTTACTTTCTCCGGTAATCTAGTGCGTAGGGTAGTAGACTACTACATGTCTCTCGTGACATGGGCCTTCCACTCCGCAAATGCTTGCGTAGCTTTTCTGGTCCTGTAGGCCATCTCCAGCCGCTGTGACGACTGTGACAAGGAGTCGTCTCGATACGACTCCGCGGCAGCCAGCAGCATATCCTTTGCCATATCAGTGCAAGATGTACGCTGTGCGACATCAGACAGCTGATCCGATACTTCGGAGACAGAAGCCCAAATCACACAGTGTCCGTGGTGGTTGGTCCACTCCTCCAGTACGGCAAATGCCAGGTTCCTGACGCAGTGAGAGTACTCATCTCCACGCTCCTCCCACCCATCACTGATTCGCCACATCAGCCAAAGGTACAGGCCATGGTCGGGCTCGCTATCTAGGTTGTGAAGCTTCGAGATGATAGAGAGAAGATCTCCATGCTCCCGCTCCATGGAGTACCGTTGGTACTCCATCTTCTCAACTCGCTCCTGGATTAGCTCCGAAAATAGATTTGCCATTCCCTTACCTGCTTCCACGGCAAAGCCGTAGTTTCTGTGCTCGCGTGAGTTGCTTGATAGCGTATTCACGCTTCATTGCATCACTCTTGGAGGACAACTCCTCCCAGTACACCAGCTTTACAGGACAGCGGGAGCGTGTGTATTTAGCACCGCTCCCGCTGTTGTGTTTCGCTACGCGTTTCTGCAGGTTTGTGGTCCAGCCGCAGTAGAGTGACCCATCACGGCATTCGACCAGGTAGACAAAGAAATCACCATTCGAGATTGCTGTAGGTTTGCTGCTCATTGGTTTCGACACGACCTGAGTACAGGCGGTCCTCTACTGCGATGATGCGCGAGAGTCTCTCCATGTCAACGAGGTCCTTGGGACGTAGGATGGGGATCAGGGTCTTCACCGCCAAGCAGTGCCGAGGAGACACGATGCGAAGTACACGTCCATCCTTCATACGGTACTTGTCCGACTGCGTACGCACGTGGTCAAACGTCAGCCCTGTGACCCGTGGCATGCTGTCGAATACGTCCATCTCCTGGGTGAGTACCAACTTCCGGTGCTCGATAGAGGACTCCGCGTACATCGACAAATCCGCGTCGTTGTCGACCACAAAGGGAGTCAGCTCCCCCTGACTCAGCAGGGCGTCCACGTCTTCCACCATCTCTTCCGTCTTCACTAGGATGTCCAGATCGTGGACGTCCCGCACTCCACGGACAGCCAAAGCTGCCGAGCCGCAGATCACAAAGTCGTCCTCGGACCATCCTGCAGGAATACGGGCAACAAGCTCTTCGAACAACGGAGCGTCGGCCACGTTGCGAATGCCCGCGTCGTACCAGGGGTCGACACGGGTGCTGAACACCTTGCCGGTCTTCTGAACCTTGGGACTTAGGTCGACGGGATGCACCCTGTACGAGGATCGGTCACTAGTAATAGATTGGAACTTCTTTGGTCCGGTACTGAGATCAATAGCCATTGAGTGACTCCTTACGGTTGATTTCCTCGATCACTAGAGCAGTGATTCGCTTCACCATGTCTTCTCGCTCGGACAAGGCACGACGGACAGACGCATTTACGGTAGCCTGAAGCTGGTGGTGCACCGAACTGTGCACAATCTCCTGAATCTGGCGCTCGAACTCTCCGCCATCGAAGAACTTCTCCACCTCCTGGTCTACCTTCGCTGCCACGGCGTCACCGTAGTCGACGAAAGCGGCCTTGATGGCCGACGCCATGGCGCGCACTTCCATGTTCAGTTGTACGACGGGGACAGGTGCACCTGCGGCAGTTAGCTCGGGCGATGAGTTTCTACCGGGACGAAAGAACGGGTCGTTGAAATCCATCAGCTGACAATCTCCATTAGCGTGTCTTTGGTCACTCTCTCGTACAGGGAAGCCCCTGCCGCGGCTGCGTCCTGGCGGGAGCCCCACCCCGAAGTAGTGAACGCGGGGTTCGTGAACTTGCCGTTGATCTCCTGGCCCCAGGAGACCAGGGCTTTGTACCGGTCCCTCCCAATTTGGATGATCTCAATCGTGGGCTCGTCAAACACTGGCGCAGGCATCAGCACCACCTCAACGTTGCCTTGGGGTGCATCACGCACGCCTTTTGGATGTTGCTGAGGAAGGCGAAGAACCCATCGAAACTGCCCCAGCCATTACAACGCTCTTGGACCTGATCACGGATCTTGTCCCGGTTTTCCAACATGTAATCCATGATGTAGAGGAGGTGCTTCTGGGCCTCAAGTCCGCTCAACCCATCGAGACGGGTCAGACCCTCGTCCCCACCAGGGTGATACCCAGCGTCATAGAGGACAAACCTCATGTTGCTGGTGTAGTTATCACTCAGCGCGTCCTTCAACTCGAATGGATCTAGACCACCAGTGTCTATTTCCAACCAGACGTCGTAACTCATTTGATGCTCCTTTACTGGGCGTACGGTCGTAGCCCGCCCCACCTGTTTACAACGAAGAGCGGACGGGCCAGGTCGTAATCCCAGCCTGAAACCACAGGCTCGCGGAGGAAGCGTTTGGCCTCAGCCGGATCGTCCGCCAAGTGTGGGTTGGCACGTACGATCTTGTCCTTGAGCATCTGCGTGCCGTAGTAGTGCTTGATGTAGCCAAGGCGCACGAGAAGGGACTGAATCACTTCGGGGGCTCCTTTCCTTCCCACTTCTGCTTCAGCTCCAGGTAGTGCTTGTACTCTGAGAGTTCCGCATCGGCTTCCCACGAATCACGCTGAGCCTGCCACTGGAGGAAGTACATCTGGTAGTCGATTGGAAGGTTCCGCGGGGCTCGCCCGCTCTCTGGGTACCGGGGGATCTCAGCCGCGACCAGGTCAAAGCGTTCCATCTCCTCCGTGGTCAGCACGTGCCCCTTCGGGTAATGGTCCATGAAATCGCTGATGTACTGATAGATGTAATCCTGCAGCGCGTCCTCGTAGTCCCTGTAGCTGTAGCAGGCGAACAGATCTTCCACACCTCCGTGGAAGATGACGTAGTAACTCTCGTCGTAGTGGCTCTTATCGGTGCTCATCGCTCTTCTCCTGTCTCGCTAGTACTGTGCTAAATCTAGGTAAGGCCAGTCCTGTACCGTAGGACCAGTTTTGCCGGAAGCCGTACGACCCCATCTCTACGCCGCATGGACTCACTAAGTCTTCTTGATCAGGCGACACGACGTCCCTAGAGCACCGCAAACCATTATCCCTGAAGAATGCCCAGGCATGCCATTGGTGAGTCCCAAAGTGGGACCAGAGGCTGAACAGCTCTACCTTCATGAAGGTGAACTGGGAGACCCCAGCTTCCACGGCAGCCTCGGCTCGAAAACAGGGGGAGACTGCTACGTAGTTTCGGTTGGGATCTAACTTCCCCCTGTCGACCAAGTCGATGAGCCCCTGCTCTGCAGACCCAATCAAGTCCGCGCTGAGTATGTCCGGATGGGACACCCTCATAGCGAACTTCCCTTCCGGGAGGGTCTTTTCCGACATGCTCGTTGAGACCGCCCAGGGCACTTCCACGTAGGTGTACCCGTGGTCCACGTAGTACTGCACCGCCTTACCAATCAAGGCATAGTCGATGGGGGCTACGCAATCGAAACTCATGAGCACTTCCTGGGTTCACGGTGTCCGTTGTTGAACGCTCGCTTGGTCACGGCGGACATCTTTTGTAGATCTTCCATGGTCAGGCCCCACTTCTCGCTTACAAACGCCTCAAGGGCGCCGTACAGGTCCGATGCCTCGACCATGGCCATGATCGCCACACCCTGCTCTAGGGCGTCTTCCAGCTCTGCTAGCTCCTCACGGAGCTTGGATAGTTCGCCGTACACGCCACGCTCGATGTCCCGCAGGTGGTATCCTGCTTTACTTGACATCAGACTCCTGCACCAGCTCGTGCAGCTTCCGGTGAATTCCACTGATCATCTCGAAGTATTCGTAGTCGTCCCTCTCCTCAAGCTCAGAGAGGAGAAGGATCACCTCAGGTAGAATACGCTGGAGGGCGGCAACGAGGAGCGCGTCGGCCTCAGGGTTCTTGGGAACCTGATCAGACCTGATCGTGACCTTGCCGGCCTCGCTCCAGTTTCGCAGGAGCGTTCTCCCGAACACTGCAACGTCCGGCATCGCCCCTCGTGGGTCTGTGACTTCGCAGGGGAACCACCAGCCCTTGGTGGCCTTCACCGCCAGCTTCTGCAGCAACCTACTTGGTAGTGTGGCCAGGGTTGCCTTCCCGGCCCTGACATCCTCGTAGCAAGAAATGCAGATCCTTCTATTCTTGCCGTCGCCGTTACCTACCCAGTAGGACGCCTCATTGCAGCAGTAGCTGAGACTGCCTTGGGCATCTACGGTTCCGTCGCAACATTCGCCACTATCGGTCTTACCGACGATGTCAACCATGCACCTCTTTTACAAGACGAGATGCCAGTACACGAACGCGTCGCCTGCCCAACGCCACTGAGGGCAGTACAAACGAAACCCAGTGCCAATGAGTGAGTTGGCACTGGGCGCATTGTCTACGGTTGTGTAGGTGATGACGTTCTCGATTCCCTGGGCGCGGGCCCATCGCAGTCGGGCTCGAATGAGCCTGCGATGGAGCCCCTGACCCCGGAAATCTGGGAGAATGCCGGCACGTTCCAGGACTGCGAACTCTGGCTCGTGTGTGAGCTGTCGAATCCCGGCGAAGCCTACAGGTCCTGCTTTCTCATCAACGGCAACCCACCAAGATCCTCGATCTGCCTCGACCTCCGCATCCCCGAAAGGTTCTACGAAGATCTCCCGGTCCAGACGTGTAATGACCTCTGGACCTTTGGCTTTCTGAATCTTCACGAGTGAGCCCCATTATTAATGAAGGGTTGAGGCAGTCAGCTAGGTGTCTGTGCCTTTCCGACCGGTGATGAGAATCGTTATCAGGAGAGAAAACAGAAGAGATAGGGTGATGGCCAAGAACAACCAGGCGAACGCCTCATGCTGCTCATTAGTGGCCGGACCATAGAGGTAATAGTGGTAGATGTCCATGTCCCTCTCATCCCCATATAAGGGCGGAAAATCACCTGTACCTGATGCAGCAGGGGCAGGTATTTGACCCTCTCCGCTTTACCGGCGGCTTTCCACCCCCGTAGACGGTGATACCCAAGAAAGCCTCCAGCTTGAGGATGTAGTCATCTACGACTATCTCCTCGACGGGGCCGCACTGGTTTTTCCCGCGCTTGCCATAGACCTCATGACAGAGGTACGGTTCGTGGCCGTGGTCCTCCGGCAACTCACCCCAGAGCCTCTTGGCCATCTGTGTGGTTGGGTCCACCACGAGAGGGGTATCTGGAGGTAGGGCTTTGTTGCAAGCCGCGCAGACGAGACGAGTTTCAGGCATGTGTGGGTATTTACAGGGTTAAAAGGAAAAGCCCGCTGAGTAACTCAGCGGGCTTTTCAACCACTTTGGAGAAAGTGACCACTTTACGGATGGCACGGGCAGTGAAGGAGTCGAACCTTCCGTGCTTGTAGGAACCTTTTGGTGGGTAGTGAACTACCCGAGTAGTCGGTACCGGTTTTACATCTTACCTAGATGGTGGACCCCACGGTCCAGACTGCCCTTAATTTCCCTGTCTCCGAGTTGTCCAGCTGGTTGCTTTTCACAAAGTTCAAATTTGTTGGCTTTTCCAGTTTGCCTACTTCTCCGAGCGGAGTAGGTGGGAGTCGAACCCACAATATGCGTGTAAGCTGGATTGATGTGGAAACAGGTATGGGGAGTGAAGGAGTCGAACCTTCCAATGCTTGTAGGAACCTTTTGGTGGGTAGTGAACTACCCGAGTATAGGTACCGGTTTGAAGAACACCTGAAATATGGTGGTGGACCCCACGGTCCATACTCCCCTTAGTTCTTAGCTGCCGAGCGCTGCTCTCTGATTTTGTTGCATTGACGGGAATTGAACCCGCTACGTCAAGAACCCAAGTCTCGTGCTCTACCAATTGAGCTACAGTGCGTGTAAGAGAGGTAGCAGTTTGGCAGCTAAAATCGCCCTCGAAGGTGTGATCCTTCTCGCTCTTTCGAGCGCCGAACTCAGTCGGTCGGGCTGTTACGGTCAGATTTTCAATCGGCAGCTTCCTGCCTCGGGCTCACACTCTAGCACCTCTTCCGAGGTCGTCAACCAGTTTTTAGCTTTCTGGTTGATGGCGTGTTCGCCATGTCATACTGCGACGACGCCGCCTGGACTGACTAGATAACCCACCGTAGCATTGGTGTCAAGCCACTTCTGGAAGGAAATCGCGAGATAGGCGCTGGTGAGGGCGATGAAGGGCAAAAACTCCCCGTTTTCACAGGTAGCGGCGCCCTCTGTCTCCTGGTCGACGGTGAAATCGAGTCCCGTAGAGGGGACTGTCCAGCCCACGCGACCGAACTGACCGGTGTCGTCCAGGGAACCGTGGAGTACGTCGATCCCCTCATCGACGCAGTAGCGCTTGATGAGGTGTCGTGTCTCCGCGTTGTCGACGCAGTCGATGACGATGTCCGCGTCACCCAGCACCTGCTCCAGGTTGTCCGAGGTGAGCTTGTGCGGGACCACGTTCAGCTTCTTCTTGAAGAGAAACTGCATGGTCTGCTTCAGCCCTTGCACCTTGGACTTGCGGACAGTGTTGGACGAGTGGAACTGCGAGGCGACGTTCTTGGACTCGACAGCGTCGAAATCCACGATGGTCAGCTCGATGTCCTCGTTACGGAGGAACTGAGTGAGGTGGGACCCGAGGGCCCCAACCCCAACCAGCACTACTTGGGCAGTACCCATGGTGGTCTCAGCCGAAGGGGGACTTCGGGCGGAGCGAGATGAGGGAGTACGGACGAACCTCGGTCGAGGCGAAGCGGTCCACAACGAAGTCGCTGAAGTCCACGTTCTCGTCCGCGTTGAGGCCCGGGACGCTGCCGGTGCGAACGGCCTCAGCCGCCCACTCCTTGATCTCCGCGTCGGTGGCGTCGGTCGCCACCGGCTGAGCCATGTCCCCGTTGGATCCCGCCCAGGTGATGTTCACCCGAGCCTCGTTCGCCATGATTCCGTTCTGTGTGTCTTCCATTTCCTTATCCTTTCGTGTACGTATCTGAGTTAGCACGCCAAAAGGCTACTGCTATGCAGCCCTCGCAGCTACACACAGCAGGATCGTGATCCCACATGCGACTCATGATATCCATACCAGCCATGGCCATGCCACATTTGAACATTTCGGGATGCTGCTCGAAAATTGGCTTCTTGTTTTCTGCGTTTTCCATATTGCTTTCCCTTTACTGCGGCTCGCCCCATGAATCGAATGCCCACTTGAAAGAGGGATTCTTGGCTGTGTCGATCAGTAGCTGCCTGGACTTACTGTAACTGTCCGTGGTGACGCTGGAGAGCGTGGCGTACCCGCAGCCACCCATCCGAGTGATTTGGTCGGGGCTCTCGCTGTAGATACCCCACCCAGTCATCTGACTGGTGTCGGTGTCGATGTGAACCATTAGGTAAGCCGTCGTCATTTCGTCCTCATTCCTGTAGTGTGGCCAGGGTTGGCTCGATGTAGCTGAGCCTCCGCAACTGCGGCAACCAGCTGTGGTGAAGTCCATAGCAAGGACTCGTCTCGTAGGAGCCGCCACGGAGCCGAACTGTGACCAGCTCATCCTCGCTGCAGATCCACCACATGAGCTGGCATCCCAAGGCCTGCTCGATCGCCTTGAAGGTCGTGAGGTCCGTTCCCGAAGGAACCGGAGTCCCACGCCCCGGGTGACTGTGCGCGAAACCCAGGACCTCCCGGCGACGGTGCCACATCTCATCCCACAGCTTGCGGCTGTCGGGAAGGTACACCGACGACCTACCTTCGGGCAAGTGCCAGAAGATGGGCTCGCAGCCCGTGTCTATGAGTACACCTGTCTCAGTACTTGTCATAACTCTCTAATGGGTGCGAGCACCGCACCGCCGAAGACGACGATCTTGTAGCTTTCGTCGAAGCACTCCGCGCTGCACGTGATGTGTGCTCTGGAGTCTACCTGGTCCTTTACAACCTGAAACCAGAATAGGTGCTTGGGCTTCACATTCTTCCCGCAGGCAGAACAGAATACCAAGCTTCCGTGCGATGGCGTCAGGTCGGACTTCACCGGTTGTACCAGGCGATCTTCTTCACGCCGTGTCGCTCCAGCGCTGCTTTCTGCCAGCCCCACTTAGAAGGAAGAATGAAGACACCGACCTCCTGGCCGTCCTCATCAATGGGGTGGCCCCATCCATCGTAGTCCACGAAACCCCCGTCATCCACGAGTTCCGTGAACTCATCCAGCTGGAAGAGGTCGGGGACCTCACGCTCGGCATCCTCCCACAGTGCCTTACGCTCGGCATCCTCCCACAGTGGATCCACGAACACGTCGTCCTTCAGCTCTACGAACTCGATACGATCGTTCGAGTCGGCTTCTTCTGAATCTTCACTTTCGGAGTCTGTAAGCGGTACCAGGAACGGGTTCTTGTATTTGAAGGCCTTTGTCGCCTCCAAGCGTTCCAGGTCTCCGATGATAACACCCATCCAGCCCAAGCCATGGCGAAGACGCTCTCGGGCGGCGAAGGAGTTATTTTCAGCAAGGCACTCAGCTGCGCTTGCGAGCAGGGTGCTCAGGGCGACTAGGCGCTCCTGGGCCGTCTTCAGGTCTGCCTCGCGCTCCTTCTCTCGGCGAGCATTCTCAGCCTCGGCATACTGCAGGGCAACCGCGTATTGTGATTCAATCTTGCTCATGGTCTTTTGCCTTTCTATTCGTACGCCCCTAGGTCCCACAGTTGGCCGGTCTTTTCCAAGAACATGAACTGACTCACGAAGCCAATGTACCCTCGCTCTACCGTCAAGAAGATTACCTTGTCCTTAGGTTCCTTCTCGGAATCTTCCGCCGCTGTGTCGGTCCAAACTTTTCCCGAACTCTCTTCGTACTCGATGCCAGCACGATCCAGCATCTCTTTAATGGTCTCTAGGTCAGTCACGGTGCGTCCTCTGGGAGGTAAAATCAAGGT
>Ga0098044_1000396_pt1 | contig 23050 bp, 38 predicted proteins | sample 10_taG_FD_75053 | JGI IMG/M metagenome (GOLD analysis project Ga0098044, IMG submission 75053) | Marine viral communities from the Subarctic Pacific Ocean - 10_ETSP_OMZ_AT15264 metaG | ecosystem: Environmental > Aquatic > Marine > Oceanic | place: Pacific Ocean | collected 2015-01-16 | reverse complement strand
TTGTAAATATTTTTACCCAAAAGGATATAGATTTGGAGAAGAAGAAAGGTTTGTTTTTAACATGGGGGTTGCAGCGGGAGAACGATGCGCGGTAGACTTATCAGAATGTAGCTTTTGCCATCGTATGGACGATTCCTTAGAGAGTATAAGAAAAAACTTTGGAATAGATGAAGAGCTACTTAAAAGCTGCTACGACGTTGAACAAAGGTGTTTTGACTTATGAATATAGCATTACCAATTTTATTATTAGCGTTTGGTGGGTTAAGTTTTTGGGTACTGAACGAATCAAAGCTCAAGTGGTATTTTAAGACAGCTTGCATCACTGCGTTTTGTTTGTTTACAATTATTTTTTGGTCATCAATACATACTTTTTTGGGTTGGGCAGCGCTAGAGGATGATATGCCCGACAAAATTCTTATTCATTGGGTCATTATTAAAGAGCCAAATAAACTTACCCAATATGACGGTAGAATTTATATGTTATTGGAGACCGCAGAGAAACCAGAGTCAAGTATATTAGCTAGGTTTTTTGGTTATAGAAAGGAAAAAATAGAGCCACGCTTCTATGGTCTAAAATATAACCGTGGACTTCACGAACAATTAGAAAATGGAATCAGGGAGAGATTAAAGCAGGGGCCAGTGGCGGTGAGGTTGACTAAGAAAAAGGGGAAGGGCTCTAGAGGTAAGGGTCTTGCTCGAGACAAGAAAAAGGGTGGGGGTAGTGAGTCCCAAGAGCAAGATTGGGAAATTCATAAACTGTTACCCTCAGAGATACATAATAAGCCAGAAAATTAGATTGACTTAATTGAGGATATATCGTACATTTAATTAAATGAACAGAAGACAGTTTATCAAAGCCGCAGCCCCCGCAGTGGTAATCCCAGCGATTGCTATAACTTGCAAATATGAAGATGACGAAAAGGGCCCAGAGAAGGAATCTAAAGCGTGGCCTTATCGAGTCTTCTGTTACGAGAGAGAGCAGGGAGAGTGGACATTTAGCCGAAACATTAGAGGCAGCTTTGATTATCAAAGAGAGTATATGACTTTTGAAGAAGATAAGGGTTGGCCTTACGCTGGCTGGATGGATGGCGGCGTTTTACATTTTCAAACGCTTGATGACGCGACTGACTTTGTTGAGATGCACGTTAGAGCTAAGGATGACATAAATCTTATAGACTCAATTTATGATGTTTATTATAAAGATCTTGACTATGAACATGAAAATAATGAAGTACAGGTTGCTCACTACTGGTTTAATGGAGACACTGGCAGACAAGTTCATTGGATAGCAGACGGACCCTTCACAAACTTTAGTGAAATAGAATGTGCATGAGTTTGGCGAAGTGGTGGAACTGGTAGACACGACGGACTTAAAATCCGTTGGCTATTAAAAGCCGTGCGGGTTCGAGTCCCGCCTTCGCTACCAAAAACAAAAAAAACGGGATTTTTCCCGAAAACAAAAATAAGCTCAAAATGGACGATATATGATTGACCAACTACAGTTCATCAAGCCACGTCGACCAATGTCATTATGCGTCTTAACAAGGTTTAAAAATGAATCTCATATAATGTATGAGTGGATAAACCATTATTTAGAAGAAGGGGTCGATCACTTTATATTAATTGATGATGATTCTGATGATGACTATTTAAAATCAAACGCGTGGTTAAATAATTTAATTAAGCTAAATAAGGTTTCGATTAAGAAAGCAACAAAAAGGCAAGGCGGTGAATATAACCTTCACTTAAAAGAAGTAAAAAAGTACGATTGGGTAGTAATGTGTGACATGGATGAATTTTTCTTTAGTGTGCCTTTAAATTCGACTTTAAAAACCATCTTAAACACGACATTATCAAAATATGATTACATTATGGTCCCATGGAAGATGTTTAAGCATACCGATGATTTACAACCGAAATCTGTAATTAATAATAATGTCTATACTCATAGCTCTCCAATAGACCCTTCTTCTCCTAGTCGAGGATATAAATATATAGTAAAAACTAAAAAAGTAAAAAGCTTAGGTATCCATATTTGTAAACGGCACGGCGAAACTCCCGCCTGTAAACAGTATGATATCAAGCAAAATTGTCATAACTTATTAATTCAAAATAATCATTATAGGACACAGTCTGAAGAGTTCCTTCGCGGCGTTAAAGAAATAAGGGGCGGCGGGTCCGGGCCATGGCCCAAGCCTCCGGGCCGTAATACTAAATACAAAAATTTTGACAATCATAACAAATTTGATTATGATAAATATTGTTCAATATTACAAACAAAAAGAAAAGGCCTTATTAAAAAAATTTTAAAGTTACCGCAAGTAAGACCAAAAATATACAAAGGATCTTCTTATGACTCCAAGACAATATAAAAAATACGCAGCAGCGGAGAAAAAAGTACTAGACATAAGCTAGGAATTGGCGTAATCTTACTAAAGAACTGTTATGGGATCGAAAAAGCATCTTTCAAAGATAAAGAAAGTCAAAGACCGTTATGAATACATTGGTTGGGTTGGTGCGCTCCTTGTTCTCTTTGGGTATTATCTTAACGCTAACCACTGTTTATCTTCTTGGCTCGTGTGGATTGTTGGTAATCTTTGCATCGCTGGATATTCTACGTATAAAAAGGCTTGGCCCACGGTAGCAATGTCTATTGCAATTGTAATAATGAACATTTATGGATATTTTCATTGGTCATGATTGTTTTTACTAATGGCTGTTTTGATATTTTGCACAGGGGACACTTGGAGTTATTGGAATATTGCTCTACGCCAAAGCCCGTTAAAGATTGGAGAGAATGGAATCATAGTCGCCGCAAAGTAATAGTCGGTCTCAATAGCGACAAAAGCGTAAGGAGACTAAAGGGAGAAGGTCGGCCGATAAATAATCAAGAAGACAGAAAGTATATCTTAGAAAGTTTAAAATTTGTGGACGAGGTCATAATTTTTGAGGAAGATACTCCTCGCGAACTAATAGAAAAAATAAATCCAGATTTAATTGTTAAAGGACGTTCTTCTTTACCGAAAGCGGAAGAAACGGAGGGTTACCAGCTTGAAGCTTTTGACCATGTGGGCGAATATTCGACAACGAACATAATTAAAAATAATTTAAATGATTTACCGAAAGGGTTTTATGAGGGGGACATTACTAAATGAAATTTTTAGTAGTAGGAGATAGTTGCACAGATAAGTTCGTCTACGGCAAATGCGAAAGGATTTGTCCAGAAGCTCCCGTCCCTGTTTTTACGCCCATAAAGACAACGGTAAACGGGGGGATGGCAAAAAATCTTCAGTCGAATGTAATAGCTCTCGGAGTTTCTTGCGATATTGTTTGTGACGAGAACCTTATGACAAAAATTAGATATGTGGATAATAAAACCAACCACATGTTGTTGAGGGTGGACGAAAATAACGACCCTACAGAGACGTTTGATTGTAAAAAAGTAGACTTTACTAAGTATAGCGCGGTTTTGATTTCGCTAGATGGTCGAGACGGTAAGAGTTTTTTAGATAACGAAGATATACGTAACATATGTTTTAACCATAGTAACGTTTTTATGGATTGTAAATCTGAACTCGCAATGGATTTACCTTATAATTTACGATTTTTAAAAATTAACAAATACGAACTAGAAATAAACGGCCATTTGAAGCATAGGATTTGTTCTTCTATAGATCATAAGTACAAAAAACAAGTGATCGTTACTTATGGGAGCAAAGGGTGTTTGTATAACGATAAAATGTATGCTCCCCCCGAAATAAGTGAAGTCAGAGACATTGTGGGTGCGGGAGACACCTTTTTGGCCGCGTTCGCGGTTTCTTTTACTCAAAACCAAAACCTCGAGGACAGAGTGGATATAGCTATTAATTTTGCAAATTCATGCGCCTCACAAGTGGTGACGAAGAGGGGAGTAGCAACCTTATGAAAACTAAAGAAAAACCAAAGAAAAAGATTATTAAAAAATCGGACGGTTCTTGGGACACCTCAGACCTTTACAGGAATACATCAAAGTTTCCATTTGAGATAGAGTGGTTAAAATATTTTAATCCGATGGAGGGCAGAGACCAAATCGTGTTTATTTACAAAGATAGGAAAACAAAAAGAATAATAAAGCATAGGATATTAAGATGAGCCAATGCGGTGGGTGGAGACCGATTATGTCAGAAGAACATGGATTTTTTAAAAGAGCGTGGTATATAATTTTAATCATTGCCCTTGGTTCGTTTTATTTTTGTTACGCTATTTTTGGTGGAATTTACGAGTGGGCAAAAAAAAAGTTTATGAAATGATATCAATTTTGAGGACGGAAGAAAATACTCAAAAAGAACATAGAGAGGTCGCGGAAGCAATTAAATTAATTTTTATTAAAGAATCCCCTAACGTTTCTGAAGCCTAGAGTGGAAAGTTCTTGACAAAAATAAAGAACTGTAATATACTATCTTTAGTTAATGACAGCAAATGACTTTGATACTCCAGAATGGGAAGTAAGGCTTTTTTACAAGGCCCAGAAGAAGTTCATTGTCAGAGCGGACACTAGAGAAGAGGCACATAAATTAGCTTATAATGAATTTTTGGACGCGAACCCCGAAACAATGCTTCAAGAGTCAGAGATATCCGATTTTTTTATAGAGACAACAATAGACGGAGAAGAAGGCTCCGATATGCTACATGAATAACGAAGAAAAAATAAAACAAGCGGTCAAAATGATAGATGAAATGCTGTCTTTGGCGGAACAACAGGACGAAAAACATAAAGCTCAAGCCATAGCCGCGGGACAAGGCGAAAGGGCGGTGGGAGAAAGCTGGGAGATTTTTCACCTTAAAACCTTAAAGAGCCTTCTCGAAGAAGATGTCACTGTTTGATACAATCATTTGCGAATATCCGTTACCGCTTCCGGAGTTCAGTGAAGAAGAGCTCGAGGATATGAGCGAGGGAGAAGGCGGAGAAGGCAAAGAAATAAACTGGGTCGAGTTTGAATGGCAGACAAAAGACTTGGGCAATATGCTCGATAGTTATACTATAGAAGAAGACGGCCAAATATACGGAAGGAAGACAGATTGGGTTGATGATGAAGATTCTCCGACAGGAGTGTCTATCAAGGACGGGAATGAACTTGAAAAGTACGAAAAAACCGCAGAAATAAATTTTTATAATATTATTCTGGGGAAAGAATACGATCACTGGATTGAGTTTAAAGCTATAATTTGGAAGGGCGACCTTAAGGAGTTAGATCTCGTTGAATATAAAAAAGAGGATAATGAAGATAGGCGAGAATATGTAAAAAGGATTCATGAGCAAATGGACGAACTAAGTGACAGAGAAAAAAAATGGGGCTTTCTATATAAAGTCTATAGGCTTTGTCTTGTAGGGCCTATTCAAATTTTGCGTTACATAGCGGGGGTGATTCTCCAAATTATATCGAGAATAGAAAGGTGGATGCCGTAATGCCGTTTAAAGGAAAACCTTACATTAAAGTCGGCGGGAAAATAATCCAAAACGTTTTTATTCCCAGACCCCCCAAGCACGCCACTCACGCTCGCATGAGTTGTATTGACCCACTCGTTTATCAAGATGCTCCCAAGGTCGCGATACTTCCAATCAAAGACTTTGATTGTTTTCAAGGCGTAACGGGAGACTTTTCTTACATTCGCATGGACAACAAAAGGAAGATAACTCAAGAATATGAAGGCTCTTGGTATTGGGACGGATTTAAGGTCCCAGAAATAGAAGGAATAATAAATGAATAAACAAATATGGAAAGACGTTGTAGGCTTCGAGGGATATTACGAAATATCTAACGAGGGTAATGTGAGATATAATAAAGATATTGTAAATACGCAATATATAAGACGGTCTCTGAACTCAGGTAAAAGGGGCGGGCATATGGAAGTGATACGAAAGGCTGAGTCTGGAGAGTATTTCGCCCAGCGAATGAGCCGCGTGGGAGGAAAGGACTACAAATATTATTGTCATATACTACTCAAAAAAGAAAACGGAATACAAAAGGATGAATATATTCACAGAATGGTCGCGAAAGCGTTTGTCCCCAATCCAGAAGGTAAACCCGTAGTGGACCACTCTAATGGAGATACCTTGAACAACCGAGTCGAAAATTTACGTTGGGCGACAAGAGGAGAAAATGCAATGAACGCCCAAAAATGCCGAAAACACGGAACCCGACAAATTACGAGTAAATATAAAGGCGTTTCTAAAGTAGATTCTCGCCACCTCAAACAATGGCAAGCGTCTTGCGGTTCGGCGGGTTTTCTTGGAAGATACGAAACAGAGCGAGAGGCCGCAGAGGCATATAACGAAAGAGCGAAAGAGCTTTATGGAGAGTTTGCGCTCTTAAATGTAATATGAGAATCGAGACAGAACTGAAACTAGACTATAAGGACGTTCTTTTACGCCCTAAGCGTTCGGTTCTTGAGTCTCGAAAAGATGTTGACCTAATGCGTGAATTCACCTTCCCTAATGCTGGCGGAGAAGGAGCAGACCCAAAGGGCTACAGTTGGAAAGGTGTACCGATTGTAGCTTCAAACATGGATACGGTTGGCACTTTTGAGATGGCTAAAAAGCTCGCTCAATATCATATGCTTACTTGCATTAGCAAGCATAATGATATGAAAAGATGGACGCATAAGCTAAATGGCTATGGCGTTTATAAGAATAGAGAACAAAAAGAAGCAAACTCAGGAGAAGGGGCTTGGAAGTATAAACGAGGAGTAGACGATTGGCAAAGCAGAATTTATGACCACATCTCCCCGTCTATTGGCATTAAGTATGACGAAAAAGAATTTGATGACATAGACTACTTAAGAGATATTACTTTTAAGTTTTATCATACTAGATTCGTATGTATTGATGCGGCAAATGGATACACAAGAAGATTTTGTGATTTCATAAAAAGAGTTAGAGAAGAGCACCCCGCGCTCATTATAATAGCTGGTAATGTCGTCACCGGAGAGATGACGGAACAATTAATTTTAAATGGAGCAGATATTGTCAAGGTCGGTATTGGAAGTGGTTCTGTTTGTACTACTCGCATTCAGACTGGTGTTGGTTATCCCCAATTTAGCGCGGTGGTTGAATGTGCCGACGCTGCCCATGGTGTTGGTGGGTATATTATGGCTGATGGTGGTTGTACCTGTGCTGGAGACGTTGCCAAAGCTTTTGGTGGCGGCGCTGATTTTGTCATGCTTGGCGGCATGTTGGCTGGACATACGGAGTGCGAAGGGCAAGAAGAAGAAATAGATGGGCAAACGTACAAAACCTTTTATGGAATGAGCTCTACAGAGGCAATGAAAAAATATAATGGAGGCGTAGCTAAATACAGGAGCGCAGAGGGCAAGACGGTTAGAGTAAAACATAGAGGGCTTGTAAAACATACCTTAGAGGGCGTTTTGGGAGGGTTAAGGTCGGCTTGCACATACATAGGAGCGAAAAGATTGAAAGATATGCCGAAGTGTGCTACTTTTATCCGTGTGACACAACAATCAAATGAAGTTTTCGGTAAAAATGTATGACAATGCCTAAAAAAAGAATATATACAGTAACACTGTTGAAGCCCAAGTTCTTTAAGAAAAAAAACAAAAGAAAAGTTAAGTGCCTAATGTGCGGCTTAAATTATTCTATTAAAGATTATCAGATTTTATTTGATGCTAAAAAATTAATGTATTTTGATGTAAGCGGTCTAAACTTTTGGGACCCCAAGGAACAATCCTTTTTAGATAATGAGTTCGCAGTTACTTGCCACGGGTGCTTACATAAGATTGCTATAAAATTCGCTAAGAATAGAAACCAAAAAATAATTCAGATGATAATACAAGACGGGGAAAAGAAATTTACTTGTAATTTTTATACAGATAAAGACGGGGGATTTTTGGGGGGCTTCAGTTGAAAAAATTAGATTTAAAAAACGTTACATTAGCTTGTATAGACGATATAGATCCTCGAACAGCATCAGAAGTTATAAGTTCGTTATCTTCTAGAATTTCGTTCGCAGATATAAAGTTATTTTCGTCAAAAAACGAAAAATACGCAACGGACAAGCTTTCCCCGATTAAAAGCCTAACGGATTATAGTGTCTTTGCGATAAACAAAATGCCAGATTATATCGATAGCGAATTCTGTATGATGATACAAAGAGATGGCTACCCCTTAAACTTTGCGGCTTGGTTAGATGAATATTTAAAATATGATTATGTAGGTGCGCCTTGGATTTGGGCACCGATACAGAGTAGGGAAGACTTATGCCCCATAGGTAACTGCGTGGGCAATGGGGGTTTTAGCATAAGATCCAAAAAACTCATGGATTTCGTTAAGGATTATAATTATGACGGTTTTCATGAAGGAGCTAAAAGAGACGAAGACGAATTTATTTGTAGAGATATGGGGGAAGATTTAAAATCCAAGGGAGTAAAATTTGCCCCGGCTGAATTAGCTTGTTTTTTTTCAGTAGAAAATAAATTATACACGGGTCAATTTGGTTTTCATGGATCAGAGACGATAAAGTTGAATAAAAAACTCGGCATCTTTAAATTTGAAAGGCACGCGTATGAACATGAACATCAAAAATGAAAACGACGAAATAGAATCCTTAACCCTATATATGAAAGAGGCTGGAGAGAGCCCCTTATTATCTCTTGAGGAGGAAAGGGAGTTAGTCGGGCAAATGCAAGCTTGGTCTTTAAATAAAAATAATTGCTCAAAAAAAATAGAAAAGGCAGGCAGGGCAGCGAGAGAGAGCTTAATTAAATCGAACTTAAGGTTAGTCGTAAAAATAGCTAAGCAATTTAGAAATATAGGATTAGAATATGCAGACTTAATAAACGAAGGAAACATAGGACTGATGAGCGCCATTGACAAATATGATCTAGAAAAAGGAGCAAAATTATCTTATTATTCTTCCTTCTGGATTAAACAATCAATTCGTAGGTCTATCAGTAATAAGGGTAGAACCATAAGGTTACCGGTGGGAGTGGTAGAAGGAAAGCTAAAAATTCATAGATATGTAGACCAATTTGAACAAAATGAATCCAGAGAGCCGTCTGAAAAAGAAATCGCTAAAGGAACGGATATGCCATTAAAAAAGGTACGCAAGTTGATGAAGCTGTGCCTTCAGTCTGAATCTTTAAACGCGATTGTAACTGAAAACGACGATGAATTAGGAAGCTTGATGGAAAACGAAAGTTCGGAGAACCCTTTCCTTGCTTTTTGTGATAAAAATGAATGTGAAATTTTAAATCAATTTTTAGATAAGCTAGATGAAAGGCGGCGTTATATAGTGATACGGAGATTCGGTTTAGATGGCTCTAAGCCTCAAACCCTAGAGGTAATTGGTAAAAAATTTAACCTAACTAGAGAGCGGGTGCGGCAACTCCAACTCTCCGCCCTAAATACGCTTAGGGAAATGTATAAAAAAATTAATAAAAATAAAGTAAATGACTGATGAAAAAATTATTAGTATCACATTTTAGAAACGAAGAATATCTGTTGCCTTTTTGGCTAAAGCATCACAAAAAACATTTTGATCATGGTGTTCTTGTAGATTACAAATCAACAGATAATTCTGTTAACATTATCAAGGAAATATGCCCCGAATGGGAAGTGGTACCCAGTAAAAACGAGTTATTGGCCACAAAAATAATGGATAGAGAAATAGAAGATATAGAAAATCAATATCCGGGATGGTGGAGGACGTGTTTAACTGCTACAGAATTTTTAATCGGAGATTGGGCTAAACTAAATGACGTGCCTAATCAAAAAATTATGGTACCGGCTTTTAATATGGTAGAACATCCTGCTCAAGAAGGAGTTCGTCCAGATTTAAACATAGATTTATTTTTACAAAAAACCAACGGTATTCATTATGATGATCCGATATCTTATTCAGAAGACTTACAGCTTAGCGAACCTCGATTCACCAGATTTCTGGTTAGCTCCAATAGCAGCGGTTGGAAAACACGAAGAAGTAGATTAATTCATAATTCCGAGTGCCTGTGGAGGGATGGCGCGTGTGGGCAATATCCCATGGGCAGACACTTCGAAGACCGTGGCGAAAAATCGAAAGACTTTGTAATAATATATTATAGATTTTGTCCATATAACGAAGCAATGCTCAGAAGAATGGTCACCATGCGGGAAAATATTGTAGAATCAGACGAAAAAAATGGTTTGGGGATAGAGCATTTTTTTACTGAAGAAGATACAAAAACATGGGTTAAAGAATGGCAAGCAAATTCTAGAGACTTGTCTAAAGAGATACATCATTATTTAAATTTATCAAAATGACACTCGCCGTTTCCAATCTAGCTTGGCAACAAAAATACGAACATACATTCTTAGAAAGAGAAGACATAGAGTATTTAGAAATTGCCCCATATAAGATAAACAATAGCTGGGAACTTTCTGAATCACGCCTAAAAGACTATTTAGATTCCCTGCGCGAGCACGACGTAATACCCTATTCGCTACAAGCGGTGCTTTACGAGGTGGGCTATAATATTTTTCTTAATTATAAAGATGTAATTGAGCACTTTAATTCAAAAATATTACCCATGTCACAAATCTTTAATATCAAAAAAATAGTTTTAGGTTCACCGAGAAACAGAAAGCCTCTAGAAGGTCAAACGGATGAGGAAATTGAAGAAATATCTCACAACTTCTTTACTGAGTTGGGAGAATTGTTTAGGGTCAATTCCCCAGAGACATTGGTTTGCATAGAGCCCAACGCTAAGCATTACGACTGTTCATTTATAACAAACTCATATCAAGGAGCCGAACTCGTAAGTAGGATTAATCACCCGAACATTAAACTACATCTAGACGTAGGAAACATGTCTCTAGAAAAAGAGAATGGAAAAATGATATTAGATCCCAACGTTTTTCATTTCCACCTAAGCGAACCAGACCTTAAGCCGGTAAAGCGCGGCAAACATCATTTAAATTATGGACAACTTTTCAGAAAAAGCTCAATCAACTCCTTAAGCATAGAGCAGCTTTCAGTCGACAATCATTCCCAAGACACGGCTAACCTAAACGAAGCAATTAATACCTATAAGACCCTTTATGAATAAAAAAATAGCAATCATCGGTTCTGGCTGGTTTGGCTTGCACATCGGAAAGGTACTCAAGTCTTATGGGTATGACATTGCTATTTACGATAAATCTTCTAATATTTTTTCCGGAAGCTCTTCAAAGAATCAATTTAGGATACACCGAGGGTTTCACTACCCCAGAAATCATAAAACCAGAAAAAATATAGGGGCTAATTTTAAAAAATTCATAGACGAATACTCATCAGTGGTGGAAGACGTAGAAAATAATATATACTGCGTAGTCGAAGGACTTTCTATAATAGACGCGGGGACTTACGGTAGTATATTCTTACAGGAAGGGGTACCTTTTAACCCGAAAGATTCTGCCCGGCCTTATCCCATTAAAAACGTAGAGAGATGTTTCCAATGCGACGAAAAAGCAATCAATACCACGAAGGCCATCGAGTTTTTTGAGCAAATTTTTGAACAAAAAGAATTTAGACTGAGTACGGAAGTAAAGTCCGTAAAGAATACACAAGATCAAAAAGTTTTAGTAAACGAGGATGAATATGACGCCTGTATTAACTGTACGTATAATTATTTAAACCCGATAAAAAATTTAAACTGCAAATATCAAGCTTGCTTAACATTAATATATAGATGCATTAATAGCTCCCTAAGGGGCTCGGCATTAACCCTTGTAGACGGTGAGTTTTTTTCAATTTACCCGATAGTAGACAGTAAGCCAAACTATACAGTAACTCATGTAAAATATACCCCACTAAATGAGTTTGAATCCTCCTCGGAGTGTCTAGAGTATATGAACAACTTAAAAGATGAAGACGCATATGAGCAAAGAGAATTAGTGGAAAAAGATATATTTAATTATTATAATAATTTCGCAAATGATTTTGTTTATCAAGATTATTTTATATCGAACAAGACTATGGTCCTGTCTAACAGCGCAAATAGGACGGCGCAAATAGGAAGAGAAGGAAATATTCTAAACGTTTTTTCGGGAAAGATACAAGAAATATTTGAAGTAGAAAAGTATATAAAATTATGGCTAGAAATTGTTTAATAGGACATACGGGATTTGTCGGACAGAATCTAAGCGAGCAGAGAGGGTTTGATGAGTTTTATAATTCTTCCAATGCTCATAAGATGTCGGGCGAATACGACGAAGTTATTTGCTGCGCCGCGCCCGCAGTAAAATGGTGGGCTAACGAAAACCCAGAGGAAGATAAGAAAAATATCAAAAAGTTAACGGAAAACCTGACTAACATATTATGCCAAAAATTTATTCTTATTTCAACCATTGATGTTTACGGCTCAAAGTCAAACAATTACGAACTCTCCAATGGCTACCAGATAGATGAAGCTTATGGAAAAAACAGGAGATGGTTAGAGGAATTTGTATCTCACAACTTTAAAAATCATACCGTAGTTAGACTTCCCGGTTTATTTGGCAAAGGCCTAAAAAAGAATATCATATACGATTTAATCAATAAAAATAGAATAGAGTATATAAACCTAGACGATCAATTTCAGTGGTATTATTTAGATGATCTAGCTCGAGATATTGCCCGCGTAGGAGACTCGATCACAGAAGTTAATTTCTTCACTGAGCCCATAAGTAACAAAGAGATAGTGGAATCTTTTTTCCCTGATTTCATTAACCAATTAAAAAAAGAAAAATCTAGCTTACGTTACGATAATAAAAGCTTGTACTTCGATAATGGATACATGTATAATAAAGATGAAATCCTTTTAAAGTTAAATGCATTTTTACTTTATAATAAAAAAGACATGAGTGGAGAAAAAAGTGTTGATAAAACGAGTGAAAAGTGATAATATACAAATATGACATTTGAAGGAAAAAATTGTATTAACGGAAGATGGGTAAAAGAAAAAGTAACTTATGACAATATAAATCCCTCAACGGGAAAATCATTAGGTAAGTTCCCATTATCAACTGACGAATCGGTTCGCGCCGCCTTCTTGGCCGCGAAAAAGGCTTTTGGCCCTTGGAAAAGGAAAAGTAGGTTCGAAAGGTCTGATTACCTTTATAAAGTTGCTAAAGCGATTGAGGAGAAAAGAGAGGAACTCGCGAAAGTAATCTCTTTGGAGACGGGCAAAACTTATAATGAAAGCATAGCAGAGGTTAATGAAGCGTTTCACATGGCTCAATTTGCTTTTGGTTCGGGCCGTTATCCACACGGGGAAGCGGTGTCTTCTGAAATCGCGGATAAGGATGCTTATATGCTTCGTAAGCCGAAGGGTGTTGTCGCGATAGTTTCTCCGTTTAATTTCCCGTTAGCGATAGGAGCATTTTGGAATGCCGCACCCGCTTTGGTTGAGGGAAATACGGTCATAATCAAACCGTCTGAGGATGCTCCGATGTCAACCCAGATGGCTGTTGAAATTTATCGTGAAGCAGGAATCCCTCAGGGAGTAATTAACTTGGTACATGGAGATGGAGAAGTGGGAGATATGTTGATTAATCAAGACGTAGATCATATATGTTTTACTGGCAGCGCGGAGGTCGGAAAACATGTACGTAAAGTAGCGGCGAACAGTTGGCATAAAACAACGTCTTGTGAATTGGGTTCAAAATCTGCAGTAGTGGTGTTCGAAGACGCTAATGTTGACCTAGCAATGCAAGCTTGTCTTGCTTCAGCTTTTAAGTTATCTGGTCAGAGATGCGTATCTGCGGGGAGAATGATTGTCCACAGAAACGTTATGAAAAATTTTGCCGAACTATTTCTAGAGGGTCTTAAAAAGATAAAAACTGGAAACCCTTTTAAAACAGTAGTTCACTCCACCGGTATGCCAGAAGCAGTAGCTTGGGATGAGACGAAGGTCGATGAAGACGTTTATTATGGTCCTCTTATCAATAAACAGGCGTTTGACAAAGTGGAGGCTTATAATCAGATGGTTTTCGATGACGCTGCAGCAGGGAAAATCAGCCTTTTGAAAAGGGGGCAGAGAGAGTTGACAGACTTAGGGAGCGAATCTTATTTTTTGTCACCCACCGTTTATATTAGTGAATGGAGTGACGCACCATATTTAAAAAACGAAGTCTTTGGTCCTCACGTAGCCATTATCCCTTTTGATAACATGGAGCAAGCGGCTCGCATTTATAATGACACTGAATATGGATTGGCATTAGGCGTGGTCACGGAAGATTTTAAAAAGGCTCGTTATATGAGAGACGAATGTGATGCTGGAATGATTTATTGGAACGGTGGCTCAATCGCGGCTGAGTCTCACCTCGCATTTGGCGGCGTTAAAAAGTCAGGAAACGGTTTCCCAAGCGCGGCTAGAACCTATAGAGCGGTCACACATGAAATTAGTTGGACGGTAAATCACGCAGAGCTACTAGAGTTTCCGCAGGGAATGAAGTAAATGTATGTAGAACCAAAAATAAGTTCTTCTTATTATAAGAATATTAAGGCAGAAAAGTGGAAGGGACTACATGTCCCCGATTGGGATATTATTGATATCGCTGATATCGCTGATATCGAGAAAGATGGTAAAGTTTTTAGCCCTGAAATAGGGAAAGTCCTTTATGATTACGTTTTGGACACCAAGCCCGAAATTATTGTTGAGTTTGGAGTGTTATATGGGTTTTCGACAATTTGTATGGCTCAGGCGCTGAGAGATTTGGGTCGCGGTAAGATATACGCTTATGATTTATGGGACGCTTCTAACTCGAAGCATGGCCAGTCTAAACAGATCGCTCAAGATAATTTAAATAAATATAATGTTGAGGATTGGGTTAACCTTGGAGAAGAAGACTTATTCAGATGGTTAGACGATACGCATTTTCGCGGGGCGGGATCTTTCTTTTCGGCGGATTTGGTACATATCGATGTCGGTAACGATGGAGATTTGTTAAAAAAAATTAATGATAGTCTAAAAACACAGTCTAGAATAGGATGTGATATATTATTTGAAGGGGGGACAGAAGAAAGGGATAATTGTTGGTGGATGAAAGAATTTAACAAATCAAAAATGAGACCTTGGGCACATACTTATGAAGTTCTGAGTGAAAATTTTCCCGGTTTATCTAGGGTTATAGCAAAAAAACGATTTTAAGAAAGAATTTAAGATAAATGTATGAAAAAAATATTATTAACAATAATGGTAGCGGTGGCTTTGACCACTGGCTGCGTAACTAAAACTGGAAACGGGGCACTATTAGGGGGAGCACTGGGAGCTTTAACAGGACAAGCGATTGGAAAAGACACTAAAGGGACCTTAATCGGTGCGGGTGTCGGTGCCGTTATCGGTGGAGCCGTAGGTAACCAAGAGGACTTAAAGGATAAAAAAGATGAGTGAGCATCCAGAAGCAACGCAAAATATGGAGTTTCACGAGTCCAAGAGGTTCGCTGACGAAGGTGAGCGTCGAGTAGTCTTGGTAGATATCGACGAGACCATTTGTTTTTACGAAGGTAAGAGAACTTACGATAGAGCCGTGGGGCACATGGCAAATATCGCAAAAATAAATAAGTTATATGACGATGGTTGGCACGTAATTTATTGGACGGCTAGAGGCTCGGTTTCAAAAAAAGATTACTACGACTTTACTTGGAAGCAGCTAGAGGACTGGGGTTGTAAATTTCATGATTTATCGACGGGAACTGGGGGGAGTCATCAAAAACCGGCTTATGATTTAATTGTGGATGATAAGGCAAAACGAATAGAAGAATTATGAATAAAGTTAAATGTGATATATTAATGGCCATGTATAAAAGCGTCGATAGACAAAATCAACATATAGTCAAGGGCAATCATAACAGTGCAGAAGCGGAGAAATGGCTACAGGTTAATCTTCGACACAGCTTTAACGAAATAAACAAAGAAAGTTATGAGTAGTACATGGTCATCAGGAATAGGTAAGTTTCCAAAGAAGGATCCAGAGCATGGATCGTGGGGAAGGAAAATTAAACATTGGTTCCGTAAGCTTACGAAAGGAAAGTGTTGCGGAGGAGGTTGCGAAAATAAAGGAGGTAATCGTGGGACGAGATAAAGCAAAACCAAGAAGAGAAAAAAAGAAGCCGAAAAAAGAAAAAAAGAAGAAGAAGGGTAAATAAATGGCGGTGGGATTTATTCTAGAGCATAAGGGCGTAAAAAAGAAGACACGTCAGGGAGCGGGAAAGCGGAGTAAAGGTATGAAGAAATACCGTGGACAAGGTGGACCCAGAAAAAGATCTAAATTACCTAGAAAATGAAAGCAGCAGTATTAGGCATTGGGAGGATGGGAACAACCATCTGCTATGCCATGAATAAGCTCGGGTTTGAGGTAATCGGGGCAGATTCAAATGAAGCAGCGGGAGGGTATTTTAGAGAGCATATCGGTGGACCTGATGGAGCCTTTTATCTGACTAATCAAAATAATGCAGACAAGTCTGTTGAACGAGTCATATCGTTTGAAAAGCCCGATATCGTAATTAGTAGTCTTCCTTACCATCAGACGGAAGAGATGGCGTACTGGTGTATAGATAATGGATTTCGCTACTGTGATTTAGGTGGGAGAGTTGATGTCTCTGCAAATATTAATGAACACGCATTAAAATCTGATTTAGCGACCAGCCCCGTCTTTACAGACCTCGGACTTGCACCGGGATGGGTAAATATCTTGGCTGAACAGGGATATAGAGAGCTACATGGAGACAGTAATGATACCCATATTGAAATGATGGTGGGAGGTCTACCTGACTATCTTGAAAGTGCAAATAATCCCTTGCGTTACGCTGTCTCTTGGTCGATTGACGGACTCCTTAACGAATACAGAGATGACTGTCTTGTCCTTAAAGACGGTCAAATAATGTATACCAAGGGGATGGACGGTTTAGAAACGATAGAAACGGATAATCTCGGAAAATTAGAGGCTTTTTATACTAGCGGTGGAGCATCGCATTCTATTTTCTCTATGAAAGAGCGGGGAGTAAAAAGTTGTTCTTACAAGACCTTGAGGTACAAAGGCCACTGCGACATAGTTAAGTTTTTGATTAAAGATTGTGACTTAGATGATGAGACTTTAAATAAAATCTTTCTCGAAGGATGTGGGAGGGCAAATAAGGATGAGGTTATTTTAATAGCGGGGGTTACAAAGGGAAATAAGACTTGGAAAGAAGAAAAGTTAATTAAATCTGATGAACAATTTTCCGCAATGCAGAAGGCTACAGCATTTTCTATTTCATCTGTAGCGGCAATTATGGCTCAGGGGATATTAGAAGGAAATAAAGAACAACATCGAGACTATTGGAGTCAATATCCCAGAGCTCTGTCTTACGCGGATGTGCCCTTTAAGGAATTTAATAAAAATTTAAAGACTTTAGGGTTAGTCTAATGCGGCTGCGGTACGACGTATCCAACTAAGAGCTTGCTTAACTCGGACTTCTCCGTCGTGCTTTGTGCCGACTAAACCCTGCATGTGGATAACAGTAGCTGTCTGTGATTTGCTATCATCCCCGTGCATACAAAGAATTTTGTCGCAATTGACCCATACATCGCTGCCGTCTTCCTGTGATAATTTTAAAAATTTCATGTTGCTTTATATTATATACACTATTTATGTTTTTTGGTGGTTTTTTTCCTCGTAGAGGGGCGCTTCTTGGCGGCTTTAAGCCCAAAATATGCACCGCCTAGCAATATCGCTGCGCCTAAATAAAATCCAATTAACTTCATCCAATTTATAGTCATTTTTGCTTTGACCTCTCGATCTTTTTCTTCCCCATTTATAACAATCTTATTTTCTTCGTTTCCCACGCTTTTTAAGTCTTCAATCAAAGCGTCTGCGGGAGATAGACTACTTGTCTTGCTTACGGATGGCTTAAACGGTGTCTTTGAGTCTGCTGGGGCTATCTTAATTGGAACATCCACAGCTTTGGCTGATTGAGGGGCAGGAATTACAGGGTTAACCCTTGCTGGGGGAAGTTTTACTTGCTTAGATCGTTCCGCTTCCAATAGCGCTTTTCGTCTTGCTTCTTCCGCTTTCTTTTTTGCTTCTGCTGCCGCTTCCCTTTTTTCTCTGTCTACAGCTTGTTGTAGCCTATAAGTTCCGTGGCCTGTTGGTACGACCCCCGTAAGTTTTTTGCCCCCGCTTGTTATACATCCACCCAACAACATAGCTAAAATAAATACTACCATAAAAACAAAAATAATTTTTAATCGAAATCTTATGGTCTGTTGTTTTATTTCTTCGGGAACTTTATTCGCGTGCTTCATTTTTACGTTTTGTTTGCGGCGGCGGCATTACCAAAATAGAACCCGACTAAAGCCGTAAGAGTTTGCCTTACTTCCGGAACGAGCAAATAACCCTCTAGCTCAAGGAACTTAATTTCGTCATCCCCTTCAAATAATCCAAATAAATAAGTAGAACCAGTTTCCTGTACTTCCACAATAGTAGTTAGTCCCATTAAAGCAAGAATAAACGGAGCGAGAATCACCCCAAATAAAACGCATACGACGATGGCCCGCCTTACCCACTTACCAGCATCAACGGGGACTCTTTTAGCAGCAGCATCAGCAGCGGCAGTTTCTGCCTCTTTTAGCCCTAGTGCGCGCTTAAAGATTTCGTGTTTTTCCTTGGCTCTCTCAGCCATATAACGAAAAATAAAGCCTACGACGCTACCGCCGATCATTGTCATTAGTTCTATTGCCATACTCTAATTTACACTTTATTATAGTAGAAAATGATGGTATAATAAAGAGATGGAGAGTATTAAATACATTAATTTAGAATTCGGAGGAGATAGCGGGCTCTGTAATAAGTTACTGAGACTGGTAGCGGGTTGCGATTTTGCTTCTGGAAAGCTTTTGCCCGTCTGTGATAACATCTATGATGCCAGCCTCGGCCCTCGTCCACATGAAAAGCCCGACGGAGAAAAATATGTTATATTAGACCCTGAATTTTACGATACTTGGGGAACTCGTATGCTCTGCGAATTCAAAGACCACACAACGTATCCTCTGATGTTTTCTGAGATTTATGACATGGAGTATTTCAATGAATTCATGAAGCCCTATAACGTAGAAATGGTTTTAAGAAATAGTAAGATCGAGGCGGATATAAATGTAAGTCACAAAGATACGTGGACCGCGGCGGAAAGGATGGTTAAGAAACAAAGGCTCACATCAGAGATTAAAAATTATTCTATGCTAACTGAAGTTGCGAGAGCCTTGGTTCCAAATAAAATTAATAAATCAATTATAGATCATTTTGCAAGGGAATTTTCCGTGGAGGACACAATGGCTTTTCAACACAGAATCGAGTCGGACAATAAGCAGCGCGATGCAGCAGGAATAAAACGACCTTATGAAAAATGTTACAGGAGCATCGAAGAAGTAATAGAAATGTATAAAAAATCAGAGATAGGCATAGAAAATATATTTTATACTTGTGGAGAGCGACACCTAGAGCCTCAAGAGAAGTGGGAAGAGGCGGGATACAATTCGTGTTATTTTTATGATAGCAGTTTTGGTTACGACCTAAACGCGGCAATTAATCTTGAGTTGTGTTCTAGAGCTAAAGCCTTTGCGGCGTGTTCTAGAAGTACATTTACTAGCTGGATAACCTTAAAGAGAAGCCTCCTAAATAAAGGAAACAGTTATGTTTATAACTTAGGATATTCAAATAAAGAAGATGAAAACGGCCTTCTTCATAATAAGGAAGACAAACTGTATGAAAGAAAAGATATGGGCGTATATCCGCACTCATTAGAAGCTGTTGAAAAAGAGGTCTTACTTGTATAAGTTTGAAATAAGTGAGTCGGAAATAATTAAAGGCGTATGGATAATTAAGCCGTCCGTTTTTGAGGACGAGCGCGGAAATATATGGACATCTTTTATAAGTGAAGAAATAGAACCCGAAGGTTTACGTTTTAAACACGACAAGTTTTCAGAATCTAGAAATAATGTTTTAAGAGGTATTCATTGGGATAATAAAACTTGGAAACTGGTTACTTGTGTGTCGGGAAAGATTCAGCAGGTAGTAGTTGACATGAGAAGAGATTCGCCGACACATCTTCAGTGGCAAGACTTCATAATAGGCGATGAAAATAAATCACTTATTTTGTTGCCTCCAAACGTAGGCAATGCTTACTATGTTATGAGTGATAAAGCTGTTTACCATTATAAACTCGCGTACAAGGGAGATTGTATTGATGCAAATAAACAATTTTCTATCGGGTGGAATGATGAATCTATTGGGGTCAAATGGTTAGCGAGCAGCCCCATATTGTCAGATAGAGACAAGAATTACTGAGGCGTTCGCCATCGTTCTGCTCGGCAAAGCCTGACTAACCTCGAAAAATGTCCGCCGCTTGAAATAAAGAATCTAGACCGACACATATAAATAAAATCATCATCGGGGGGGTTCCCTAATCGGACTTGTACATCAAATCCAGATTTTTCAAAAAGGCTTTTAATTGCTTGTATATACTCTTTGCTTTTCGTAAAGTCATGGGTGAGATTGCCGCCAGCTACTAGGGTTATTTTTTTGATTTGTTTTTCTATTTTGTTGAGGTGCCGTTTGTAGAAGGATAAGGGTTTGACATAGTTAAGGTTATGGACACCAAAGGGCCTTCGTTTCTCCAGTAATTCCTCAACCGTATATTCGCTCTTATCAATTACGTTGCCCGCTCGGAGATGGACGACCAATTCATCTTCTTTTGGTCTTAAATTTTGGGGATATTTTCTTATTAAATTAATTAAAACATCAAGATTGTCGCTGATGTCGGTTTCTCTCATGTACTGAGAAGCAAGAGAGTCTGGGTATAATTCGTAGTGCTTTTCTCTTCCGCCGAGGCGTCGTACCGATGAGTATCTCACCATGTCTCCCAACCTATAATGAAACCAAGGATTCTCTCCCATTTTCTAATATACACCCTAAATAAAGGCTTGACCAAATATAGGAAATAAAGTATTATATGAAGATGAAGAAGGTGACCCTTAAAGACTTGAACGGCAAAGAAATTGAGACTTACTTTGTTAGTAATCACCCAAATAATTTTCCTACTGACATGGAAAACCACACTGTTGAGGATGTGCCTTCAGATAAGGATTGGTTTGACATGACAGGTGGAGAGGCTGTGAAAGGCCTACCTCTGGACGAAACGTGGGGGTATGATGATCCTGACCACCCCCTAAATAAGCATGATGAGGGTCAGATGTATAACATGAATGAACAAGACGTTAACGAAAATAGCGCAGGAGGAGGCGCACACGTTGATAGTTGGAAAAAGGGCTATAAAGAAGAGGGGCAGGGAAAAGTTTGGTCAGCTTTAACGAAAGCTCTCTTAAATAAAATTAAGTTGCAAGAGCCTGAGAGCCAAATAAACATAGATGATTCAATTCCTAGCGATTTTCTCGACACCACTAATTTACGGCTTGGATGCCTTTATATTGTGGGAGGTCTAGGTTTAGTTGCCAGATTTGTGGCTCAAATAACTATACCCGAAAATAAATGCTTGCTCCAAATGAAAAGGCATGGTATCATTTTTTATGTAGAGGAAAGACAGCTATTAAAGGCAAATAAACTACAGGTAGAACAGTATCTTAATGAGCCATTCTAAATATGACGCCAGAAATAACAGACGCTATCTTACATATACGATGGATTGCGCTTTCAATAGCGATAGGAGTTTTCCTTATAGTAATTAAAATAAAATAAATAAAATAAATAAAATTATGAGTGAAGAAAAAGAAAATAATAAAGAAGAAGCTGTCGAGGGACAGAACCGTCATACTAAAGCCAGTGATATTTCTAGACTTGCGAGACAAGAAGAAAATTGGAGGCTTATGACAATTCTGCAAGTTCCTTGGCATCATGCAAATAAGATCGATGACCCAAACGATAGAACATTTCTCATGGAGAAAGTCGATGAGGTAGAAGTATATCTGAAGGAGCAGCAGGAGCAAATGCAGCAACAGCAACAGCAACAAATGCAGCAGCCTCCGAACCCGATGGGTGCAGCAGGGATGCCGATGGGAGTAGATGCTCCGACTCAATCGTCTATAATTACTCCAGAGGATTTTGTCTCGAAATAAGAGAAAAATAAATGTCTCGAAATAAGAGAATAGCGGATATGCCTCTACTAGATGAGGCAGTAGGAAACATTAACCTGTGTTATCCTTTTATCGGAAAAAATGCGAAAAGGTATGTTTCTGATGCTCTTGATTCTCGTTGGGTAGGGCAAGGCCCAAGGGTTGACGTTTTTGAAAATACATTCAAAAAAAGGTTTTGCCCATCTAACCAAGTCGTTTCCGTTGGGGCGGGAACAGACGCTTTACATTTAGCTTATGTTTTAGCAGACGTTAGGCCCGATGATGAAGTGATTTGTCCCTTGTTTACCTGTACGGCTACAAATATACCATTCTTGCACATGGGAGCGAGAATCAGATTCGCAGACTTGCAGAAAGACACCCTAAATATAGACCCCAACCATGTCAGAGACTTAATAAACGAAAAAACGAAGGCAATAGTATGTGTCCATTACGGTGGACTTCCTTGTGACATGGATGATTTACAGAGAATCGCTGATGAGTTTGGGATTCCCATTATTGAAGATGCTGCTCATGCGTTAGGCGCAACTTATAGAGGAAAGAACGTGGGCGAAATATCTGATTATACGATGTGGTCTTTTCAAGCTATTAAGCACATAACCACTGGCGATGGAGGTATGTTAGCGATTAAAGACAAAAATAAGTTAGAAAAAGCGAAACGGATTAGGTGGTTTGGGATTAATAGGGCAGCGAAGCAGGGTGGAATTTGGGAGAATGACATCGTTGAAGCGGGATTCAAATATCAAATGAATGATATTGCTGCGAGCATGGGGATAGCCGCACTTGAAGAATTTGACGAGGTTCTTGCTCACAGGCAAAAATTATTATATTTTTATCAGAGGGAATTAGAAAGGTTTCCAGACGTTCGCTTGATTGGCTTAAATAAAGGAGATAGAACTCATGCAGCATGGTTATGTACCATTCTCGTAGAAAATCG
>Ga0098044_1000394_pt1 | contig 23068 bp, 28 predicted proteins | sample 10_taG_FD_75053 | JGI IMG/M metagenome (GOLD analysis project Ga0098044, IMG submission 75053) | Marine viral communities from the Subarctic Pacific Ocean - 10_ETSP_OMZ_AT15264 metaG | ecosystem: Environmental > Aquatic > Marine > Oceanic | place: Pacific Ocean | collected 2015-01-16 | reverse complement strand
CCAGACGAGACGTTTACAAATGAAGCGACATCATTCACTGCCGTGCTGGTTGCTTTAAAGTTCCTGCGATCGACCCCTTCTATCCTGACATTGTCGGCATCAATTGCAGCCGCAGCGGTTCGAATTGAGTCCATAGACGAATTCAATTTATCAACCTTGAGAGGGTCTCCTTTTTTTACCTCTGTCAATGTAATCTTCGGCATTATCTCTTCCTAAGCCAACAAATCAGTTCACGTTCCATAAGGACAATGTCTTGATAAGCAGGCCCACCGTCCTTGCTTCGTATGCGGACTTCAATGTCTACCTTGTGATTCCCAGCAGGAAGCGGTATTGCGGCGCACATATATCCAGAATCAAACGCTCTGGTCCAGACAGAATTGGGCACAGTTGTTACAACCATGCCATCTACTATAAGCCTGTACTTCACATAGTATTCAAGAGTATTTTTGGCGTATCCAGAGACTCCTCTCCACTGATAATCCACATGTGTAGGGGCCCAGTTCCACGACCCAGACCACTCTACAACAGCTAATGCGTCCGTATCTGATGCAAACGTCAAAGCTCCAAACCCAAGCCCTGCGTCAGACTCCGATTGCCACGTTGTAATGTTGCCGTTGATTGTTCTGTGCTCAGCGGTCGTGTTGGCAATGCTTGAATAGAACTCGTTGAACGCTTTTGTTTTAATGTGCTCATGTGTAAATGCGACCGGAGGAAGGTTGTCGCGGTCTAAATATCCGTTCAACTCATCGGCAAATTCTGCGACATTTCGATTCCAATCGCGTGCGTCAATAATGTCTCCGTTTTCAAAAAACGCTTGTCTGTACTTGAACGCCATGGCTATCTCTTTGACCCTGTTCCACCATAATTCAACGTCATCGGTGACGGTGCCGTTTGCGTGCCTGACTTTAAGTCTACTTCATAGCTTAATAAAGCAATCCTACGCTTTTCGGCGCTGTAAGTAACTTGCAGTTCATGAACCGGCCCTTTGTGCGATGCGGATACGTCAAACCGGACGACAACAGGCCTGTGCTCCGAGAACCTTGCTTCCTCCCCGTTGATAAACTCGCCAAACTTTGTCTCGCCATACATCGGAAGGTTGTCCAACGAGTACCGTTGGTCGTGCGACTTGTCTATTGCGTAGATCGAATCAAGTTGCCGATTAACTTTGAAATTGCACTTGATGTCATTGTTTCCATACCCGATGGCGTACACCAAAAATCTCAACGGGTGAACCGAAGAGTAGACGTGTCCAAAGTCTATGTGGGTGCTGGTGTATGACGGTTCAACATTGTACACGCCGCCTTTGTCTGGCCAGCCTTTTGATATCACAAAGAGCCCAGGAAGAGTCGTGTCATCATGCGAACCAAAAATGACATACCCGCGATGATCTCCAGTGGCAATCATGCAGTTAATAGGCCAGTTTTCAGATGTGCTCCACTCACCAATGTTGTAGTGATACTTCAGCACCATTGATGGGTCTGGAGAGCTTCGGGTGGGAAGAGCTAAGATGTATTCTCCACTTTTCCTGTCTACCGCAGCAGATGCGTTGACCAGCGCAGACTTGTTGATTCGATCAAACAAATCCGGCAAGTACGACGACAGCTTGACTACTGATGTGGGATTACCCGTGTTCGTTAGGGCTCCCTCAAGAAGGAAAAGCCCTGACTCCGACAAGAATGCAAGCCCAAGCCCTGGAAGCTCTTTGATAGAGTCTGGAGCCGAACACCCGGCGTCAAGGGTCAGGGTTTGAGCATAAAAGCCGTTTGAGGGGTCGCCTTTAATAAGGTAGATGCCCAACTGCTTGAAGACAACCAAAGCATTTTTGGTTGGGTACATCGCGGTGATTGGTCCCTGAACGGAATCACCTATTTGAAACAAGTTCCCAGATGGAAACACTTCTGGATGCATCGGTTTTGAAAACCGAACTTCATTTGTCATCATGCCAGCTAAGAACACTGTGTTCTTAAACACCGCGCCAAGAGTCGCGTTGAAGGGCCATGATCCTAACTGCGTTTCATCTAATACGGTTCCAAGCAAAGCGTCTGGGATAATGTCAGTGATTACTTGAGAGACATTGTCTTGAATCTCTGAATGGAAATAATACTCGTCAGCGCTTGTTCTTGTGTCGCTTCCGTACCCGGTTACCAACTCTCCTGAGATATACATATTCAAGGTTCTGTAGATACGTCTTGCCACACAGTTGCTGGGCCCAATCGGAATGCGAACTGCGGGCACCTTGTTTGATGAGTCGGTATTTGTGAATGTAATAGACTCGCTTCTGAATGAAGCTTCACTTTCTTGGCCTCTTTCGTTCACAAAAGTGACCTTGTACCTATACCCTTGAGTGTTGTCTGCCTCTTTGTATCCGACACCTATTCGGTCATCTGAAACAGTAATCGCGTCAGAGCCTTCAGTCTTATCCAAAACGTCCGGTGAAGCCTGCCCTGCCTGCGTTCCAAAGCCGCACGGGTCCGCTTTTCTCCCGTCAAAAACAACGGGCTCATCTTTTCCGTTGAGCAGATAAATCCTGCCGCCATATGTAAAGGACTGGGTTCGAACAGTTGGTGTGCTGTTGTACGTTCTCGTTCTGTCGGTCCCATTAAACTGAGCGCCGTCCCTGTCTCTAAGGTAGTTGTAAACTCCCTCAGGTGCCTTAGAGCCATTAAACGCTTTAAGCTCACCATCAGAGGTCTCCCATATCATCCACTGGACCGCTCCGGTGTGCTGAGAAAACCAATGAAGACTTATGATCTTCGACTCGTCATCAAAAGCGTTCGTCAAGTTTTCTGTTCCAAGCTCTTGTCCAGAGCCCACGCTGTAGTAGCTTTTGACTAAAGTTCGATACCCAGGCCCATCAGTCCAGCCATCCTGCTCAACCCAGGTCATGTCTTGGATTTCTTGAGCAGAATTAGGCGCAGCCCTCCAGCGCTGGTCCATTCCCCGTAAAGGATGAACCTTTAGTCTCGATACGGGGATTGTGCTCATGTCTTAACCGGCGGGCTGAACCTGTATGCTGCTCTCCGGTTGTCGAACGCTCTCCTTACGAACTTACGGTCAGTTCGTGACAAGTATCTATTTCTCATCTTCTTGAGAAGATCTTGGCCCCTTCGTTCAAACAACTGCGCCTGGGTTCCTGCGCCGTGCTGGAGCATGACATCATAAAGAGCCATGTATACAAGAAGATGGTGGTATTGAACAGGCCATCGGGGATGATCGGAGTCAGCTTGCAGCCTTGGTGGCCGATAGTGGTATCGCATTTGAATGTTTCGATCTTGGCCTGATGTGTACCAGAATCGAACCATTTGACGAGGGCCGTGCTCAATCGAAAACGTCAAGTGATCTATATCTTGAGCGTAGGTGGGGGCTTCATTCTTATCGGATGTTGCAACTGTGGTGGATTCTACATCTTCAATCTTGAAAAACCGACCCTCGTTAGTCTTGCTTCGTCGGTAAATTCTCTTTAGCTTTTTGCTGTCTCTTCCAGAACCGGAATGAATGTAGTGCGTGCTTTCAAGGTTTGCTATGGCAACAAAGTTGTCGGATGAAGACAGCTTAATTGAAGCCACTGGAGACGGAGGGCTCTCTCTTCCTTCATACACAAAGGTATAGAAGTATTCGAACTCTTCACCACCGGGCAGGCCAAGAACCGTCACATCCAAACCCCCACCAAGCGTTGGAGCCTCAAACGGTGGCCTCATGCTTAGGTGATCATCCTCAACAACCACAAACGGCTCACCGGTATCGTCTTTGTCGAGGAATTCCATTTCCTCCCTGCGCCGGTCAATAAACCGAAGCCTTCCCCGGTCGTCTGCTCGATCTACAAACCCAAGAGCCTCGATGCAGTCATTGGGCATAGCGTACCGGTCAAACCGAACAGACCAACTCGATGAACCCGAAACAACACCTCCCGCATACTTGTCGGTAAGGTAAAGCTCCGTAGTGCTTGCAACGGCCCCAATCGTAAGATCGAGCCCATCGGGGCCAACAAAGGTCTGGCCCTCCATTGCAGAATTGAACGAGGTTCCACTGCCTGTTACAAGCCGGGGCTCTGTTCCAGAAATGCTGATGGTGGCAGAAGAGGTTCCCTCAACCTTTTTCTTCAAGGATATATCGGCAGTCTTCTGCAAGAACAGCCAATGGTCGTTGTCGCAAATCTCCAAGTAATGGTGATTGATACGGCGAACGATTGAATCTTTGTACTGTTGAAGATCTGGGTTGAAGTCCAGTTGATCATGTACCCGCTGTATCAATTCCTTCAGGCTGGGCATAGTTTGCTCCTAAAAGAATGGCCGAGGTGCAGGGAGGCACACCTCGGCCATAGACGGGTGTTACCCCGCAACCCTACCACGGAGGAAGTAGGGAAGTTGGGCTTAGATATTATGGGTGTTGAACAGATACACTGTGGAATCCGCAGTGTTAGCCGTTCCTTCCGCCAAAATAATACCGCACGGCACCAGATAAACAGCGTTTCCGCCGCTATCGTCTTGGTCTTCAGCCAGGGTCAATGATCCCGCCGTACCGCTTGCTGCAACCGTGTTTCCGAGAACATCGTTTGTGTCAAGCAGTTTGGCGAAAGTGCATACACCACCAACCTGAATTTGGCCAACGTCTCCACTTGCGATTGCTTCTGCTGCAACTCCCAGAACAACTACGTTTCCAACGTCTCCAGTGTCTGCCTTGAGAACGTGATTGCCAAGGCCGTTGGTAGATGTGGCGGTGTCGATTGCAACTGCATCGCCTTTGACCAAAGCCTCAGATGCGTAAAAGGAAGTGAACTTGGCGCGAACTTCATTATCGCCGTCCAGTCCGTCCAACTTGTAGGGGATTCCACTCATAGTGAACCTCGTATATTAAGAATGATTAAAAGCAGTGTGATTAGAAGGTTTCGCCGTCAATAAGAAGAGCAGAGGTGCTCCACTTGCGAACCCAAAGCTGCCCGCGAACCGTGATCAATGCGCGACGGACATCGTAATCACCACCGACTTCCTTGAACTCAGACATTCCGAAGTATCCGTCTTGGATACCCTTGCTCCAGCAAACGTAGATGTTGCTAAAGTCGATGACGTAAAAGCTGATGGGGTCAGCAGTAGTGGTGGTTCCAGCGTTGGGCATAAAGTGCTCAACAGCCACGGGAACTCCGCCAACGTGAAGCTTCAGGTTGGTTCCGTCGATCGTGTCGGAGTTGGTGTAGCGCTCGTTGGCCTGAAGGGAACGCTTAAGGTTCTCCATGGCCGACTGGGAAGCGAGAACCACTCGGCTCTTAAGCAGGTCGTCATCGGCAAACTTCTCAGTCTCGATGAGGACTCGGTTAAGGCCGGTAAGTCCAGCGCTGTTGAATGACCCACCAATGTCGTAGCGAACGTTCTGAGCACCAGCGACACCGGAGTGAGTGCTCTTGCTAAACCCACCGTAGGTGTTGCCCTGAGATCCGCGAGCGTCCTCCTCAAGGAGTCCGTCAGAGTTATCGACACCATTCAGCGTTCCCCAGTCTTCAAAACCGGTGACGCTTCCCTGGATGATCTGCTTGACGAAGTCACGCTTGAGGGCGCCCATGGTCTGCTTGGTACGCATGGAGACGATGTCAATGATCTGCTCCTCGCCACCGTTAAGCTCTTCCTCTTCTCCAGAGATGAGGACGGGTCGAACCACCTTGGCGGGAGTGACAACCACGGGGGTTGCAACACCGGTCACCGACAGATCAATGGCTTCGTAACCAGTCCGCATACGGGTGTTCTGAGAGTGCTCTCCAGTTCCGATGCCCTGGATCCACTTTACTCCGCCAGACTTGTTGGGGAAGCCAGCGCTGTGAACGCGCTCCTGACCTTCAAGAAACGGGGTATTGACGTGGAGTGCGTCCTTTGCCTCTTCCGCAGCCATAATGGCTGTCGTAGACAGTAGTTCATTATCAACAGATAGGGAAAAGGTAGCCATTACTCAGGTCTCCTCAGGAGGGAAGTTAGGTTCGCCCTTGTGATTTTTTCACTTGGGCATGTATTTTGGGGTTGTCTCTTAGGAATAAATAGGTTGCCGCCGCTCCGCGACGACCTTTGTATCCCTTCTTGGCAACCCAATCGGGGATGACTGATCCATTATCTGGGTCAGAGGATACGCTGGTTCGACTAATTTTGCGAGCAGATTCTGCACGCCTCACTCTTTCTTTCTGACGCTTTGCTTGAGCTTCTCTTACCATGTTTTGATGCTCGATCAAATCGTGAGCATCTTTTAGGGCCATCGAAACGCCAGCTTCCTTTCTTTGGCGAATGAGCGAAACCACCTGACCCTTGAAATTTTTGTCCATCATGTTTGGATGGCTGGCTACAAAGTCGTTGTATTTTGCCTCTGCTTGAGCCTGTTTTGCAGACTGTGTAATCGGCTCAATAAAACGCTGTAGGCCTTGTGCCGTAGCACGATCAATGCGGGCCTGAATGCCCTCTGGGGTAAAGGGGTCTGGAAGGTCTTTTTCCTGAACATCTTTTTTCTTCAGAAGATCTTGAAGCTCTTTGTTTCGAAAAACTTCAGCCATTTTGGCACGGCTTTCAATTACTCTGCGAGCTTCTTCATGCAGCTTTTGTTCCTTGTCCTTGTATGACTGTGCCGCAGCTTCCTGTGCCTTTTTATTTCTTTCCATTTCCCGCAAGCGATCGGCCAACATGTGGCGCATCATTACTTTTGCTTCTACAGGAAGTTTTTCAATCGTCCTCTCATCAATACCATCAAGAAGACGATCGCTTGGATCATCTGGAAGGTTGCCAAGCGCATCTGCCAATCTGTCAAACCGAGAGCCCTGACCGCTTGGTTGCCGAGTTGGCTTGGGGCTTTCAGCAACAGTCCGCTCTCTCGGAATGTCTCCATCCCGTTGCGGCGCAGCAACAGACTGTTCCTCCACAGGGGCCCGTTCTGGCTCCTGGGCAACAGTCTGCTCAGCGGCTACCGCGTCTGGCTGTTCTGCGATGTTTTCAGTTTCTTCCACTTTATTCTCTTGATCCATGATGCCTCCCTACACCAAAGTCAACGTCAACGCTATCAGCATTTTATGCTGTCATCAAATCTTCTTCAGGCATTGCGTCCATCAACTCCCGGTCTTCATCAGAAAACTCACCGGGAGGAAGCGGCTCCGCGCCCTCTTCTGGCATTTCTTCTGCTGCTTCTGGGGGCTTGGTAACTGCCTCCATAAAATCTTTATCCGTGTGCATTTGGCGCACTTGGGCAGAAGCCTTTCGTAAACCTGCATTGGAATCCAACTCTGTAGGATCGAAAGTGTACTTTTCAAAACCCATTTGGGTGGCCATTTCGTTAACCGCGACAAGCGGAACAAATACATTTCCAGGCAATGGTTGCGCCCACTTAGACTCGCCTTCTGCGTCGAATCTGATTTCTGGCACAGAGCCCTCGCCAAGCGCCTTGTTTGCCAGGGCGTTCAACTCTTCGACTAACTTGTCAATCAACTTGACATCATATGCTTCAGAGGGTTGAGGGGCAGAAGCTGCAACAGCTTGCATACGAGCAGCCTGCTCTTCTTCAATAGACCGCATGGCTTGATCTGCCTCAGGCCCAGGCATTCCCGGCTGATTGCCTGGAGGCATGGGTGGGCCTCCAGCGGGGGCGGGACCGCCTGGGGGCATAGGCGGGGCTCCAGCAGGAGCACCGGGCTCGCCAGCGTAAGGAAGTCGTTCTCCGGTAACGGGATCAACAGGCATTTTAATTCTCCTGATTAGGCGTCAATCATACCCTTATCACGGGCAATTCTGTATTTCTTGAAAGCGGGTGCATTTTCATACTTATCATTCAGAGCTTCCCAACTCTTCTGATTCTTTTCATCCGTAGCCGCTTGCTTGCTTGCTTGCTTGTCAAAGTCATAATCACCACCGACAGGGACAAGGCCGCGCTCTTTACAGATTTGGCGGCGGTGTGCCTTTGACTTTAGCCAACACCCAAGGCCTTTGTCGAAGTATGGAAAACGCTCCGAAAAACGATCGATTCTGGCTTCAATTTGCACATGGGTTTTGCCTGTGCATTTGGCGCATTCGCGGGGCGAAAGGTCTTCACCGTTTTTGAAGTCTACAGTTTGTAGGTCTTCGTCCCCACAATCTTCGCAGAGAAAAGAGTGCCAAGCCACCCCGGACCAATTCTCTTCATTGGTCTTAAACTTTTGCGACTCAATCAGGGCAGCGGCTTCGTTTGATTGGTACATGCTTACGGCAATTTTGTACAGAGCCGGCTGACCACACTGACTGCAATCAATAGTATTTGGGCGGCGATTGTAGCTGCCAAACCAATCCGAGTCACCATCGCAAGACTTACAATTGAATTGATACAGGGGCATTACTGTGCCGCTCCCATAAACTGCTCAATAATCTTTTGTACAATCTGAGCCTGGGCCTCAGGCGGCATATTCATTGCCTCTTGAATAATCTCGCTAAGATCTGGGTCGCTCTTAAACAACTCGGCCAAAACTTGAAGCCCCTGGTCTGGCGGCAACTGTGCGGCCTGTTGCAGCACTTGCATTACCTCCTGCTGCGTCTCGGGGCTAACCCCTCCTCCTGCCGGCGCTCCTTCTGGGGGTGGAGCACCCTCAGGCGGCGGGGCCCCTTCTGGTGGCTGCTGTGCTTCTGGCCGGGGTTCCGACCGCGCTGCAAACTCAACGGCCTCGATGCTCAAGCTTGGGGGAAGCTCAAAGCGGTCATGCATGGCCTCAAGGTACGCTTTGGCCGCAGCGCCAGCAACCCCGCCTTTGCCCGACATTTCAAGAAGCATGAAGTACGGTTCCATCAGCGAAACAAGATTACTTTTAATCTCTTGGTCTTGCATCGGAGACCGGCCAGTTTCGGTAAAGCCAACGGTGAATTCGCTGTCCAAATCTGCAACCGTAATTTCGCGAAGCTCTCCATTAGCATCAAACAGGTGCAGCACTTGTTCTGGCTCGATTGGGGTCGCAGTGTACGGAAACGGCTCTGCCCTTACATCTGCGTCAGCGGTTCCTTCGCTAACCTTTTCAGCCTCGACCATTTGGTCTTGGTCTTCCTCGTCAATACCAAGGTCTTCTTGAGCGTCCTCTACAGCCTGCTTTGCCTCCTCTTCGGATGGCTCCTGAATATCTCCTTGCGGGATATCTGCGTCTACAGCAGAAGCAGCCTCGTCCTCCGTGTGCTCATAAGCGCCCTCACTGTCTCCACGGTCTTGCATAGCTGCACAGATGGCCCTAATGGCAATCTTCAAAAGCTGTTCAAGCCACCTGTCTCGCGCTTCAGCGTGTCGCCCATATTCGCTCTCGGTGTGAGCCTCAACAGCCCTGACTTCTTCGGCTGTAGCCTTAGTCACAACGCCAAGCGCGGCTGGGGACAGCGTCATGTTCCGCTCAAGATCTCGTTCAACAATCTCCATGTAGTTGCGAATGTTGCTTGAGATTGCGCCGTGGCTGATTGGGACGATCACATCTGTCAAACCACCTTGATATTCTTCGTCAACCTCTACAACAAGACCCTCTTCCCCATCCATCAACATGGTCTTTGTTTCAGAATCAAGAACTCCCTTCTTGGTCACGTACTGGCGCGAGTCTTTCCTTGAAGCCTGCGACATATACGAACGGTAGCTGTTCAACTCCATCTGCTGTGGAAGCAACTGCTCGACATATGCCAACCCACGATACGGATACTCTGGCTCATGCTCAAAGATTAAAGGAGCAATATGGGGTAGCGGAGTCCCGTCAGGATTCGAAAACGGCATCGGGCCCATATAGACGGGCTTAGTAGACATCGTTCCCTGGTCAAGGACGTAAATCTCAAGACGACCCTTGTATCTAATACTTGGGTCAGACTCGTCTTCAACCTCATCAACAAGATTGCAAACCTCAATGACGCGCACAAAATGCGTCTTGTCTTCGTCCGCTACGTTTTGACGGTTCGTCTTAGACTTCTTGTCGTCATGCCCGCCAAGAGCCGTAGAATCCAAATAGTCCACACGGGATACACCAGTAAGCTCAGGCAAGCCATACTCGTCTTCAACCTCATGCTTGGGCCGGTAATACACATGGCCAATAAATCGAGCATCATCCCAGTCGTGAGCCTCTCGATCCAGCACAAGCTCCCAGTAAGGAAACGCCCGAACCCAACAACGGTCGATGGCAGACGAGGTTCCAGCATCATACCCAACCTTTGCCCCAGCCCCTGGATACAGAAGGGCTTGACGAGACGAAAGCAAAATACGGTCTCGCACATTGTTGCTGCTGAACCAACGGTTCATCACCAGTTCTGCAAGCTCTGGATCTCCAGTGCCGGCTGGGTCTGGACCATAAATCGCTTTCATCCTTCGCGGATAAAGAGAGTTCAGATAGCCGGAAATAGCCGGCTTAATTCGATTGACCTGAATCCTGTCCAAACGCCCAAGCCGAAACGGAGCATCCGTTTGCTCTGCTCGCCCGCCCTCTACCCATTCCCAAAACCGGGTAATGTACGACGCCTTCGCCAAAGCCATCCGGGGCTGCTTGTCCCGCATTTCCTTGTCATGCATACCAACATGATTCAAGATGGCGTTGGGAGACAGGTTGTCGTCCTTAAACTCCCGATTTTTTAGCGATTCGTAATTCACTACATCAAGCTCCGTACCGCCGTCATCGGATGGCGCGGCTTATTGTACCGCTTGCGGCGACCATGTGGCCTTGTAACAGACGAAGGTATAGTCCGTCGATTCCATTCTGCTAATACCAGAGCCATAGCATGGTCATCATGGTAGCCGTCCTGCCCCTCAATGCTGCCGTTTTCTTCACGAATATGAAGCAACTCTTGAATCGTTGCATGGTCATTTAATTGAAGGTTGTCTCCATTTACAACTTGGCGCATATGGCCATACGCCTCTTCTTTGTTTCCGTGCGTAGTGGTCCAGTCCTTCAAGCTTTTGCCCACTTTTCTCTTCCATAGCGGCACACGCTCTTTTGTCAAAATGCGAATAACATTTCTCCCTGCACCACCAGGGTTGGATTCGCACAGAACTCGACCACGGTTGTAAGCAAGAGAAAGCTCGGCAAGCCTCTCGGCAAACAAGTTTTCTCCACCCATGTTCATGCTTAAAACGGCACACTGCCGACCCGTCCGGTCAAGAACCTGGGCTACCGCGTAATCACCACCGTTGCACCAACTTGGGTCTGCTCCAATAGCATACGTCATGCCCTTTTCTGGAGGATGGTAGATCCGTAGCTCTCCCTCTTTCTTGTCGCCAATAACCGCCAAAGTAGCGTTCAAGTAATCGACCGAAAACCAAGAACCGGTAAGCAGAATAAACCCGTCTTCAATTGTTAACGGGTACTCCCTTCTGAACCGAAGCTCACCAATGCCGTTGACGCCGTGAATCTTTTGGTGTCGCCAATACATCTGCTGCCAGTCGAGCATGTGAAGCCCTGCAAGCTCATACTCTTCCTGCGTAGGCTCCCAGTCATCAGGGGGGCTCAAGCGGTATTTGTTGTGGTCTGCCCACCGAAAAAACAAAAACTTAGTCGAAAAATCTCCCTGCATTTCGGCCCTTTGTGCGGCCAAAACCTTTTCATGAAACAAATCACCGGGACCATTTGCAGTGCTAATAATGACCGTTTTGTTGTGAGGACCGTCGTGCATGGTTGAAGTTAACGACGCCCAAACATCCCTCGCGTTTGGCCAGAAAGCAAGCTCTTCCGCTACAAGCCTCTGGTACGTCCAAGAACGGCCCTGCCCCCTACCGCCAGCCGTCATGCACCGGATGCCGGCTCCAGTATCCTTGTAGACGTGCTCTTTGCGGTTTGATCGGCCAAGCTCTCGTTGTAGCTGTGCGGGCAAAGTTTCATGAAAGAAACGAATCCGGCTAAATATTGAATCCGTTGCATCATTCTCATGAGCGGTAATCAATGTCCTGACAGGGTCTCTCGCCACAAAGGTGCTGTAGAAAGTGTCCGCACAGTTCAAGGTTGTGCCGCCAATCTGACGCGGCTTGTCAACCACAACCGTTTTGATGTTTGGATCTTCAAGGGCGTAGAGAAGAGACAACTGCTCCGGGTGAGGCGTGTCAAAGTTTTGAACCTGACCCTTCTCGTTAGCTATTTTGAGCCTGCAAATAAACTCTCTTCGGTCGCGCACAATGTCGCGTATCGCCTGCTTGTAGCTCACTTTGCTTCAGCAGCCTCTGCGAACCACCCCTTACCCTGAGGCTGGTTTAACCAATCTTCAAGCTCTCCGTTGTTGTGTTGCTCTGCTGCCTTCTGTGCTGCCGCTGCTTTAGCAAATACGCCAAAAGCCCAAGCCTCACGCTCAGACATTGCCTCAACAATGCCGCTCCAGAACTCATGTTCAGCACACCGAAGATCTGCAATGGTGACACCACCAAACTCTGGAAACTCTTCGTTCCACCAATCCATAAAACCATCAAGACGCTCCCAACTCTTCCATTCAGAGATAGAAACTTCTCGCTTCATCGCCTTGCGGGACGCCTTGCACCACTTTGAAACCATCTTACTTCCGCAATCGTATTGATCACGCGCAAGCTTTCTAAACTGCTCCATGCGTTTGTCTGCAATGAACTGACCAGTAAGGGCCATCGTCAAGTGGTCCATGTTTACTCCAGAAGACTATCGAGCATTTGTGCCTGCTTAGGCGATGGAGGATCAAGCAATAGAGCTTCTTGAAGAAGCCGAGACTCTGGGTCTGCCATTTCTTCTTCTCTCTGCTCACGCTTTTCTTTTTCTGCTTTAAGCATACGGTTTATGTCGGCAAGCTCCCAAGCCTCAAAGACTCCCTTTGCCATGACCGCCTCCTAATACCCGTACATTCCACCAGAACGCGCTGCCGCCATCCCTGGTTCCATAACCATTACCACCTCTTCTCCAGCCTTAGACATCGGAGATTCGGTGCCGATTGCAATCATAATTGCTTCTGGCTGCTGGTCGCCCTTCATGTTTTGCGTGCCACCCATCATGTCTCTACAAATTTGTTCAATTCGATCTGCTTGATTCGCGTGCATTTCTGATGCTTTTCGCAACTGCTGAACGATTTCCATAAGTTCGCTATGTTTTTTCATGTCCTTACCATGCATCAAGATTCTCCAGTCTATTGCCCAAACTCTACGTGCGAGTCTAATACCTGCCTTTCAAGCTCTTCGTAAGTTGAACGGCTTTCCTCTTCTGCCAAACGCTCCCGCTCTCTCTGTCCCTCTTGTCCACCAGCGTTAATCCACGCAATGTTGTCTTGAACAAGCTGACTATTCAAGTCTCCATATTCACGGTAAAGATAAAGAACCGCTCCGGGGTCTCTAAGAGTTGCCTCCTCAACCGCCGTTAATGGTTCGCCTTTCTCTCGCTTGCGTTCAATTCTTCGCAAACCGGCCTCCATCACAACCGTCGCTTGTCCGTAATCTCGGAACGTAGCCCTTGCCTCCTCATCGGTAGCCTCTCTGCGTGTTTGCCAATAATCTTCGATTCTTTGATCATGGGCTTCTTCTGCCAAACGCTCACCACGCACACGCTGAAACATTTCATCAGTTCGTTCTCTAGAACCGCGAGTTATTGGCAAAGTGTCATAAAGCGAGGAAGTTTGACGAAAAGCCTCAATTGCTGACGGTCTTGTGTGTCTATCTATTGATTGAATGATTCTTGACGCCAAAGAGGGCGGGTTCTCCACCCTGGCTGTTCCAGCTCCCATTTGCGTTGTTGTGCTTCGCACGCTTCTCAACTGTGTAATCAAGTCATCAATCTGACTATTCGACATTCTGGACATGTCAGGATTGGTGGTTCTTAGATCAGACCTAACCGCAGCGCGTTGCGCGTCACTCATTCGGCCATAAGAGTTAACGGCATCAGGTGGAGATCTCCGAGGTGGGGGCACCCGTATTGCTGGCGCATTGGGGTTGGGTACTGGTCTAACAACCCCTCCTGTCCCAGCCGTCAACGGGGTTGTGCGAACAGGCGGCGCCCCTGTAACCAATCGACCACCGGTTACCCCCGCGCTTCCAGGCGCTGATCCTGTGGCAACTCTTCCAGCGCCAGCGCGAGCACCACCCCTTGCAGCAGCGCCTCTTGCGCCAGCCAACGTTGTAGTTGCAAGGCCCCTCGTAGCCAAAGCCCCGCCCCTTACGACCGGAATAAAAGATGCAGCAGTAATTGCGCCCGCAACATACGGATTCCCAAGGGTGTCCAAGGTGGTTTGGGCCAGCATTTCTGAGGTGCTTGGGTCGAACGCTAACTCTGCTGTAGGCTCTTGATCCCTCAGATATGAAATATACCTTTCCAAAGAGTCGGTTGTAAGCTCTTCACCAGTCGGCTCGGCCCTGGTTACGCCAGTAACCCCGCCCTCATCGTAAGCGGCAAGAGGAACGCTTTTGATTTCTTTCTTTGGCGAGGGCTCTCCAAGAATTGCCAGAAGATCTCTGGTCTGCTTGGCCGTCATTACAAGCTCGGGGCCCTCTTCTCCGACCAAAGCCACTTCTGGACCGGTCTCGCCTACAATTCTTGGCGCTAAACCGCCCTGTGCGTACTTACCTACTTTTTTTTTTAATCCAGCCATGCCGCCGCCACGGTAGGCCATGATTGGATCGCGCTCCATAAAACGAGAGGTATCGCCACCGCCAGCAGCGGGGGCGGGGGCGCGGTCGGGCACCATGAGGTCACCAGCCATCGCAGCGGCACCAACCCTCCTGCGCTCCTGCTCCTCTTTAATGCGAGCCATCCTGTCAGTTGCGTTCTGGCGCTCTATTCGAAGCTGCTCAATCGCTGCGTTGGAGACTCCCGACTCTGAAAGCTTTCTTGTCGCTTCAGATGCCTCGATAGCCGCCGCCTGGAAGGCCAAATCAAGCTCTGTCTGGCTGCGGGACTCCATCTCACGAGGCTGTTGCTGTGGAAGATTTTCTGGATTTAGAGCCCGCATTAGCTCCACATCGGTTTGGCTTTCAAGAAAGCTTCCCATTCGCGGGGGCATCTTCTCAATAGACTCCATTGGCGGCATCTTCTCGATATACCCCATTCGCGGGGGCATCTTCTCGATAGACTCCATTGGCGGCATCTTCTCGATATACCCCATTCGCGGGGGCATCGGAGGAACATAGTCTGGATTGTCGCGTTGCAGTTCCATCATAATTTCGCGACGAATGTCTTCTTCCGATCGGGGCTGTGCTCCTGGGACCGCCTCGACGGCCTCCAGGGTGGTGGGGTCTGGGAACATGCGTGGGGTTTTGCCAGTCAGGTCAAGACCCTGGCTCTTTTCAAACCGACCGGTATGGCCCGACCGCACCAACGCCCTCGCTTCGCGAACGATGTCTGGGGGGATGGGGCCACCCTCAATGCCGCGATCGGCCATAAGCTGTCGCCCAATTTCACCAGCTTTCCTCACACCATCAGGTGTAAGGCGTCCTTGACGGTCTACTAGGTCAGCCATCTTGTCTCCAAGTCGTAAGCATGCGTGGCCTTAATATCACACAAATAAAAACCCGGCTCAAGCAAATGCTAAAGCCGGGTAGAGTCTCAAGTTGCCACACCAGAGAACATCGCAGACTATCCGCCTACAATACAACAGTAATCCCAGGCCGCTACACAGTCAAGCCGTTGACATTTTTGCAAAGGTGGGTATGATTGGTGAGTCACACCAAGGAGGACATTATGTTTCAAGGCATAGATGGGCTTAATGGCTCAAATCAACAGCCGTGGGGCGCGGTAGTTACGATCGGGGAGAAGGGGCCAAGTGGCGCACCGACTAATACCGACCGCTTCTTTATTAAAAAAGCTCAGGCAGAAACCACAGAGTTTCGCGGAAGAAACGCGCTGGTTCGTAGAAACCACCCAGACTTTGAGAAATACAATCGACTGGATGACCTTAGATGGCGCCAAACCATTCGATTTAATCTGGTGCATTCGGTGCATTTGCGGGACGGGTGGGCATCTGTCGAGCCCTGTTTCCAGTTCCAGCTAAAAGCCCAGCAGCTTCCCAGAATCCAGGGTCACCCAAAGAAAGTCCCAACATGCGTTGGCGATGGCATAAAAGCACGCAGGTACGCGGGTGAAAAGAACGGAGAGCATGTCTTTAACGATATTGACTGCCCACACAGGCTGTGTCAGTTCCGTCAGGGTAGCTCACCGTCCTGTAAGCCATCCTCTCGATTCGCTTTTCAGCTTCGGTGGCACGATGGCTCCAGCCTTCCGACACCCCTGGTCAAGTTCGTCACCCATAGCTGGCACAACACCAACAAAGCGTTCATCCCTTTCTTCAACTTCCTGCATGAGCAGGCGATGGCTCTCGGGGCAACTGACTACAGCCTGTATGGACTGCCCGGTGTCATGACTCTCGGAAGAAAGTCGATGGGAAACAACCGCAGCGTGCCGGTAGTGTCGGTTTCTACTGACTTTCCACCCGGTGTGACGCTTCAAGAGTTCTTTCTTGCTCAACGCACCAAGCTCAAGGAACTCAGCGGTATCGTGCCCCTAAGACAGATTACAGACGACTCCCCACAGGAGCAGTTCATTGACGCGGCTGAAATCGAGCCAGGACTGCCAGCCGTCTTCGACGTGAGAGGTGAGTGATGAACCGAATAGATCAACTCCTAACCGCGCTGATTGAGGCAGAAGCCCACGTTACCCGGCAGCAGTTTGCTGGGAAGCACGCTCAAGACCGGGTGGACGCAGAAGACTGGCTGACACAATGGAAGCCGCTGGTTGCTTGGGCCAGAGAGCAACCAAGACAAAAAACCCTTCCTGTCAGAGAACCGTTTGCGGCACCGACGCCAAAGGTAGTGACGTAATGGCGTATCATCCAACAGAACTGACAATGCTTACCGAGAACTGCCCCGCTGCGCTTGATATGCGCGAGAGGCGAGTGCCATACGACCGAACACTGTTTGCAGCAGGAATCGCCGCACACGCAGTCATGGAAATCGCCGGCAACAAGGTGAGAGAGCTAAAACGACAGCTTGAGCCCGATGAAATCGCCAAGATCGCCGCAGAAGTGGTCAAGAAGCACATCGGAGAGGGCAGAAGCTACGACGGAAAGCCAGAACCACCCCTGAATCCCGAAAAAGTCTTTGAGGGACGGGACATGGCGGTCAAATACCTCAACCAAAACTCGTTATCCACTACAGGACTGTGCGAAATAGGCTTTGCCTACGACAAATCATGGAAAAGTGTCGATTATTACGACGAAAGCGCACGTTTTCGCACGATTCTCGACGTTTTGGACGTAGTTGAAGACGGAAATGAGGAATGGGTGGGCAAAATCCTCGTTGTCACCGACTACAAAACCTCTTGGAGAGCCGACAAGTCTGAACTCGACACCCTTCAGAGGCGAGCACAGGCCGTAACGGTGTGGAAATCCAAATACTGCCAGGATGTAGACGGCATTCGACTACGAATTGTCAACCTCCGCACCGGAGGAGAGTACACAAGAGAGATTTGGCTGACCGAAAACGGCCAACAGACCCTCAAACAATGGCAAACCGACCTTGAACAGGCCATGGATGCAGCAGACTGGAAGGACAAAGACGGAAATCGACCCACCAGCCCAGGCCTGCGATGCCTGAACTGCTCATATGTGCTGTCCTGCAAGCCAGCAAAACACTTCGTTTACCATACCGATCTTGAAGACTACGCCCCACAAGGGGTGGCCGGCGCATACGCCATCGCAAAGTCCATTACTCAGAAGTACGAAAGCATGGCCAGAGAAGCCTGTGACCGTGGAACTATTGATACTTGTGACGGGGTCGTCGGATTTATTGATAAAGAGCGGAAAGTCGCGGCGCCAGACGCACCAGACAAACTTTGGGCAACGTGGAAAGCTGCGGGCGGGGATGTCGTTGGATTGCTTACTGCGATGAAGCCGGGGTCTTCAAATCTTGAGAACGCAGCCAAGAAGCTCTATGGTCGAGGAGCGATTGATCAACGAAAAGACTTTATTGATGAGCTTATCGACAAACAACCATACGCATCTTTTGGACTGAAGCGAGTGAAAGAGGAGCCGGAACAATGAGTTTTGCCGAATACCACAAGAAGTGGGGAAGCATCGAAGACTTCCGAAACAAGATTACAGAACGCACGAGCGGCAAAGTCGTACTGTTGAGCGATAAAACCGTATGCCTTCAAGTCGCAGGGCGAATCGTCGCCATCAAAGAGTGTGGACCATCACCCGTCAAGGACATCGTAAGGCTAATGATGTTCTGGAAAGCGCTCGGTGCAGAAGCATGAGTTTCGACAAGGCGCTGTTCGCCTCTAAAGACCACGACTGGAGAACACCAGACTGGCTATTCAAAGAACTCGACCACAAATACAGGTTCGACTTGGATGCTGCCGCAACGCAGATCAATACCAAATGCCAAAACTACCTCACCGAGAAAGACGATGCGCTTAACATCAACTGGTGGCCAGGAAGCCGGGTCTTCATCAACCCACCGTATGGACGCAAGGTCGGCAAGTTTGTCTATAAAGCCCTGGAACAGTCGAAGAGAGGACGATTCGTAGCACTGCTGACGTTCGCCAGAACCGACACAAGCTGGTGGCAAGACTGCGTCCCACATGCCGCAGAAGTGATCTTCATACGAGGCAGGCTCAAGTTCAATCGCGGAAACGGAAAAAGCGGAGCAGCACCAGCACCCTCCGCAATCATCGTGTTCTCACCATGGATATCCGGCCCGCCCAGAATGACGTTCATGGACCAGCCGCACCACAGAGACTAAGTCGCGATGTTCAGCCGAACCACCACCGCACCAGAACCGGGAGTGGTCGGGGTGCCATCATCGTCACCTCTTCCAGCATCAGCCGAACAGGCGATCTTCAAACCGTTGGCGTAAGCAATGCCATCCGTAAAGTTGAACTGACGAATCGAGCTTGCCGCACAAGGAAAAACAAAATCAGGCTGGGTGCCACCAACAGTCACGCTTCCCGTAGTGTCATAGCACTTGAGATAAACCTGATTTGAGTTGTTTGAGTTGTCGATGTACACCTGATGGATTGAGCCAGATGTCCCATCTGCTACTTGAGCAGTGGTTCCCAGGTTGGCGTCTTCAACAAGCGTGGTGCCAATGGCTGCACCAGCAATGGTTCCAAGAGAAGCTCCCATTATTCAATCCTCAACTTGTAATCAGTTTCAAGGTGATGTTTCCAGACAAGGCACCCATGCTGCTTCCTGCTTGGTCACCGCTTGTGTTGGTGGCGCAATACGATATGCCAGAGGCAAACGCCATCCCGTCTGGGATGACGAGCCTCTCTGTGGCACTGGCAGCTACCTTCATAATGAACACGGGCTGTGTCGTGCCAAGCGCAACTTCGGTGGTGTCGAACAACTTCAACCAAATCGCAGTAGAACCAATACCGTTGACCAGTTCGACGTAATGCACCGTAGATGGCTGTTGAGTGATATCGACACGCACAGTGTCGTCCACGTCGGTATCTGACATCATAATGTCGATGAACTGCGTACTCAGTTGAGTGATTGTAATCGCCATATCAAGCTCCCGAAGCTGTCAGATTATTACTCTATTTGAGACCATAAGACAACGGACAAATCAGGCAGAAGCCTTCATCTCTCCGATTACCTCAAGCTCAACCCGTGTGCCGTCCACGATGATTCTCGTTTGCGGCCACCCTTTATCCATCAACTTGGTCATGTAATCATAGACGCGATCAAGGGTGCATCGCTTGTTGACAATCTCTGCGATCGTTTGGTGTGAGACCCCAAGTGCCGAGGCAATCCCGCGCCTGGATGGACGAGTGCCTGATGGCGCGTTGTCCTTGGCCCAGTTCCACCATACGGTTCCGAGGTCATTGAATGCTGTGTATCTCATATCTGTTGCTCCAGTGTGGCAATAGACCAGTATTGGTCACGACAAATCTAACCACCTACAGGTTGCCGTCAATCTACAGGTGGCAACAAAGGCTTGGGCTTGATGACCAAAACCTTCTTGACCCTGCGACCCCGCTGGTATCCCTTCATTTCAATTCCGTAGGTGTCCCTGAACCTGCCAGCCATAATAGACAACCGGCTCTTAATCTTGTTCTTCTCCCTAAGCCCCGTGAGACCAAGGTGCTCGATGACCCCGTCAAGGTTTTCGCCACGGTTCCACGCATGAATGAACCTGCGAGTAGGTATCTGTTGGCCGTAAATATTCATTGTCTTGGGAGGCTTTGCTGACCGGCGAAGCGCAACACCACGGTCGCGCAGTCTGGTCGAGTGACGCGATACCCACGATGCAGAACGCCCCAGCTTGGCACCACACTCCCTATTGGTCCTCGTCTGCTCATAGGCCTCGATGAACTCCCGATCTGCAATCATCTTGTCCTCACCGTCCGATGGGTTGAGGGATATCTTGCGCGTGGTCACCCTGCCGTCTCCGTTGTCTACTGAAAACGAAGCAACAATCTTCTTCTCGGAAATCTCTTCGAACTTCAACCGGATGTGCGAGTCTCTGTGCTTGCCCTGGACCTTGAACACCACGATGTCCTTGCCCTTCATCAGGTTGCTGCCCGATGGGTCCACCGACAAGCGAACCGCAGAGAACACATGGTCGATAGGATTCCACCCGGCATCTGCCGCTGAATGCCACCGCATCAGACCGTCACCAACCTGAGCCTGTGGGGTAGCCCAGTCTCCACGTCATAGTTGCGGGGCATGTCTACCCCAACCTCCGTGTGCTCCCTGAGCCACACCATAATGGCAGCGAAGTCAGCCTCCGACCCGCAGCCCCCCATCTTCTCGGTGACGTAGTTGAGAGTCACCGTCCTGCCAGCCCTTGGCAGTCGCATGGTCCTGCCCCCATAGGGGTTGTTCAACCAAGTGAAGACCGTGACCTCCTGGCCTCGCTTGTCCTCAAAGGTCACCAGCATCAACTCGTACCTCGTCCCGTTCCCTGGACAGTACGCCTCCATCACCACATTATGTTCGCCCATATATACCTCCCGTTGAGCAGTGCATGATCGCACCAATAGGTATATCAAAGGCTATGCACGAGCACAAGGTTGAGGACCGAATGGACCCTCGTGCCAAACCATCATGTCATCCGGCAGGTCTGATGCCAGGAGGTCTTTCTCGATCTGGAGGATGTTGTCCACAGGACCGCACACCGTCAGCACTACTCGGCCACTGCCGTCATCCATGTCGCAGCACTCGGCTACCAGCTTGCTCCGGTCCCAGGAGTCGAACACCCCAAGCTTCTTGGCTATCTCGATGAAGTCTTCATGGATGATGAACTGGACTGCCATCATCATGTCGTCAAGGTATTGGACCTGAGCAGTCATATCTCTCCAGTATCGTGTGGGCACCATCGTCGCACACCCTGGCTTAGATGTCTCCTTCCGATTGGCCACCGCTGCACATGCTCTCAGCCAACTCCAGTCTCGCCTGTCGAAGCTCGATAACTACACGCTCACCCACCCAGAACTGGTGGTGGTACGGGCACAGGTGGAGCACGGTGCCGTCCCAGTCGGTGACCCTCTTCCTGGCCACCTCCCCGCACGGACACCGCACCCTCTTCCGCTTCTTGCTCACAGGTGGTCCCTCATGTAGTCCATCGACACCACCCGGTACGGCCCCAGCCTGTCCATGAGCCACCTCGCCAGTGGGTTGGACTCGGCATTGGCTGGGATGACGTACCTCGCAGTGGTCACGCAGTCTGCCACCTTGGTCAGCATCTGAGCCAAGCTCGTAGCCACCACTGCGGCGAGGGCCATCATATCGCCCCCCCACGGTAGTGCCAGCTACTGATGCATGGCCCATTGACGCGGACCCCCCTGGCCCACTCGACTCGCCTCCTCTCCCCTGGCCTTCCCCCACATCTGGGGCACGTTCGTCGGAGCAGCAGCCATCGGATGAAGTGGCTCATGGCGCCCCCCTTCTGTGACTCTGCGGTCTCAGTTTGTTCTGTGTTCTGTTGGTCACAGTATCAATCTGTTGGGTGACAGTATCGTCGTCGCTCTCCATCCAGGCTGGACCCAGCAGTCCCAAGGCGATGGCCACCTCGATGGGACTACCGGTCCACCGGATACGTGGGGGTAGCTGGCTCATCGGGTCACCTCCCAGACGACAGCGGTGGAGCAGCAGGACAAGGCTGCGTGCGATTGCTCTCCGGCCAGTAGAACGGGCGAAGACACTCCTGCCCTTTCTTGTGCCCTTCGATGTAGCGCCAGACTGACCATAGCGCCCCGTGAAGCGTGACCGCCCCACCGGTAGCCTGGATGCGGTCACCTTTGAACCATTCGATTGGTTGGTCCAAGTTGCCCCATGTGTCGGTGCCGTCTGCCCGTTTCGGTGGGTAGCTCATCGCTCACCCCCCTTGTGCTTCGGGTGACGCTGGTACTTGGACTTGTCCCGGTGGCGCCCGGAACCGGAGCGCAAGGCACCAGCCACGTGGACCGCCGAGGGTCGGCTGGTCTTCTTCTTGGTCTTCTTCTTGGCCATGGTGGCCTCCTTGGTGTGGCACCCCCCCCGAAGGGGGTTGTGGTGGTCAGGCCCAGGGACTGGGCTTGTTGGTGTAGGCTTCCCAGACCTTGTCGGCCAGGGCGTAGAGTTTGAGGTTTCGGAAGGCACCCAGGTCGGAGACGATAGCGCCACCCTTGACTACGGTGTCCACCTCTCGGACTTCGAAGTCGGTGACGCACTCGCGCCAAGTTGCGAGCCATCGACGGTTGAACTCCGGGTAGTGCTTGGAGCGAACCAGCACCCGGTGTCCGGTGTTCTGGAACTCGGCGTAGCGCCACCCGGCATCCACCAGGGTGGAGTCGATGGTGTCCCGCTGAAGCTCGGACTGGGGCAGAAGGCTGAGCATGGCGCCGTCTGGGCCTGCTCGGTTGGTGAGGTAGAAGGTTGGGTTTGGCATGATAGTTCTCCTTGGGAGTGTGGGGTGTGGCTGGGGTTAGGGGTTGAAGCTTACAACGCCTTCGGCGCGGGGGTAGTTGTGGGCCCACTGGGTCTCGCTACTGAAAGCGAAGGCAGTGTGCTCACCGAATCCACCGATGTCTGCGATATAGGCAGAGTCGGGGCTGAAGGTGAAGCCCTGGGCCTCGACCTGGGCTGCGGCTTCAGCGATGGCTTTGAGTTCTGCGGGAGTGGTTGGCTTCCAAGTATTCATGGGAGGTTCCGGGGTGTGG
>Ga0098044_1000392_pt1 | contig 23167 bp, 19 predicted proteins | sample 10_taG_FD_75053 | JGI IMG/M metagenome (GOLD analysis project Ga0098044, IMG submission 75053) | Marine viral communities from the Subarctic Pacific Ocean - 10_ETSP_OMZ_AT15264 metaG | ecosystem: Environmental > Aquatic > Marine > Oceanic | place: Pacific Ocean | collected 2015-01-16 | reverse complement strand
CGCCAGCGAGAGGAAGAAAAAGAAGAAGAATCCGTACAAGAAGAAGATGCGCCCAGCGAGGTACTAGAAGAAAAGCCAGCGCCTAAGCGGAGGAGAGACTCTCGTGTAAAGGAGCTTTTTGAGAGTGATTACTTTATTCATGCAATCATTAGTTCAGGAGGATTAATATCTGAGACGACATATAGAGAAAATAACAGCAAGGAGGTATACGAACAAAACAAAAGCCTTTGGGATGGGAAGGCTTATTTAAAGGGCAACCCTCAGTTTAATGGTATCTACAATCCCGATGGGGGAATGCTGCCTGACCAGATGCATCAGATTTTAGCCAGTGATGAGTTTGGCTTTATAAGGCCAGACGACTCACTTGATGAGATGTGGGAGCAGATAGACCAAGCGGCGCAAAGTGCTACCAGCATAGCAAAGCATGAGGCTGAACAAGAGAAGGGTTGGGATAAGGAGGAAAGACTAGCAAAACTTCCCATCCAATTAAAAACACCAGTAGGGGAACAAGTAAGGCTGGTTGAAAGTTTCAATAGGGAAAAGCCTCAATTACGGGATTATATACCAGTGGACGTTGAGGGCGTTGATGGACGCATCAATCTTCCCTTTGTGTTCGCCTTGGAGCAAAGAACAGGCAGGCAGATTATCCTTATGGAGCCTGCCAGCAAGGATGATACAAGGGAATCTATTTCTGGAGTGGTTCACGAAGGGGCTATGCTCATTAACCTTGATGGTCACTACGCCGCCTTAGCGACAACATTACATGAGTTCATGCATACGGCGGAGAAGGTCAATCCTGAGCTGTACGAAGAATTTAAAGAGGTTGTCAAAAAAAATGCCAGACACTATCCAGAGCTGATTACACCGATAGCCAAAAGATATCACAGTGCTTATAATGGAGACACGGATCCGAAGTTCTGGAACAAAATTGAGTCAGAGGCCATGGCAAACATTGCAGGTGATTTGGCTATGGATCCGAAGTTCTGGGACATATACCTTGCCACTCAACCCAAGTTAAGTGAGAAATTCGTTAGAGCATTTATGAAGTTTCTTGATGGGTTACTGAATAAAATCAGAAGAACCCCACGGAAAGGAAGGACATGGGAGACGGTTGATGCCATTGAGGGTCTGGATGAAGTCAGAGTGGCTTTGGCCAAAGTCCTTACCGAGTCTGAAAACTTCCACAGAACAGCAGGCAATGGAAGCATATTTCCAGCTTTAGCTGGACTTAAACAGTATGCTCTTGATCCCGCTCAGGACTCATTTGATTTTACCAGTGAGCCTGCCCGTAAGAAAATAGACCAAACTCAGCAACAGTTTTTTAATTTTGAGAGCAGTAAAAAGAAAAAAAGGAAGACCCCTCTTCGAGTTGAAGACCCATCTCCTCCTGTAAAGACAGGCGAAATTAAAGACTTCGGGCAAAAGATCGGAGGAGCGAGGAAAGATGTATATGAGGCATACAAAGAAAAGATGGAGAGCTATGTCGGCGAGGACGTTGATATTACTCTAAGTAAAAACTTCCCTATTCCTAACTACAAACAACTTCTTAAAGAAGGAGTCAGTCTGGAAACTCTAGCCTCTATTGCGGCAATAAGGGATTCAATACCTGCTAAACCAAAAGGTAAGTACAAGCTTAGGAAATGGGCGGACGCTTTCAGGACGCTTAGAATCATGGCTAACGAGCTTTTGATTAATCCCGATTCAGAGATAGCCAACGGTTGGAAGAAAGTAATAGTCAACGAGTCATCAATTAAAGCGGATAAAAATTTAAGGGTATCAGCAAACTTTATCAAAAGAAACGAACCTTTATCAGACTATGATTTAGCCCGAAAGGCTAACCTTCCCCCTGACGTTGTTGCAAAGAGGGAGCTTTTAAAAATAGCGAGAAAGACCCTGCTTTACAGGGCATTAGGACTTCCTGATTTTACTAAAGCCAAGCGATGGTCAATAGGGTACTTCACAGGACTGCACTACGATGAAAATGGAGAACCTCTTGATAAGCCAAAGTCTGGCTTTGTTGCTAAATACAACGGCAAGGTAAGACCATCTTCCCCTAAATCATTTAAAACTGATGTAGAGGGAGCTACCATGGAGATAGCTGACCAGATCAAGAGGGTCATGCGGATTGAAGGTGATCCTGAAGTGGAGATGAGAAGGCGTAAGGACTTCCTTATTTATAAGAACCGAGTTGATCAGTCGTTTGAGATTGCTAAAAAGGTTGGCAGAAACATCGTCACCTTAAAGGAAGGATTTAAAGATGTTCCCAGCGCCCGTGAATATTTTAAAAACCAGTTTGATGAGATTGAGGCAATATGGGAGGAAAAGAAAAATGTAAAACTTAGGGGTGAGGACAACAGGCCGAGAGAAGGTGATAAGTTAAGAAAACCAAATGAGAACATTGACCCAGACCAGTTCATGTCGAGGTTCGGGTTTAGGGGTGTTGAGTTTGGAAACTACGTTGGCAACAAGCTCCGCCAGAAGAACCTTAATGAAACTTATGATGCTCTAAATGATTTAGCTTCTGTACTAAACGTACCAGTGGAAGCGCTGGCTCTGAATGGTACGCTTGCTTTAGCCTTCGGGGCAAGAGGACACGGAGGGGTTAGCCCTGCCTCAGCCCATTACGAGGCAATTAAGATAGCCATTAACCTTACTAAGAAGCGAGGAGCAGGCTCACTGGCACATGAATGGTTCCATGGTCTGGATAACTATTTCAATAAACTCAATTTAAAAGATAAGGCGGAGGTAGGCGCAGACGGGTTTATTACAGAGAACATCACAACAACCAGATACCCTTCCGCCATAAACATGAGGGAAGAGGTGAGGGATGCTTTTAAGGATCTAATGCAGAGCATCCTAGGCAGTGATTACCAAAGTCGAGCTAAGAAACTTGATGAAACAAGGAGAGAGCCTTACTACTCAGAGAACCTAGAATTAGCCGCTAGAGCTTTTGAGGCTTACATCATTGATAAGCTGGCTCAAAAGGGAATAACTAACGACTTCCTTGCCAACATAGACCCGTCCAGTGGTGCTTACCCTTCCAAGCAGGAGCTTGCCGAAACTTACTCCCCCTTATTCGATAAGCTGTTTGAGGGGATGCGGTATGAGCAGACTGATAGAGGAACTAAGCTTTATGCCCTCGACCCCAGCAGGGATCCAGTACTTGAGGAGGCGGCTAAGGGGCTTGAAGACGGCACGGTAACCAACGAGGAATACAGAAACTTAGTACAGGATAGACAACCTTTTGTCATTGTTGGGCCTCCTGAAGGTTTACCTGACGAGGATGAATTTAAGAATGAGCTGATTAAAGAAAGAGGCACGGACAAAAAAAGACTTTTCGTTAAACCAGCAGGTAAGGTTGGTCTTATAAATACACGGATAGAGGACGGCACACCTGTAGAGGTTAGAATTGATATTGGTGTTTTTAATAAATCCAAAGAGCTGGGGCTTCCAGAACTCATGTATGTCTCTACAGTTCACAAGCCTGTAAAAGGCAAGTCAATAGGCAAGGTCGTATCCTACCTCCCATACAGTTATGTGGAGTCACCTACATTTAAAGCTGACAGGGAAAAGGCTCTTATTGTAGCCAAAGGTAAAGCTAAATTCCCTTTAGCTACTGTTGTTGGCACTTATAAAAACATAGATAGTATACCGGAGGGAATAGAAAACTGGAATGAAGTGGGCTATGACCCTACCAGAAGCAGTGAATTTATAGACATTAAAACGGGACTCCCTGTTATCAGCGGAAAGAATGCCCTGTCGATAGGGAACAGAGTTTACGTTGAGGATGCCCACTTAATGCCTCAACAGGAGTTTGATAAGCCCTATAAGGAAACTAAGCTTTATGCCCTCGATCCTGAGACTGACGCTAGGTATTTGGAATTAGCTAAGAATCCTGAGCAAAACTATCAGGAGCTTGCAAGGCTTCTGGACATGGCCGCTGACAAGGCAGGTTACAAGCACAAGGGATGGCACGGTACACCCGATGGGAGATTTTTAGATAGCGACCCTGTATTCAGACCTAGAGAGTGGGCAGATACAGGAGTCCACTGGTTTGCTAAGGACTACAAAACAGCCGCCACATACGCTGACGACACAAGGGCGTTTGATTACCAGAATGCAGAACCAAGATTAGATCCTTACTATATTAAAATAGAAAACCCTTACACGGTAGATGGGAAGGGAGCTAAATGGCGTAGCGCTCAAGGAATAGGCAGAACTAGAAACGTAGTCTCGAAGGCTTTAGATGACGGCAACGATGGGATAATTATTGAGAATGTCAGAGATGATCACCAGACAGGAGTGGTTAAAGGTGACAAGCCTACCACTACTTACGCAGTATTCGAGTCAGAGCAGATAAAGACAGCTCGCGCCGTTACTTACGACAATGATGGGAATATTGTTCCTCTATCTCAAAGGTTTGACCCAGATAAAGAAGATATACGCTTCGCTCTTGATCCTGTAGATGATCCTTACTACTCAGGAGTTATTAAGGCGATAGAAGAGGAATTTCCAAAGACGGCAACATTAGATCAGGCATTGGCATTCCTTAGACCTCGGCGAACCGATAAAGGCAACAGCATTAAAAAAGCTGAAGTTTTATGGATGGGACTTAACGATGCTGTCCCTGAGATGCTGGATGAGAAAGGGAAGGTTACAAAAGAACAGCTCCTCATTGAGGCTAAGAAGAATCAATTTCATATTAGGATGAAGGAGGTTGATCGCCCTGTTCACGGTGGCGATGACACAACTCAACCCGGTGGAACAAACTACAGGGAGCTGGTGTTTTACGCTCCTGAAAAACAGTTTATAGATAGAGGACACGCGCAGGGGCGCAAATATACATCGAGCCATTTTGAAGACATAGCCAGCAATGTAATTTTCCACATAAGGATTAGTGACAGGGTAAATATAGATGGAGAGCCAGTTCTCTTTATAGAGGAAATACAAAGCGACTGGGGAGCGGCCTACAATGCTTATGATAAAAGAAAGAAGAAAAACCTTTCTAAATTAAGCAAGCTCGGAGAAAAATTCAGAAAGGTAGACAGAGAATATCGAGATAAATACAAGGAGTGGTTGGAAGACACTCTATCAGATGAGCAACTCGAACACATTGAACAGCATCAGAAGTTAATAAGGCATCTAGAGGATAGGTATATCGCCGAGCTAACTCAATATCCTTCCGACCTGATGTTCGATCAGAATCTAAAATACACTAAAGGGACTACAGATTGGAAAGTTATAATGGCAACTCCATTATCAAGGCTGGATTTTCTTTTAGGTAACGATGCACAGAAAACAACGGCTGGCATACAGCCATTTGACTCTTCTTTGGAATCCATTAATGAGAATATAGAAAGGCTATTAAATGCTTATCAAGCGAGGTTTAAGGAAACTGATAAGGGACTAGAGAATGAAATTGTGGAGGATCTTGCGGAGGATCTTCTGGGTAAGAGGATTAATAAAAGGGTTATTAATATCGAATCCGGTGAAGTCATTATATCCCCTCGCAGTAAAATCACCAAAACTCAGATACGGAAACTGGTGGAGTCTCCGCATTTGGTTAAAATTGAGGATGTCGATCCCAGCATCCTCGACCCTGAGACTGACGCTAGGTATTTGGAATTGGAAAAAGGCCCAAAGGCCACGCTGAATTTTATTGAGGCTTTTCTTAGAGGGGCCACCGCTATTCCTTCGGCTGCTGCCACTAGAGCGCAGTCTCTCAAAGAACAAATAAAAAACACAACAAACATTTTTAATAAGTCCTACAGTGAGGACTACACAGGTGAGAAAACAGCCGATCCTATTACCGACCTAGACACCATCCTAAAGGAATACGCACTAGCAAACGACCTAACCCAGAAACAAGCTGAAGATTACTTTAGTCCTCTTCCGATTTATCCGGTTGCTCAAACCCTAGATAAAGATTCAGCTAATCCGCTGTATGACATTGATCGGCTGTACGAAGCTCACCAAGATTTGACGGATGAAAAAAGGGCTATTGACAGAACCAACCTCACTGAAGTTGAGTTTATGCCTTTTGTTCGTAGTTATCACGAACCAGCCCTGAAGCACATCCTTAGACTTGCTGTAGAAAACAATTACGCTGGCATCTCATGGGCTACAGGGGCGCAACAAATAGAGCTTTATAACTCAGCCTTAAGAAAAAACGTCAGCGAGATTCAATTTGAATGGGAGAGCGGCCCTGCTCAATTAGATAATGAAATGAAGGAAGCTCTTGCGAACATTCTTCTGGGAGAGAAACTTGACGTAGATATTACTAATAGCGAATCTGGTGGAGTCATTATTCCAGCCAAAAGTAAAATCACCGCAACTCAGCTATGGAAAATAGCGAAGCATCGAAACTCTATTGAAATTGATTTAAAAAAATCAATAAACTATTCCAGCCAGGCCAACATAGCTAAGACACTGTCAGTTATTCAGGACTTCCGAATGCGCGAAAAGAGAGATAAGGTATCCGAAACATTCAGCGGCCCCCAAAAAAGTGTGGCTATTACTGTCATTGAAAAACATACAGGGTTTGACGATGACGCAGAAATACAGCCCAATTACATTGGAGTCTTCCCGCTGGAGGGCGAGGTGGACAACCCAGGCTCAGGACAACTTCACGGCAAAACATTAAATCAGCTTGTTGGCAAAGCTGTAGCTGACGAGATAAGAGAAAAGGTAGCAGAGAAGGATGCGGATCATAAAGGGGTGAGAGCCAAGTACATACATTCAATAAAGGGGGATAACCTTTCTATTGGTGGGCAACTCCACAAGATGCTTTATGACATAGCGACTCCCAAATTCTACAACAAATACACAAAACAATTCAACGGCGAGGTAGGGAAAAAGGACATTGGCTTTGAAGAGGGGCCAATGCGAGGGAGCATGGAGTATCAACTTGGTAGCTTAGAAAATCTTTTGGAAACAGATATAGATGATATTAAAGCGATCATAGAGGGCCAAAGCCCAATTTCCACCGCTGACCCTCCTCCATGGATTAGGAGGAAAAACGAAGGTCTAGAATTGGTTAAGGAATATCAAAAGCTCAGGGTTGACATTAAAAATGAGCAAGACCAAGTGATGGCACTTCCAGCCGAGGATCGAGTCTTGGATATAGAGAGGGCTATTTTTAGAGTCAAATCAATCAGGAAAATATTTAAAGACCTCAACCGAGTATATTCCAGATGGTTCCCTGTTGATATCACGGAGGCTCAAGTTCCTAACCAATACGCGGACGCATACGCTCAATTAAGAAAGCGCTATGACCCTCATGGGCATTACTTCAATTCTGACAATATAATTAAAAAGGAAAAAGATGCCTACGAAGTTAGGGAGGATGTCAACGCTCAGAAATGGGATGAGCATCTCACAGCGTACATTGCGGACATATCAGTTCCTTTAAAAACAAGAACAAGCGTTATTAAACCGCTCCTTGAAAAGGCAAATGATGCCTACTTTAACCGCCCTGATTACAAAAAAAGCGCCTCCAGATCCACGCAGAATCCAGAGAAATACTATGAGTTGAATATGTATTTGCCTGCGGATTTGCAAGCTGGCATGGCGTTTGAAGATGGTTCAGTAAACAAGAGCAACCTTCACCCTGATGAGCAGGCTGTATTAGACGCTCTGCAAGAAGTGGCCGACCCTGTAAGAACTTACGATATTTTACTCGAACACCTTGGCAAGATTGATCCTCAATTCCATTTTGAGAATGGCCTTAATTATATCGAAGCGCTTGAGAGACTTTTAAGTAACGCAGTTGAAGGCGACCTCTCAACCCTCAATCAGCCCTATCTACAGATTACGCCTGAGATGAAAAATATAGGGGTCGAAGGGAAGCATTCGCAGTTTGCTCTTGATCCTGTAGAAGGCAATAAACTCGCCTCAGTTAAAGGAAAGGGTGAATTTACCAAGACTCTAGCCAGAGCGCCTTCAGGGGCGATTCTGAGCGCTTATGGCTATATTCCTGCCAGTGAGGAGAATAAGGCAAGGATGGTGGCCCTTGGTGACAAGGTAGAGGAGATATTACAGCCAGTTGAGGATCCTAATCCTGTATCCAGTAACTTTAAAAAGAAGCTGGCTACCCACATAGGGAAGATGATCAGGGAGGGTCAACCTAAGCAAATCGTTGAAGACCTTATCAGGGAGAGGGAGCGCCTTGAAAACTACGGAGGGCATCCAGATTTACTCGCCAAGGTACAGGATAGAGAATACGAGGAGGCGGTCATGCGCCGTCCAAAGCCTGTAGAGAAGTCTAAGAGACAACAGAATTTCATAAACCTTTATAACAAATATAAAGACAATCCTAAATCCTCTTACTTTAAGGCGGCTTCCAAAGCACTTGAGAAAGACTTTGGTAAAGACTGGAGGAATATCGCTGAAGGTATAGAACCAGCAGTTGGTGATACCAGATACGCTCTTGATCCTGAGAACCTCAGTGAGGACTACGAGGCTAAGAAGGCTCAACAGGCAAGGGCAACCGCTGAGTTACTTGATACGAGACGCAAGGTTAAGAAGGCAAAGAAAGAGGAAAAGGCTAAGAAGAGAAAAGAAAGGACAGAAGACTTCCTTCAATTAAGAAGAAGATTCTTCTCAGGTAAATATGACTATCTAAACTTCATGTCTGGACTGCATGAGGGTAGTGGTAAAGCTGGAGACGTTCTAAGAAACGCGGAGTTGCAGGTCGCTAAAGTTAAAAGCGCGGTTAAAGACTACAGCGATCAACTCTCAAGAGAGATAAAGAAGTTAGTAGGAGTGCCTGCTTGGAGAATCTTGGCAAAAGCCAAAAGATTAAGAGAGTTTTCCGCTGAGATTCACACCACTGCGGCGAGGCTCAATGTTGAGTCATACAACCCAGGTGCGGACGTTACTGAAAACAAGTTTAACTTCAGGGGCTTTGATGCGCGGATGGGGTTCATGTCTGAAAGTGAAGCCAAGGCAAGGGGGGTAGCCAAAGGAAGTTACATTACCGAGAAGCATGAGGGCAATACCTACACATTAAAACTGGGTAACTACATCCCTGAGATGGAGGGTTACCTTATTGTTCAGCACTTCACCGCCGAGGATCAACAGAAGATTTACACGGATTTTTTAAATAAGTACCCTGATCTGGGAATAATTTTAGTAAGATTTATCAACCCTCTTTTAGCCAATAGCAGACACCACTACAGAGGGATTAAGACCCCTATTTTCAACCGAGAGTCTTTGAAGCAGGTATTTGGAGACGCTGAACTTGGCGATCCCGGCTTTGTAGAGGGGTACACTCCTGATGTGGCTATCACTACATTACTTGGAGCTGGCTTCTTAAAAGCAAAGGAAGCCGCTGAAAGGAATCCTAACAGGAAAAGGCTTGGGGCATTCAACCTTAAGACAAGCGGTGCTAGAAATGTTAAGACGGGAGCCGCAAGAGAAAAGGGGCAGACATTAAATATATTTGAAGGCTTTGATGTAAGAGCGATGGAAGCTCACCTTGAGAAGACCAGCAGGGAAAATGCCTACAAGCTTATTGAGGCATCTACTAAACCCCTGCCTGAAGAAGGACTACCTCACAACCACATTGAGATAAGTAAAGGCACTCTCAATGGCATCCTTAAAGGAATGCTCATGGTTATGGGTGACAGGTCAGCCAGAGGGACATCCCTTAACAAATTCTGGCAGGATGCGGTTCAAAATCCTAATCTTAGCTCCTATCAGGAAAAGGTTCTCTTTAATGAGACTGAGGCCAAGTATGATGAGAGGGAGAAGAAAATACTGGAGTTTTTATTCGGGGATAAGAATGCCAGTCGTTTCATAGGCAAAGACCGCATAATGGATAAGCCCACTTATGAGGAGCTTATTAATAATCTTGCCGCAAGACACCACGATTATGCTTGGGTTGCAAGGGCAGTACAGACAGTTTTCTCACAGGTCATCTCAGGATACCTGACAGGATTTGCCACCATACTTTTCAACTGGTTGGCTCCTAATTTGCAGTCGTTTTCAGCAGGACTTTTCCGAATTAATAAAGCGGCTATTTATCTTGGCACAGGACTTACAAACCCTGAGAACAGGAGGAGGGCTGAGTATGAACTTAGAGCAGGGATTCAGACGCTAAAAGGGTTAGTGACCAGAAGGTTTAGTAACTGGAACGGGATTGACTTCCTTCTTACTGGCGAGGATTACCTTAAAGGGAAACTTTCTGAGGCGGATTATGACAAGGGAGCATTTAAGCTTATAAAGGAAGGACAATTCGGCAAAGCCCTTAAGGCTCTGACGGATCGCAACCATAAATACGGGGAGATTATTAACCGAGAGAGATTTGATAATAACACCCTAGTCTCAGGCATAGAAAGAGTTGAACCAAAAGACTCCATCGTTAAGGACTTGTTAAACCTTAAGGGCGGATCTGCCATGCTTAAAATCGCGCAGTTCCATGAGATGGATCCAACCGTGAAGCAGAATCTAGAATATGCTGCCTACAAGGCCCACGCTCAGATGGCTTATAATGATGCTGTCAGGGAAGCTAAAGCCAAAGGGCAGAAGATAACCACTCCTAAAAAGAAATGGATAAGAGAGTGGATGAAGAACGTAAAGGATGATAGCCCAATCCACGAGGAAGCCAGAGGAACTTCCATGCTGTTTGCTTTTGACTACAGCAACATCCCTATGTGGCTGGACAGTAAGCATCCGCTAATGCAGTCACTCAAGCCGACATTCTTTACTTTTAGTAATTTCATCTACAACTACGGAAAACTTTTGATAAACATCTCGCCTCTTGGGATGACCCCTAAACTTATAAAAAGCAAGGGGAAGAAGGATGCTCTTGGGGGTGCTGAATGGAGGAATGCCGCTTCAGGATTCAGTATGTTTGCCATGGCTACGCTTCTTTACCAACTGCTGGGAGATGATGATGATAAAGAATCATCACTGGAGTCAGGCAAAGTAGGTAAAAATGTGGACATTAGTAACAAACTTCTTAAGAAGTTCTGGGTAATGACAGGAGGCAAAATTAACCTCGACCAGATGCCTGACATATTCGGCGAGAAGATTACTAATTCGATAAGGGCATATTTTGAGGCATACGGAGCCGAGGATGCAGCAGGGCATGAGCTTTGGCTGAGAGGAAGGGCTTTACCTTATTTGAATATGCTTGCCACTCAGGATCTTTGGGTCGATGCCATTAAGGATTGGATGAGCGGTGAAGAGGGAGTGAGCTTTAGGGATGTGCTAACCGAGACAAGGGATATGGCAATGGAGTTTGTGCCTCGTGGCCCTGTAATGGCATTGCTTACAGAAAACAAATATGATGCGAACAAGACTCAAGCTGAAGAATACGCCGGACTTACTTTTGATATAGCAACCTCCAGAATGATATTCCCATCAACGTACTGGAAATTTGCCCAGCGACTTACTGATCCTATCGCAAGAAGGAAATGGGGAAGTGAGCCTTTTAAATTTAATGAGACTGGTAAAGACCAGTTCCTTAATGAATGGAAGAGAAGTATACCCCTATTATCAAGGACGGTGATGCCAGCAGGCAGTATAAAGACTCTGAAGCTGGATGATCAGACGGAATCCGGCGATGAATTTGTTAAAACCACAACCTTTGATCACGCCATGATCCAGAGAGAGGATGTGAAAGCGGATCTACTTCAGCTCGCCAGCATGGGGGTTGATCTAAGTGAGGCGACCCTCATTAAGCCTAATGACGATGGAAAGCTTGAAATTAAATATCCCGACCCTGCCACCGTCAGGATTGTTACCCCTGCTGAAAGAATTGTAAATTGGCTGTTTAGAATTGAGGCCGTAAATCCAATAGAGAAAGCGGTAGCTATGAGCGGTGTGGATGATTACAGGGCCATGGACAGGCTTATAGGAAAAGCTTTTAACAAGCCAAATGCATTAACCGACAAAGACCGCAAAATCTTAGAGGCATGGAGTGATTACACACAAAGTAGCGCTTACCGCGATTCCATCCGAAATATCATAAGTGCCGAGGGATCTTTGGCTGAAAGATTACAGGAAGAGGAAGAAATAGCCGGACTTCCCGTTACCAAAGACGATGATGGGAAAGAGATTAGCCCTCCTTCGTCATTCCTTAGAAAGGTTGTGGAGAATATGTACAGGGATCAGTATGGCAGGCTGACTGATTTAGATAATGAAAGACCGATCAATCTCAAATTAACAAAGCATTGGATGGTTGTACCTGAAAACGAAAATGTTGCCGAGGGGTCGCAAGATCCAATGGACTATGTTTTAAAGTTGAAGAAAGACTCAACGACTTACAAGGACATGATACCTTACGATAAAAAGAAAGGGTTTAAGTTTCCGTTCCCTGCCCCAGAGCTAGAGCCTAAATAAGTGACTTCTGCTGGTCAATCAGCACTTCCATCTGGGTCTTATAGAAATGTTCAAAGGGAATATGCTGACTTTTCGGTGAGGATTCCCATCGCTTCCATATAACAGACCGTAGGCGCTTTGATAGAGAGCCTCTAGGGTGCTTATTAGCACCTTCATCTGAAGCCATGGGTGCATTAGAGTCAACACTCTCAGGGGCGATTATAACCCTAGCCAGCGCCCCCTGTAAATCGACAAGGTCGTGATACAAATCTCTCGTGCATTCCCTCTCAGTGGATAGCCTTATTGTGGCGGTAAAATCCTTTCGCCTGTTAATCCCATCAACGGAACAAAAGAGGTCGCAGGCTTTAAGAGGATTCTCCTCCTCGATTAGTTCAAACTCATTTACATCTACCATTGGATATTATCCCTTCCTTTTATTTTGTGTATTTCGCACAGATCCAGAATGGCCTGTATCTTACTTTTCCCATAACCGCATGGATCCTTGTCGTGTTTAGCGATAAACTTGGCTATATCTTTGACTCCGTACCATGCAATCCATTCACCCTCATCAAGAAAGGTGTAAATTTTATTGTTGGCTATGAATGCTTTTGCTGGGACTTTCCCATCGTGGGTTTTTGGCTCAAAGTTTTCCATTGGTTGCTCCATTGTAATATTCTTTCAAGTTTAAATTTGTTATCGTTTCCGTAGATAATTTCAGTGAGAGTCCCGTAGAGGTCGGGATCATGGCGGACTATTTCCTCTGCAATCTGCTGTAAGTTATCTTCCATTTTTTAAGTATCTGAATAGTGTTCAATGAAGTTGAAAGAAAAAAACAACCCATTCGGAGTTCTCTTCCGACTCTAGTCTATTCAGAAATTGTCATTAATTATTATAAGTAGTCAGCAAAGTGTTCAACTCAGGGTGTTATCTAACAGACCTCCTCCGCAGTTCTCCTACGGCTGGTATTCTTTACTGACTATTTTCCTTAGTGGTTAAAAGGGAATCTCATCACCATCTTCGACCATCGTATTTGAGTGTGTGATATTTTGTGCCATCGGCCTTTCAGATTGAGATGCTTGAGAGCCTGTAAAACCTTGTTGCCTTTCACTATTATCGGTCTGTTGCTGAGTCCCTGCATAGTCAGCATTCCCCACGAAGGGCATCTTCAGTCCAGAGTCACGCTCCTCCTTGGTTGATTTTTGAACCAATCCCCATGAGCCAAAATTACTGTTCGGAGTTGGAATCATCACAAGGTCACAGTAAGTGCCTTTCTTGCCGGGAAAGTATCGATCCTCATCGAGCTTGTCCATATCTAGTTTTACGTTGATAATGTCTGCCATAATTATTTGTTCTATGTTTTTTGTTAAAAAAGGGGCAGTTGAGCGAACAATAACCCAACTACCCCTACCCCATCTAGGCGGCCTTATTTGACCGCGTTGAAATTTTTGTTAATTCGGTTTGCATCTGAACGACAAAATGCCAAAGCCTGAATGACTCATCGCTTAAAGAATGGCTCACTACTCTGTTTTTCCATTCGATCATCTCTTCCCTTTCCTTCGCTCCCAGATCAATCAGTGGCCGACCCTTAAGAGTCTCTGCTTCTTTCCACGCTCCTTTGGCAAGCTTTGGTGGCTCCCGATCCTCTTTGCCATGCTCCTCATCAATGTAGGGGTCATCTATTCCCCTGCCCTGATAAACGGAAAGTCCTACTCCCATGAAGCTTGAAGCTTTCGACATGAGGTTAGTCTGAGCCTTCTTTCGGCCTTCGGCAAAATTACCCTTGAAGATTCGGGCATCACCCACGGCTTGTATTATGCATTTTTGTCCTTTGTGCATATACCATAAGTGTCCCATTGCCGCTATAAACCCATCCTTTTCAATATATTCATCAACATGAATACCCCATCCCCAGCCTTGCATACCAAGGACTTGGGTTAGGCGTTGAAGAATATGATAGGCATCTATCACGGTCATTGTCCTGCCTCCGAGTCTCAGGTCTTTATAGGCGCTTGGAGGGAGTTTAGCGGAGAGCCGATGAAATAGCTCACTATCAGTTAGTTCTTTTGAAGTTTCCATACGTTTGTTTTTACTATTTAAGTTAATATTTAAGATCCAATTATTATTGAGCTTATACGCCCTGTTTGCAACTTAAAAGATTAAGCGTCTAAAACAGGGATATCCTCACGTTTCATTGACCCTCTTTCTACGGCTTCCTCAAAACGGGCCATTACGATATTATAAGTATCTCCATCTCCGTTGCGTAATCCCTCATCCCCTACCTGCTTATCGAGGCCAAAGATTTTGGCCCTGCGGGTTAATGCGCTAAGAAGCTGTCCTGCGGCTCCGCTGTCCACTCTAGCCTGCTCATTGTTGTCGTAATAAACCAAATGCTTTTTAAGGGTGTTTATGAGGTCACCAGTGGTATTTATCTGAAAGGCCACCTCATAATCCATTAGATCTGCTATCTCTTCAGCGGCCAGCTTGGTGGCGTGTTGTAAATACCGAGTCACCGAGGATGGATGACACCCCATAATTTCAGCGATTTGCTTCCCACTTTTTCCTTCTCCGTTTAAATCAACGGCTCGCTTAATCTTTTGGTAATGCGTCAGCGTTTTGCTAGCTGATCCCCCTTGAGTGCCTTTAGTAATAATCTGTTTCCCTTTGGCTCTTTTCTTTGCCTGCCCTTTTTTCTTAGTCATTATCTTGATCTTGGGGTTCTTCCCCTTGCGTTGCATAAAGCAACCAGTTGTCATCTCCTAGTACTCTTGAAACATCAAAAGTGGCTCCCAGCTCGGAAGCTCTAAGACAAAGCTTAAATCCCACACCAATCATTGATGCAATAATGCATAGCTCCCGCTTCTTTTTTCCCATTTTAACCAACTCCTTAGAGCCAACCGAGTCATAAATTTCCTCATGTAGAGGTTCACTAAGTAAGCCAGTTAGCATATCAAGCCTCGCATCAGTGATGGGAATATCTGGCAAAGTTATATTTTCTTCTGTCATTAGTAATTAAGCTACCCCATCCCAAGGTAAGGAACAAACCTAAATATACAGTATATGAGAAGGCAATAAGTGTTTGAGTCATGGTAAAAATGAGCGACATTTAGCCCCATGAAAGCTTCCGCTCTAGCATTTTCCGATGATCAACAAAAGGCTCTCTATCTTAAAAAGATGGCTGAACATTGTGTAACCCAGTTCAATAGCCTAACAGGCAAACTCAGGCCAACTATAGAGAGAATGAATAAATATTCCTCTGAGCTTGACGGGGATTTTAGGCATCGGGTGGCAGGCAAAGCTACAGACATAGACATCAGGGGTGCAATAAATGAACAGGTTTTTGACCGCAGTAACTTCAGCCTGTCAGTCACAAGGGGGCAGGTTCGCTATATTGTGTCCAAAACATTTGATGAGATGTTCGGATCTAGACCGTGGCTCGCAGTTAGGGCTGTAGGCTTGGCTGATACAGAAAAGTCCCGTGACTTACAGAAGTTTTGCGAACACAAGTTTAATGATCCTAGGGCGAATGTTGAGCCAGCCATCAAGGATGCCTGCTTAAGCGCTTGGGGAATGGGCTACGGAATCCTTAAGACCTCGTACCTTAGAAAGGTTGAGGAGTTTGATACAGTTATTGATGTGCTTCTTGACGAAAAAGGTGAGCCAATAGTAGGCAAATCCGGCAGGCCAATCACCTCAAATTCAGAAAACTACTGGGACGACAAAGAATCAGGGTACATTTTTGAGGATGACCCTGAGCAAAGGCCATTTAAAAAGCCTCAGTTTTCCGAGATAACCAATTCTGACTACGCCGTTAAATACAATGGCCCTGAGTTGGCTTGCGTTTCCTATAAAGACTTTGTGGCCGACCCTGATGTAGCAAAATTAGATGATTGTGATTTTATTGCTCACCATCAGGCATGGACAGTTGGAGAATTAAAGAATGAATTTGGGTTAGGAATGATTGATCCTGACAAGTATGACCAGATCCTCGATAGCGCAGGATTAAACAAAGTACCCAGCGTTACGGATGATGATCCATTTAATGGGGCTGGCAATGCTGGCAAGCTCTGGGGGAAAAGAGAGAATGCTAATTTCCTAAATGTTGCCGAATGTTATTTTAATTACGAGCGTCCCGGTGAAACTGATGACGATGGAAATGTAACACCTGGCAAGGTGGTTAAGATGTTTGCTCTGGTTACCTTGGACACGGAGGAGGTAATATGGGCTGACTATCTTGGCAACGTAACGCCTCTAGCCGACCTTCCATTTAATGTTGTCACTTGCGATAAGAAAAGGAACAGTTGGACTGGCGCTGGATTCCTTCAGCGCTTCGACCAAGAACAGCAGTTCATTGACGAGTGCTTTAATCAAATCAAGGTAAGGAATGATTACGCCGCAAATCCGATTGTTATTATAGATCGCAAAGCCTTTCAAGAAGGGGAGACTGGCAAGACATTTGAATGGGGGCCGGGACTTCATAAGGAACTGAAAGGTAATGCCGTTGCTTCAGAGGCCGTACAGATTATGGCTCTTCCTCAAATGGAGAATGAGACAAGATCGCTTATGGATACAGTCATTCAGATGATCACCATGGATTCAGGAGTTTCAGGAGCCGCTCAAGGTGACATGGGAGCTTTACCTCAAATGAATACCGCTACAGGAGTTAAACAAGTTCTGGGGCATGGTTCTATTTTGAATAAAATGAGCATCAGAGAAGTACAGAGAGGGGTTGAGAATGCCATCCAAAACCTTACCAAAATGATGATCAATTCAATGGATCCTATTGAAACGGTACAATTTTTTGAAGGAGACAATGAAGTGGAAGCTATTATTGACAGGGACGACTTCACTCAACTGGACATGGATGTAAGGCTCACCCTCACAAAATTCCATCAGGACGAGGAGGAGAGCAGGCTAATGAGAGTGATGATGACAGTTGAAAGATACTTAGCTCTCCCAGTCTACGCCATGGAGCGAGCCAGACAGTTATTTGTGGATCAGCTTAGAATACTAGGAGTTGAGGATGCTGAAGAGAAACTCCCCTTTGCTCAGGAGGTGGCAATGGCAATGGCTCCACCAGAAGAGGATCCCACACAGGAAGAATTAAATGAGGCTGAACCAGAGCTTCCAGTTAATGAAGAAGAAGAACTCGATGATGAGGCAGTAGACCTTATTGATGAAACAACCACTGACGAAATTATCTAATGGCAGTAACCGCTGGGGATGCAGAAAGGGCTGACTATCAGAGAGCGCACGTTCTAGGGTTAGCGGAAGACAAAGGGTTTGAGTGCGTAACCGAAGTTTTAAACTCAATGATCGAGAGAGAGAGGGAGCGAGTAGAGGCTTTAACTCTTGATGAGAGAGATAATCTTATTGCCCGTGCAAGGTTAGGGGCTATGCAGGAGGTTGCCAAAATTCCTGCGGATATTGTCCACAATTCTGACAAAATATTAACACAATGGGAAAAGAGGTTCGATAAATGAGGGCATCTAGAAAGGTTGATAACGCATGAAAAGAGGTTTACGTTCCAGCAAGAAAACCAAAGGAAGGATCAAAATCTTTCCCAACCTGAAAAACAAATTTATGAACATGATTATCAACTGGGCTAGAACCAAAGTTTTAGAGTTTATAGCCTCATGGAAAACAAGTCTTGTCGGCGTAGCAATGTTATTAGAAGCATCAGGAGGCTTAATAAGCATGACCCTAGACACAACAACCCCACTGGAGGTGGAGAGTTTGCAGGGGCGTTGGGAGCTGGTTATCGCCGCAATAGGACTAATCATGGCACGGGACAACACAACGCCATCAGAAAAGGTGGCCGCCGCAAAGAAAAAACAAAAATGAAATATATTATATTAGCATTCGCAGTAATGGTATTCGCTTCATCCTGCACCTTTAATAAAGTTCCTGTCGATAGCGCAGGCGTTGTTACAGGCGGGAGAAACGTCTTTGGAGTTGAGGTCGGAATCCTAGATCATAAGATCGGCACTGGAGTCTGGATCAACCCATCTAAGTAAATTAACCACCTCGTCCCCCCTCGTGTTCCGTTTCCTAAAGAAACTGGTCGCTAAACTTCGGCTCAGATCGAAAGCCAAGGCCAAGGCCAAGAAGACAAAGAAAAAGCCATCTCCGCCGAGGAGGAGGCACAGCTTTGACTCTAGGACAAAGAAGAACCTAGATACGCTTCACCCTAAAGTCAGGGATACATTCATTGCTTTGACTGAAATTGCCATGGCTGTTGGCCGGAAGTATGGGGTCACAATTAAAATGATTAGCGCTCACCGCTCAATAGAGGAGCAGAAGAAGCTTTATGCTAAAGGACGCTACGGCAACCCCGGCCCTATTGTTACTACCGTCAAAGTCTCTCGGCATTGTTTTCAAATCGCCGCCGACTACGGGTGCTTCGGAGAGAACGGAAAGTATCTTGATGGAAGCAACCCAACCTTAACTTCCAAGATATATACTGAGATTTACAAGAGGGCGGTTAAAGAGTCTCTGCCAATCATTCACGGAGGGACATGGAAGTCTTTCCCCGACTTCCCCCACTTCGAGTATAAGAATAATTTAAGCATTGCTCAGATGAAGGAGATTGTTAGAAAGGGGCAGGAGGTCGTCTAATGGGCAGTGACCCCCCACTCATGGAGGCTATCGTTGGCCTCATAGCTGGCATAGGAGCCTACCTATCATGGAAGGCTAAGGGTGAGGCTACAAAAGCAAACAAAGAAGCCTCAGAGGCTAACAAGGCGGTTAACGGTAATCCTGACGGAAGCCCAAGGCTGTATGAGATGGTCGGCACGATCAAGGAAAGGCAAAGAGGGATTGATACAACGGTAACAGATTTAAGAGACACTCAAAAAGTACAGGCCGAAACATTAAGGGATCACTCAAAAGAATTAAGGAGTCATGGAAGATCGCTAGACAAGCTATGTAAGGAGGACTGCTGACCAATGGCATGGCAAAGCTTTGTTTGTTCAGCAGATACCCACGGCGATCTTATTGATCGCAAGGGCAAGAACAGCTATCAGAGCTACATCCTCCAGTGGATAAAGGATCATAAACCTCGCTGGCGATTTATGCTCGGTGATTTTATAGACGCAAAGGCCATACGGGCAGGCGCAAATGCTGAGGACAGGAGTAGCTCTATGAGAGAAGACTGCAAATCCGCCATAGGATTCCTTCGTGCCTTCCGGCCTCACAAACTCACATTAGGCAATCACGACCACAGATTATGGCTCTTAGCTCGATCAGATCGAGATGGCCTCGAAGTGGATTATGCAAGGCAACTGGCGACCCAGTTTGAAAACGAGTTTAAAGCAATGAAGACTGAGTGGGTAGAGTATGACATAAGAAAAGGGTGGATTGAGATAGCTCCTAAAGGAAGCGCTTCGGGCAGAAAGCTTATCAGCCACGGTTACTTTTCCAATATGTATCCCGCCAAAAGCATGACTCAAGCCGCAGGCGCATCAACGCTGTCAGGTCACACTCACGCTTTTGATTACTGGAGACAAAACAACCTTGCAGGTGACGAGAGTTATGTTTCTGGGTGCGGTTGTAAGATAGCTCAGGAGTATAACAGAACCCACGCTCGAAGGTTAAAGCATGACCATTCTTTCTTAGCAGGCAGTCTCAACGATAAGACTGGGAATTGGATAATTTACGCAATAAGAAAAGACGAAGAAACAAACACATGGCTAGATCCAAAAAAACTTTAGACGATATTCTTAACACGGTAGACAAGCTCACTTCTGCTTTGCAGGAGGAGAAAGATCCGCAGCCTGAAGAAACAATAACGCCTCGGCAGTATTCAGATTTTAAAAAATGCACCATGTCCTCTGCTGGTGAAAAACTTCTTAGGCTTTACAGGGGAGGGAAGATGGACAGAAAGAAATGGAGAAACACTCACGTTTACTGGGAGATATGAAAGAGAAGCTCCCTCCTATTAGGCACGTTATAATACTTGGTCAGCTTTTTAGGATCGAGATAACCAACGACCTTAGCGATGAGGAGTTAGGCCGATGTGAGACGACTCACCAGAAGCTAATGATTAATGAGAGGCAGGGGTTATGCTCTATGCGGGATACAGTCCTGCATGAGATTAGTCACGCCTTAGCTTATCTACTAACCATTAAAGAAGACTCAACAGAAGAAGAGTTTGTGAGTCGATTCTCAACGGGACTCAGGGCGGTGATGATTGAGAACAAACTTTTAAAGGAATGGATATTCACGCCACCTTACGATAAAGAATAAAAAAAGGGAGGTGTTACCCTCCCCGTGATTGGCAACTAATCTTCGTCACCTGAACCATAGATATCGATGGGTTCGTCATCGTAGGGATTATCCTTGTCTGGCATATTTACCTCCTTTCTATGCTACGAGTTTAAATTCTTCACCGTCCATTGGTAGATCCATTTGTCTAAGCCTAACAATCTTCCTGAGCTTATCCTGTTTCTCCTGCTCTGCCATCTTAGCATCAATGATGGGGTTCACCAGATCCGCTCTGAGCCAGCGGTAGATTCTCTGGAAGCCTTCGCCATGAGGCTTGCGGTAAATCCCCTTTGACCTCATAATCCGGCGCTGTACATGATGGGAAACTTCGTGAGATACAGTCACCCAAAGATGATCATCTAAATCTGTCACTTTTCTGTCGCCGTAAATCGGATTGTTGGCGAATGCTTTATACTCCTCTGCGATCAGCAGTGAATCTCGGTGTTGCCAGTAGTTCAAATTGATTTGAATAACTTTACTGCCCGCATAAGTGGCTCCGGTAAAGTTCTTGTTCACTACCCGTGTCAGCATCACCGCAAGATCAACATCTTGTTTATTAATGTCGGTTGGATAATCTTTTTTCTTCAACTGGTTCATGCACCTGCGAACCATTCTTTCTATTTTTGTTTTGGTCTTTCCTGTAACTTTCATTGTTTGAGTAATTTAGTCATGACACATCGTGACACATGGGTCAATCTTTTGTTTGTAAATTCCGGTCATGTAACATTACTGATCAGTAGTGATTATGATGTTGCCCACTCTGGAGGGTTCTTTCCGAACCATCCCACCTTTTCAATCTGAGCCTTGGTAGGCTTGTTCTTGAGAATCCTGAATGTCTTCAGTCTTTCTTCAAAGGTGGCTTCAGGGGTGTAGGCCCATGAATGTATTGTGGATGAGGTAACCTCACCGCCTGGTGAGAACCATGTTAGTCTGTAAGCCTTTCGGCTTTTGATATAACGGGCCTTATAGAATTTTCCCGTACTGCTTTTCTTTAAGTATAAAGTGCCTTTCATGTGACTAATATAACATAGTCACTTTTAGAAATTGTTAGGAACAGGCCAATTCTAGCCCTTACAAAAAATTACACTCTTGTATAACAGTGTAAAAAAAAATGAAAAAAAAGCTTGGAGGGGTTTTTGTGTTTTTAGAACTCTGTTAGATTATTGATCAACAGGATGAGTTCCGTTGTAGAGTTTCGACATTACTTTATCCATGTCTATTTCGAGCATACCAATCTTCAAATCCTGTCGAACATCAGATGGTAAAGATCCGCTTCCCCATTTACCAGCAGGCCACAGTTCCACAAACTCACTGTTCTTTGCAACATCCTTGGCAATCATCTGAATCTGAAAGTCATTGTGCTGAACCGATGACTGCATTTTAGAAGCCCACCACACAATGCCACCTGCTTGAATAGCAAGGCCGACTAAAAGAGATATTATAAACTTAGTGTCTATCCCGTTTGCTTTTAGATCCTCAGACATTCACTTTTGTTTTTTGATGCCTTCAGAAACAGCGAAGAATCTGCATATAAAAATACAGATCGCTAAGTAAAGAGTAATTCCGATGATCCACATTAGCCTTCAGGAACTTGTCCCGGCCCACCAAATATTGGGAGGTTGTCCCGTAGAGTACCTTTAATCCTTTTCTTAGTCTTAGGAATCTTCTTCTTAGGCTTTTTCTTTTTAGCCACAGGGTTATCAGTCCCTTTATATCCGTAAAGAGGCTTGTCACCTTTTTTAGATGGGCTTTTGCCTGTAGGTTTAGGCTTCCCTTTTTGATCATATTTGAGGGTGTGATAAAGTCCCGATACAGGTTTTAAACTACCCTCATCATCTACAGATCTGAATCCATAGCGGTGGTATTTAGGCCCATCATCTTCCACCCTTGTCATTTTCTGCATTAACTGTCTCTTCGGCCCAGCTACTCCGGGAACTCTCCCGGCTCGGATTTTCTTTTTAAATTTTTCTGTATCAGCCATAACTATTAATTGTTTTCTAAAGATAGACTCAATTATAGTCAGACTCAACTAGTGGCTTCTTCTTTTCCTCGTAAAGGTCACCCATGTCCTGAAGCTCACAGGCCATCGCTGAAGCAATAACATCGTCATCATGGTTGCCGGGGGATGCCTGGGGTTTGCCTGTTTTGTCCCTTACGAAGGTTTGAAGCTGCGAGGATATTTGAGGACATGGTATAACTATACCCTCCTCCTTCGCCCTTATGGCATCCGCCAGGGCGCTTATAATTAGTTCCCTGCTCTTCTGATCCGTGGACCATCCAATCTTTCTTAGGGTTTGTTTTGAAATATCATCATAAACCTTCCTTCTCCACAACCTGACTCCTGCTCCTTTTAATGGAGCTACCCAGGCGAGTCCTGAGTTATTAATCTCCAGAACGACTATGCACTCCCCCGCCCACTTACTTAATAAAGCAGTCTTTACACAGCCTGGAGTAGGATCATCCTGGTTATCCGGCATTGCCCTGGCGATAAGTTTAAGGGGATGATAAGCATTATTCTTGTCCTTATAGGGGCATCTCCATAAAAGAATAGAGTTCCGGTCCTGTTTATTATTCCCTG
>Ga0098044_1000390_pt1 | contig 23244 bp, 24 predicted proteins | sample 10_taG_FD_75053 | JGI IMG/M metagenome (GOLD analysis project Ga0098044, IMG submission 75053) | Marine viral communities from the Subarctic Pacific Ocean - 10_ETSP_OMZ_AT15264 metaG | ecosystem: Environmental > Aquatic > Marine > Oceanic | place: Pacific Ocean | collected 2015-01-16 | reverse complement strand
TCGCCTAGGTAATCTTTAGCCAAAGCATTTAGTTTATAAGTGTATCTATTCTCATCAATCAAGGCTCCAGCAACCATAGTATCAACTATTTCACCTTTTACATCAATTCCATAAGCTTTCAACCATCCAACATCATATTGAGCATTATGAAAAATTTTTCTGCAAGGTAAAGCGCAAACATCATTCATATATTTAAGAACTTGCTCTTTTATTAAATTACCACCACCAAAATGACCAAAAGGAAAATAACCTTGCCAACCTTCGGTAGCTACTGCAAATCCTATTATTTCTCCTTTTTTGGTAGCCCAACCTGCTCCTAAACCTTCATTGATTCCCTCATCTCTAGTTTCAAGATCAATGGCTATTTCTTCTACTCCAGACAGATCTTTATAATCGTTGGGCGCAGACCAAATATGTTTTTTAAAATTAAAGGTAAGTTGTAGGCTAGTCATTTTTACTTTTTATTATTGCTTGAGCTATTTGAAAGACGATTTGAGGAACTATTGAATTACCTAATGCTTTTATTCTACTGACTCTATCTCGCTGTAATTCGTAGGAAACCCCATTAGGAACTCCACAAAATTCACGTTTAGCCTCCCACCATGTGTGTTGCTCTTCAGCACCTCTCTTGGAAGACTCTTGTCCCGACTTGGTTTCCAGCTGGGTTTGTACCCCATATCTTTGTAATCCCTTGCCGTTGGAGTTGGAAACAGAATTGAATCGGCTAGTGCTGGACTCCCTCTTTTCTTTCGGTGTTCGCTCCCCTTGATGTTGTTTGGACCGATCCGTGAGTCCTGAGTCGTGGGTGTTGGGTACATCTTGGCTTCCTCCTGCACTTTTATTCTGAGAGCTTTGGGTATCGTTTTCCCTTGCTCCTTGTGTTTCTCTGCTCTCTTCTCCCAACTTTCCAGACTCTCTGAACAATTGTCCTTCGCTACTGGAGTTGGATACATCTGTTTCAATGTTTTTCCCCTCTCTCTCAAGCCTGCTTCTATCATCACTTCCTCTTCCAATACTTTCCCTCCCTTGCCATTGGGTCTGCTCCCTGCTCCTGTTCTGGGAGTTGGATACATCTTCATCTGTTCCTCTTTCTGCACTGCGTGTCGAAGAGCATAATGCAGATTGATCCCCTCTTTTTTCTTTTTCTCTGCTCTTTTCTCCCAATTCTCTATGTCCTCTGCCGGATTGGTCGCTCCATCGTTGGTGTTGGGAGTTGGATACATCTTCTTTCTCTCTATTTGGGCTACTTTTGTCACTAGAGTTATCTGACTGTTTGGGTTTTCCCTGATGTGTTTCTCCGATCTTGGTCCTCTCATTCCATCCCAAGCATTGGGAGTTGGATACATTGCCATTGTCTGTGGATCTACTTGTTCTCTTAGATTGGGTGGAAGAGTTCTTCCCTTCCTGTGACCCTGTTGCAGTTTGAGTGTTCCCTCTTTGCTCCTGGGTGGTAGATGGTCCATTGTGTTGGGAGTCGCATACATGTGATTCCCCCAACTCCCTTTGTCCCGATTCACCATACTTGGAGATACTTGATTTGCCTTTGCTGTTGGGGTATGTATCAAACCAGTTGTTTTCGTTGAAAGCGATTCCCCAGATCCTTTTTCTTTGGTGCCATGCACCGACACCGCTAGCTGGAATAACAAAACATCTGCTTTGGAAACCTTCTTTTTCCAAGTCATCTTGCACCTGTCGGAGTACCAAGCCGTTTTCGATGTTAATAATTCCTTGCACATTCTCCCAAACCACCCAGCTTGGTTTGACTTCGGTAATAACTCGAAACATTTCTGGCCAGAGATAGCGATCATCTCCTGTGCCTCTTCTTTTTCCTGCAACGGAGAAACTTTGACAAGGGAATCCTCCAGCAACGACATCTGCTTTAATTTCTTTTCCATTTATACTCCTTACATCTTCATATATTTTAACATTTGGAAAGTTTTTTTTCAAAACTTTTTGACAAAACTTATTATTTTCACAAAAAGCAACTGTTTCAAAATGACCAGTAGATTCAAAGGCATAACTAAAACCACCAATACCAGAAAATAGATCCAATACACTAAGCGCCATAATCTCTATCTATTATCATTTCTATATAATGTTTAGCTTTTTCTAAATCCTGTTTACCACCTTTCCCTTGATGCCTACATATATATTTTATTACATTACCTTCAGCAAAAAGAATTTTATTTTCATTAATAAACTGAGAAGGTTGTATTTTAAAATTTCTATAATATTGACCACCTTTATTCCATAAATCAGATTCTTTATTTTTTGTAATAGTCATTTTCAATCTCTTTTAGTAAATCTATGTAAGTCAATTCATCTTTATCTTCTAAGAATTCAGTGGTCAAAACATACCTATCACCATCATAATTCAAAACCATATGTTCTTTTTGATTGTTAAATAAAAACCTAGCGCCTGGATAATACTGTAATTCAATTAAACCGTGATTAACCTCTTTTGCCCCTCTAAAGAAAGTAAAAGAAGTATTGGGTGTTTGGATTATACTATTAATACATACACCTCTTGTAGAATCTGCATGCCAATTGTACATTGTCTTATGTTCCATTTTTAAAACTCCGGTTTTAAAGGGATGTCTTTCATATAACCACTTATAAAAATGATCTTTCATCATAATATCATTATCAATTAAGCAAGCAGTAAAATTAAAATATTCAACCCATTTCGTTTCTGGATCCCATATTTTATTATATACGGCACCATCGTGATAAGGGTGTAGTTTTAAATCTTCAAAATAAGGACTCATTTGCTCTCCTGTAGATATACCAAATAGTCTGAACCTATAGGGTAATTATATTTATAATCAGTTGAAAGAATATGTAAAGAATCTTTTGCTCTAGTAACCCCTGTATAATAAACTCTTTTTTCATCTGATTTCTCGTCTTTGTTCTTCTTAGTAAAAGAAGCAGGCCAATTTGTTTTAGAATATATAAGAACGTTGTTTGCCTCGCCGCCTTTAACAGAATGAATTGTATCAATTATAATTTGAGGGTCTTGATTAAGAGTTTGTTGACCATATCTTTTTAGCAATCTTATAAAATAAATTATCTGTTTAGGTTGGAAATTTCTTTTTAATATCTTCCACCAAGGTTGTTTTTCTTGATCATCATCAAGAGCTAAACCAGCCCATTCTTTTAAATCCTTAAAATTAAAAAACTGAGTTTCTGAAATATTTTGCCAAAATTTAGGGGTTCTAAAATCCATATCAACTAATTCTCTTATGTATTTATACATATTTTCTGCTTGATCCCTAGTGATTTTTTTATTTTTTGTTATTCTAGTCCAAGATTTTATAGCATCCCATTGCTTTTGATCAAAGGATTTATTATTACGATTATCTGAATAATACAGTCCCGCATCCTTAGCGCACATTCTTAATTCATTAACAGTTGAACGCACTCTACCAAGAATATACCAAGTTCCCGTCAGTTTACCAAAAGGAACCTCATTAAAATTTAGATACCTTTTTACAAAACCATTTTTGTCTAAATGGTTATAATCTTTTTCTACACTATCTAATATACCTCTTCTAATTATTTGTGAAAAGTGGTGTATAGACTTCCCAAAACGCCTAGTTTTTCTAAGTATAACTTGTCTTCCAGGAAAGTAAGTCGTAAAATATTTTGGGTCTGCACCATTCCATTTATAAATACCTTGGTCATCGTCACCAGCTAGATAAACCCTTTTAACCTTATCTGTCATTTTATAAATAACAGACCATTGCAGTGGAGTAAAATCTTGAGCTTCATCAAGAATTAAGACTTCAAGTGGGGGAAACTCAACCTCATCAATGGCTCTTTCTATCATATCAGTAAAATCAATAAAAGAATCTTTTTTATAGTGCTCATAAGTGTCTATTTTTCTTAAAAAAATATCAAGGTTATCTTTTTTATAAGATTCCTTTTTGTAAATTAAACGTGGATCTTGCATCATATTTCTAGCCTTATCATAAATTCCTAAAGACCAATCTTTATAAGTAAAACCATCATCCGTTAGTCTTTTATCAGATGTTTTAATTATTTTAGCTTGTAAAGCATAGTCCAACATACAATCTTTAGGGTCAAAAACTTCTTCTTCAAAATATCTCCTACAATATTTATGCAACGTTTTAAATCTTTCGAAATCATCTTCTGTGTATTTAGTAAAATTAGCTAAAGCTCTATCTCTAGCTGTGTTCACGGCTTTATTTGTAAATGAGATAAAAGCAATGTCTTTAGGGTGTACCCCTTTATTAAGATAACCTTTTAAGACTCTTTCTATTAAAGTATATGTTTTTCCTGTACCTGGAGGACCAAATATTTTAATCGTCTTTTTGTGTAGGTTCTTTTGTTTTTGGATCCCTGAATTTATCATGATACTCCTCATCCATTTCGCTTATTTCGTTTTTCTTTAGGTTTTTCTTAATTACTTGATGATTTACAAACTCAGGCATATCAACATACCATACATTTTTTTCACCCTCTTTATAATCCATTCTTTTACAACTCAACATCCTTAAAGCATCTGCGGTAGTGTGAAAGGTTCGTGAGGCGTGTTTCTTGAGAAAACGGTCAAGAGTCAACTTCTTAAAATAACATACATTGGATTTAGAATCCAACACCACATAACCATCTTTTAATTTATCAAATTTATCTTGCTCAATATGTGATTCAAAAAAATCTTTTAACACCATATAGCGCTCTTCTTCAACAGTATCTTTATAAGAGTGATCTGTAGATTCTATAGCTTTTTCAACTATACTTTTCATTAACAATTCAAATGGATCAGGACCTTTTCTTTGTTTAGGTAAGGTTAGCCAATAAACTCTATGTCTAAGTAATCTAACTCTAAAAGATTTTTCATCTTTCATATCTTCTGGAGTAATAGTGATTCTACGGCCTTTAAAATCAAATTCATACCACACACTTTTAGTATCTTGAATGTAGTTAATGTTTTCAAAAGCTTCAACAATCTCCGGCACAGCCTCACCAATACCTAATCTTCTAGTCTTACATAATTCTTTATTACATATTTGGTTATACTCAGGGTGTTTTGGAGGGCACTGAAACTGATAACCTCCTTTATGTACAGATTTAGTTAATTGAGATACCTCTGATTGACCCAAAGGTTTTGAGAACACTTGTCTGTTTCTTTTTTGTGCCAAGTCCTCTAACTGTTGTACAGATAAAGTGCTGTTTTTTTTCATTTCTAAAACAAGAATATTGAATAAAAAATTATTTCTATTACTACCACTCCACCCTTCTTGTATTAGTTTTTGAACACAAGGTGGGTAGTGTTTCCATTCAGATTCTGCCTCATATTCTTGAACTTTAAAATTAAAAAAATCCTTAGGATAAATCATCATATCTTGCGCAAGTTGTAAAAAACGTCCAATCATTACAGGAGTGTTCTTTGCATCAAAAGCAAACTCCATAGAGGCATTCATATTGTGATAAGGCATATTTACAGCTTTATTACATGGGAATATTTCCTGCGCTAAAAAATACTGTTCATTTATTTCAGATAATTTTGCAACGACTTTTTTAACATCAGCCATTTCAGTAAAAAATATAAAAATGTGTAGACCACCCGATTTTGATTTTACAGGAACAAAAGGTAAAGAATATTTTCTGATAATCTCTACATACTTTTTCTCTGAGTAATCTTTATAATTATTAGGGTCAACGTCTATACATCCCCATTTACAAAGACCATCCACTTCTGGTTTTAGGCCTAATCTAATTTTACCTTCAAGATGTTGTTTCCATATATCCTCTGTAACAGATTCATGCACAGTGACATAATTGGCTTGTCTTTTTCCCCTCTCATCGTCCTCTCCCGTAAGAGAGGACTTGAGATAACGGGAGTCATCGCCTTGAAACAACGATAACAATTCCTTATGCATTTACTTAAAAAGGAACTTCTTCAGTAGTAGTTGACTTCTGTTTGTTCATATCTTCAGAAAAATCAACCTTACCAAATATGTCAGATTCTAAAGCACCTTTATAAAAGCCTTTAGTAGCCTCCAAAACTTTAAGGTCTGTTGGTTTATCTAAAAATCTATTAAATTCAACTAACCACCCATACCAACTGTTCTGAGAATTAGACTCTTTAGTTGTTGTAAGTTTATAAACACTTGCCCAAGATGGAGGACAGAAAAAACCATTCTTTCCTTTTATTCTACGAGATTGCATCATAGAATTCCAAAGTTTTGATTTTTTCTTTTGGGTAGATTTCATTGTAATTAATGCGGTTTCAATAGGTTGGAAATCTTTATCAAGTATATAGACAAAGTGATTGCCTGTATCTTCAATATAATTACCATTTTCTAATCTATCTTTACCATCATCACCTCTGTTAGTTTTGTTCATAACAGCTGGGTTCGTATGAATCATAACAGGACGACCTGGACTATCCCCACGATCTCTCCATTCATTAAAGGTGTTGATATATAGACAAGGTACCACGTACACACCATCTTTACCTTTATATAAAGAACCTGTGATCTCGTTGTAAATATCACCTTGTCGTGCTTTTTCATTAAATTTACCATCGCTATCATCCAATACAGGAGAGTTAGCGTATAGTATTTTAAGGATAGGAAGTTTAGTATCACGGGCTGTGATATTTTCTGTTCCTTGTCCTGCAAATTCTTCCAGATTAGAAAGAGATGGAAGACTCTCTTTTTTTGCTGCTACTTCGTTCATGTTTACTCCTTGTTTTTTATCGTAGTCTTGTTTGCAATATATACCCCAAAAAGATCCATAGGCACCTGTTGTCCATTTTGGATTTGTTCTCTAACAAATGCCTTCAATGTCATAGGTTCCACTTTTTGTCTTTGAGATACATTATGTCCTTTACTCTTTAAATCTTCAATAAGAGCCGTAGCCACATTATCTTCAGATTTTGAAAAAAGTAAAGAGACGGTGTTTTTTATTAAGTCACCATATCCATTTTCTCTGAGCCAGCTAAAGGCATCATCGGTTTTGGATGCTGGTATCTTGGCGGCATAAAAAGGTTTTACTTCAACGGTTGACCCGTCTCTAAGTTTTAACATTGTTATGCCACTTTTTTGCATTAAATTAGGTATAAATTGCTCAGATAAACCTTGCTCAGTTTCTTTTAGCGTTTTTAAATGCTCTTCACACTTTGCAATTTTTTCCTGAGTAGCTAATAACCTATTACAAGCATCAGCAATATCAGTTGTCATGCTTGTATCAACCTTAATGTTGGCCGATTCTTTTTCGAGGTCCATAGACTCTCCTTTCTTATATTAAATAATTTTTAAAACTTTTTTGTTGTCAAGTCAAGAAAAAAAGTTAGGATATATTACATATTAATATGACGAAAGCTTCTTTTAACTACAAAACAAAGCCTTTTGAGCACCAAAGACAAGCTCTTATAAAAGGTGCAGATCGTAATAATTTTGCATATTTTATGGAGATGGGTACTGGAAAAACTAAAGTAGCCATAGATAATATGGCTTATTTATTCCAAAAAAATGAAATTAATGTAGTAATTGTGGTGGCTCCAAATTCAGTTTATAGAAATTGGGTTAATGAAATAAACACACATTGTTCTGTTGACACAACCATTGGAATTCATAAGGTAAACAAAAAATTTGAATACAAAGAAGGTAAATTAAACTTTTTTTTAATAAATGTAGAAGCATTTTCTCATTCATCTGGTGTAAAACTTTTATCAAAAGTTGTTGAAAAACATTATGAAAAATTAGGTGTAATTGTTGATGAGGCTACTACTATAAAGAATAGATCAGCCAAACGAACAAAAAATATATGCAAGTTATTCCAAAAATCAACTTACAAACGTATTTTAACAGGCTCTCCAATTACTAAATCTCCTTTAGATCTTTATAGCCAATGTGAGTTCCTAAGTCCAGCAATTTTAGGTTTTACTAATTATTATGTTTTTAGAGCTCGTTATTCAGTAATGAGGCAGATCCAAGTTGGGGGAAATAAAAATTTAATGATACCTCTTTATTATCAGAATTTAGATGAGCTTGAAGAGAAAATAAAAACTTTTTCGTTTAGGGTAAGGAAAAAAGAATGTCTAGACCTTCCTGATAAAATTTATGAAAAAAGGGACATTACCTTAACACAACCACAACAAAAAGCATATGGCGATTTAAAAGAGTATTGTAGAGCTATAATTGAAGATGATATGGCTTCGTACAACAATAAATTAACGGAAATTATAAAATTACAACAAGTTTGTAATGGTTTTATTAAAACGGATGATGGCGAAACCAAGATTTTTTCTAATGCTAAATTGACTGAATTAATGAATATACTTGAAGAAATTGAGGGTAAGGTCATAATTTGGGCTAATTTTGTTCATAACATAGAAGAGATAACTGAAGCTTTAAAAAATAAATACGGTCCAACGTCTGTCGTACAAGTGTATGGAGCTGTGTCAGTTGAGGCTAGGAGTTCTGCTGTAGTTAATTTTCAAAAAAACGATAAGGTTAGGTTTTTTGTGGGAAACCCTAGTACAGGAGGATACGGCCTTAATTTAACTGCAGCAAACACAGTGATTTATTTTAGTAATTCTTTTAATCTTGAAGTAAGACAACAATCAGAAGATAGAGCGCATAGAATTGGTCAACAAAAAAGTGTCACCTACATTGATCTAGTAGCAAAAAAGACGATTGATGAATTTGTTTTAAAAAGTTTGAATAACAAACTTAAATTAAGTGCAAAAACTTTAGGTGAAGAAGCTTTAAAATTTTTATAAGACCTTTTTACATAATATTAATTTAGGCCTTAGATTATTGTAGTCCCAAACTCTTTTGCCTGTAAATTTTTCTTCTTTTGTTCCAGCAACTCTTTTACAAGTAAAACCTTTTGTTGTTCCAACATGAACCCATTTATTTTTTAAATAGAGTTCTCCTTTTCTAGGTAATTCTACTAAAGTTTCAAAACCCATAACCTTATCACCATATTTTTTTTCCCAATCATCTATTATTTTTTCTGTGAATTTTTTTAAGACTTCTGTTGTAAAATTTCTTAATGGGTATTGGTTGTTAACCTTTGATATATTATAAAATATATTATTTACAATCGTGTTTAGTTTTTTTAATTCCATCTTTTTTGCTGCTCCTTTTATGTTAAAAAAAACATCTCTAGGCATTAAACCTAAAACAGCAGAACCACCAACAATATGCCCATAATAATTGTCATCATAAGTAATTGCATAACAAATATTTCTCCCTACAAATCCTTTAGGTTGCGAATAATGGTTCTTCATTAACTCTAAAAGATTAGAGTTAGTTCTTTTTGTGATGCTTAGCTTTATTAAATTTTTCAACTCTCTTAAACCATTTTTCTTCATACTCTGATAACAATTCTTCATTGACCAAAAAACCCTGATACAATAAATCTTTTGTACAAACACAAATTAGGCCTTGTTTAATATCACCAAAGTTTTTTTTGTGAGCTAATGCATAGGCCGCAATTTGATAATAATAATCTTCAATCCACTCTTCTCGTTTTGGTTTATTTGATTGTTTAAAATCAATAATTGTTGGCTTGTCTTTATATACACCAACTAGATCAGAAGAACCAGCCCATAGATTTTCATAATTTAAACTTACTTCAGTACCATATACCTGACTAAATTGATTAAGATTATCAATTATCGTATGCGCCATCATCCTAGGTAGTGTTCCTTTTTCAGATAAGTTAATATAACCAACGCCATTTAAATATTGTTCTAATACATAATGCATTTCAGTACCTCGTGATGAAGCCTGGGCCGTGATTCGTGCAGCTTCTTGGTAGCCTACTCTTTCTCGCCACCTGTCTAAAGATTTCTTTTTTTCAGGGCTCTGGGTACCTGATAAGATAGTCGTAACGGAGGGAACTTTATTATCGCCTACATTATAGGTTCGTCCCGTTTCTTCGTCATTCCTAGTATAAGATTTGTACTGATATTTTTTATTTATTTTAAAGCCAGAAACTTCAAAAGATTTATCTTTTCTTATAAGGTGCATAATATTTTCTATAATCCTTTGGAATGAATACAGGTCGCTGTCCCATAGGTTCAGAATGTGTATAAATTAAATTTCCTTTTTCATTTACTAAATAATTTTTGTCATCTAAATATTCTGTCATAGAAAACATACTACAATATAATTTATTTTTTTAAAAGTTGTTTTTGCTTATTTTAGGGAGGTAATAAACCTCATTAGGGGTCTTGAAATTGCACTGACGGGGCTTATTTTGGCTCGTTTTTTTGCCATTTTTAGCGCATAAACAGGTATTTTAATGTTTGACACACCAATCATTTATTTAGTCAACATAACCCAATTAACAACAAAAATAGCAATAACTGCAAGTACACCTAATGCAATTCCTCCATAAGTTAAGTACTGCATTAACTCGGCGCGCTCTCTTATTTTTTTTTCTTTAGCAAGTTGTCTATCTTTACGACATTTTGCTCGGATGGCAACAAAATCATTCCACATATTTATGTTACCATATAACATAAAAACAGATCTTAACTCTTCTTCCATATCATGAACTTTTTTTAATTTAAAAAATGTATCCAAAGCTTCTTCGTTTGGAGAAGAAAACCATCTTGATTTTTCTTTTTTGTGTTCTTCCTCAACCGCCGTCATCTGATGCACAAATTTCATAATGTGATGAGAGAGATCGGTTAGTTGTTTACCAACTTCCACACCACCTTTTATAGCAGTAAAAGCAGAAGTAGCTAGTGTTATCGGATCCATGTGACAAGTCCTACGACAGTTATGATTATGGTAAGCATACCACTTAGCATCCAAAATAACAACTTATCCACCTTTGCACCTAACTTGTCAATATCTGCGTGCATATGAGTTAAATGATTTTCTTTAATTGCCGTAACTTCTTTTTGAACACCTTTAATATGCCCATACAAAGAAATTATGTGTTCTTTTGTTGTTCTAGGCTCAGGCATCTTGGTTTCCTCGTTGTGCAATCATTTGACCTGAAGGATCGTTAGGAAACAAACCTGCATATTGTTGTGCTCTATCTTGTGGTAAAGAAGATATTCCAGCTGGTTGAGGTTGTTCAATAGGAGGAGGTGGCACAGAAGCGGGGTCCGTAAGTTGTGGTGCTTGTTCCATAGCGAACATATCTACCAATGGAGATGGTGCTGCAGACTGATCGTCAATATCTATTTTTTTTGTTCTTTTAATATCCTTTTGTCTGACATCCTCAAGGTCAGGTGTAACATCAAATTGTTGCATCGCTGGAATAGACCCAAACAAAGTTTTAACAATTGCTTTTCCCTTTTCTGTCTGTAAAAAACTTGGAGGTTTATCTGCAAGTTTAATTAGTTGACTTAATTCTTCTGGGTTTTGAATTATCTGTGCCATTTTTTTATTAAGCATATTCTCACTTATTTTGATACCCGCTGTCATCGTTCTGCCTGCTACTGTAAACATACCTACTTTTGCTCTTATTAAATCTCTTAAAGCAGAACGAAACCTTTCTGGAGGAGCATCTTTTGTTGTTCTACCAAGGATAGATAGAACCTTATTAAAATCATTTAAATCATCAAGGTATTTTTTATCATCAGCAAAAACTATTTTAAGGTTTTCTTTGTTCTCTGCTAAAAATTTATTAAATTTTTTTGCATCAAAAGTAAAATCCATTGGATCAGTTGATTGAAGCATCAACCTTTGACTAACCAATGTTTTAAATTCATTTTTTGTTATTTCGTCATCTTTAATAATATTCATAAGTTCTTTTAATTTTGTGGGTCTTGCACCACCAAACTGACTTGGAGAAAAAGCAAAATCATAAATTTCTTCTGGGTCCCTATTTTCTATTTGCCCCGCAGTCGTTTTACTTAATTTTTTGCTTATTTCGTTATTTTGTTTATTAATAGCATCAACTTTTTTTTGTAAATTACCAACATTAGTAATTTCTTTATAGCCATCCTTTCCAAAAAATTTTTCTAAACCATATTTGTGATCTTGAATAAATTTTCTGTGTGCTCCTAAATTAATTTTACCCAAATTTTGTGGGTCAACTTTTGACATATAGTATTCTAATATATTATTTTTATATAAATCCATTTTTTCAGAATCAGTTTTTAAAACATCAAAAACATCATCTATTCTTGACTGTTGTGTTTTGCCTGTTTTAAATGTTGTAAGAAAAATATCTTCATCTCCAATATTTAAACGTCCTCCATTTTTTTGCACCAACTGTCCAATAAATCTATTATAATCTTCATAAAAACTTTTAGCTTCATCATCAATTGTTCTATACATTTTTAACATTGGATCGTCTGGACCAAGACCGGCATCCATCTGTTTATTTATAGCCTTAATTAAACTATTAAGTTGTTGTTCGTCAGGTGTGTTTTCAGCAGTAAGTTTTTTTGCTTGCAAATTTCTTTTTAATCTAAGAAGATCAGATCTAGTGTTGTGCAAAGTTTGAAAACTAATTTGTTGTCCTTTTTTAGGCATATTAATCATACTTTTAATTGAAGGGTAATTTTTCATTAAAGTCTGTTTACCTCTAGCACTAATTGCTTTTAAAGCATCATCAATTACCTTATATGTTTGTGTGTCTGGGTCTAGAGGTAATTTTCTTAAAGCCATTCCTTCAGATTCATCTGTGCCTTTAAATAAGTTTTTATATTTTTTCTCTATATCTTTTCTTCGTAAATCTTGAAACTCAGTAATACCAGATTTTATAGACTGTCCTCCCTCTTTTTTTATGCCATTTGGAAACTGTAAAACAGCATCACTTAAATCATCTTCAGATTTTTGAAGAGCCTCAATTAAAGGTTTTCTTTCTGCACTGTTTAAAGCTTTGGCTTTATCTTGAAGTCGTTTTAAAACAATATCATAACCCTCAGCATTTTTACCTAATAGATTTTTGGACACAAAACCCTGACGAAATAACTCAAACAAATCTTTGACAGCAGCTGCATTATTTTTATTCATTTGATGAAATTCACCTTTTACTCCATATTTTGAATGTGTTTCAAAAGCATTAGCCCATGCCAATAATTCTGGGTCATTAGTTACTTGACCAAGGTTAAATTTTAACTGACTTTTTAATTTATTGTCTGCGATTCTTGCATTCATTTTATCTTTTAATTTTTTAGTATCGCCTATCTCTTTTTCAAAAACCGCTAAATCAGCATCTGAAATTTCTTTTTTGTCCATAAGTTTTTTATAAATATTTTTAATTGCGGAGGTCATGCCTGGTATTTTGAACAATGTTCCACTAACACCAGAAATAAGTCCTGTTGCATACGACTCACTAAGATAGTCATCAAAATCTTTTAAATTTGGGTTTATGTCAAAAAATTCGTGACCTACATACATTCTAGCCATATCACCAGCAGTAGCACCTATGGCTCCTCCACCTATTGATCCTACAGGTCCAACCATTGAACCACCAATTGTACCTAAAATTTCTCCAATAGACACTGCTAAATCACCTGTTAAAGAACTAAAATCACCTAAATCCAAACCAGGTTTGTTAACTAATTGAAAGCGACCTTGTCGAGGATTAAAAACTTCAAGTTGATTTGTATTTGGTCCCCGTCTAACCTCTACATCTTGACCAAAATATTTAGATGCCTCATTACGAATAGCTTGAGCAAGATTTTTTTCATCCATAGCTAAACTACCTACCGCTCTACTTTTTACAGTTGTGAAATCAGGGTCAGACCTAGCCACTCCTGTAATGTCCGCTATTTCACCATCTGAATAAGGTTGTTGAACTCTTTCTGTTTCTTGAGCTGAATACTGTCCAGAACCTAGAGTAGATTGCACTGAAAATTTTGGGGCATACTCTTCAACAAAATCTCTAAATCTCATAGGCAGATTTCTTTCTTCTTTAAGTTTTTTGAAAACATCAAATGCATGTTGCCCATCAGATTTTTCATTCACTATATCTGGATCTAAATTGGATTTATATTTTTGTAAATTAGCATCAGGTGAGTTAGGATTTACAACTCTTATAAATGAATAATAATTGGCAGGTGCTTCATTTTCATAATCTCTAAGTTTGTTTATATGTGTTAAATATTTTTCACTAACCTCTTCATCAGTGCTATCCTTGTATTTTGGATACTTTTCTCTTAATTCATCTACTGTAAATAATTCCATTTTTAATCCTAGTTAAATTCATCATCTAAGAGTGGTGGTTTTCCCATTCTTTTCACACCAGAAAAATCTTCTAAAGCTTTCATCATTTTTTGATATTGTTCACCTTTTAATTTATTTGGATCATTCTCGTAAAAACGTTTGTAATTTAATAAAGGTTGACGTAGAACTCTTCTACCTAAAGCGTCTAGACTTGATTTAAACTGTTCACTATCAATACCAGCATTTATTGATTTCATAGCCAATTCAATATCACTAACAGAGAAACGACCACCTTCTTCCCTTGATTTTGCTATCGCATAGGCTAATTCAATTACTTTTGTTTGTAATTCTGCTGATAATTTTTGTGTTTCTGTTTTAAAAATATCTGCAATGTCCATAAATCTCTCTGTATCCTCTTTTGATAATTTTTGATCTTTTGCAAACTGTTCAGGATTCTCTATGGCTTGTTTTACATTACTATAATTTTCATAACCATATTCATCATTATCTCTTGATATACCTACAAACTCACCTAGAGATTCTAATTTACCAGCTCCACGAGCTAATGCTCCTACAGAACCTGCTTTTACTTTTGTAAGATCTCTTTTAATTTCATAAATTAAATCAATAACTGGTTCTGCTCTGTTCATTTCATCACCTAATTTTGATTGATTTTTCATCTTTTCTCTAACTCCTTCTGATAGTAAAAGATTTTCTGCAATCTGAGTTCCTGTTAATTTTGCTGGTCCAAAAAGTCTATCTTCAGGTGCTCTTTCTAAATCTTTACGAAGGTCTGATTCTGTCACATGAAAAAATTCATTTTTTTTCAAACCACCATATTCTCTAAGTAGTTTTACGACTTTAATTTGATCTCCAGACTCTTTATCTATTGGCAAATATTTTTCATAATCACCAGCTAAAAAAGCTTTTGCAACTAAATGTTTTGGAACATTAAGATTTTTATAAGTCCCATCTTTTTGTCTTACCTTATAAGCTCCTATGGTTAAATTTGCTGTTTCGCCTTTTGGTGCGTACCTAGGTGATCCATCAGGGTTCATAGTGGTTTGAATTTGTGCTTCAGTTACAAATACTTTTTTGCCTGTCGTTGAATCAATAGCCTCTTTAGTTTTAGAAAATTTCACTTTTTGTGCATCAATCTCTGCTTCAGTTGCTTTTAAATCAGCAAGACTCATAGCACCCATACCTAAACCGCCTGCTAAATTAGCAAAGGGATCTCCCGGTTTTGCTAATGCCATAGCTAGTTGTGCCGCAAATATTCCTTTTTTTTCGCCATCACTAAATAAAGGCTCTGAAGCTGGCTTTGCAACTATCTTTTCACTTTCCTCTAATACTTTACCTTGTTGAGATAGTTTAACTAGTTCTTTTCGTACGTCTGGACTTAATCTCTCATCTTCTTTGGGACTTAATGACATAATTCCATCAGTAACCTTTTTTCTTCCTTCACCAATTGCTTCTACATTCTTTTTTATTCTTGTGGCTTCGTTACTTTCGTCAAAACCTTGTCTAAGAGCCTCAGTAATACCAGGTGCAGGTAATTCCCTTCTTTGTACATCTCTTACAGGGGCACTTGCATCAGGCATTAAATTAGCCACTTGCATATTTTGATTGGGATCTTGTTTTTGTGCAAACAAACCCGCAAAAGCTTTTACAGGTTTGTGTAGCTCCATATATCTTTTTTGAAATAAAGGTCTGAGTAAAGTCTTATCCATACTTTACCCCATTGGCTTTAAAAGTTGATAGGCAGCATAAGCACCTAAACCTGTTGATGCGGCTTTAGCTAACGGATCAACTCCAGGACTTGTCGTTTGAGTAACAGTAGATGCAGCTGTTGGTAAGGCTGTCATAATTCCTTTTTGAAATTCTATTCTTTGATAAGGTTCATAAGCACGAGCCACGTCAGTTTGTCGTTGTGCTGTCAAGGCTTGTTGCGCAAGTTGTTGTTGAACTGCTCCAGCTCTTGCCATTTCTTGTGATGCAGCTACACCACTTTGTATTTGTGCTTGACCTATACGACCAAATTCTGCTGCACCCCCTAAACCAGCAGCCATTTCTTGAGCTTGCTGATGTTGTGATGCTTTTAGAGCATCTCCATACCCTTGTCTTTGAGCCAAACCTATTTGTGATAAACGACCTCTTTCCATTTCAGCTTGAGCTACTCCTTCTCTTCCTCCTCCAAAGGCTCCCGCTTGAACGGCACTAGAGGCTAATTGGTTTTGACCTATTGCTGCTTGTCTATTAATTTCATCAAGAACATAAGATTGATAAGGATTCATAAAACGAGTTATGTCTGGTGTTGCCGCTGCTGCTTGTTGAGCCTGAGCAATGGAAGCTATACCTTGATCAAAAGCTCCTCGGCCTAATGTTGCTAACCCAGTGGCTTGACCAAATTGTTGTTGTTGTAATGGAGAAGGACCTGCAACTTGATAAGCTGGAACTGGAATAGGATATTGTGACAAATCTATTGCTTCATCATATAAAGCAAGTTTTCTAGCCTCAATTTCTGGTGCTTCTCTTGAGATTGTTGTTGTTTTTTCAGGTTGTGCCGCTGCTGCTTGACCACCCCCACTACTTCCTCCACCACCCATATAACCTTTAAGACCGGTTTTAGAATTTACTTTACCTAAACCACCAATGTTTTTTAATAATTGAGCCTCATAAGAATTAATATGAGCTAATTCTGTATCTTCAAACTCGCCTTTTTCAGCGATATCCTCATATAAAAGGTTATAAAGCCAAACCTTTAATTTTGCTGGTAATAATTTAAGTAGCCACTTCATAAAAACATCCTGTTTCTTTAAATTTTAAACTATTTTTCTTAATTGCTCTACCCCATCCTTTTCGTCCAATTATCTCTAAACCTTGACATTCTTTTTTCTTTGCATAATCAATAAAGAAATTTTCTATTTTACCAATGTTTTCAATTACTTTACTACCACCACAAAACAAAATAACCAGTATTTGTTTTGCTGGATAAAATAATTTTTGAACGACATAAACCGCACAGATGGCTTTATTAACTACAATTAAAAACATTTCCATATTTCCTTTTTTTAATAATTCGTAAGTTGTTTGCATAGTGTGTCTTCCATTGGATTGTATAACGGCTAACTCAACCCAATTTTTAACTTTATCCCAAAAAACATCTATACATTCAACATCAACTTTCTTTATTTGCATCACTTACAATATCATAAATTCTTTTAAGTTTGTCTTGTTGCCCATAAAAAAACTGAGCTCCTTTTTTTCGCATATCTTTAAAATCTTCAGGATTTGCACCTTCCATAATACCAGCACCCAAAATAGCATCGGCTCTAGATACAAACTCACCATCAGCTAATTGCGCTAACATTGTATCTTCATCTTTGTCCCCTACACCAGAACCATCTTCAACATAACCCTTTGCTCTTACATAGTTATTTGAATCTTTTTCGTTATGTTCTAATTTACTAGGTAAATAGTTAATACCGCCTTCTTTTAATTTAAGGGTTGCCAAACCACCTTCTCTAGCCACCATGACGGGTTGAAAATCAGGTCTATCGTATATATTTTCTGGAAGTTCTTCGTCATCATAAACAAAACGATCACTCATAGGTTGGGTTTTTTCTCTTTCTCTTCTATATATTTCACCTTCCATATCTGCAAATTCAAGTTGATCAATTCCTGTGTCATAAACTGGTTTTTGTTGTGAAGCCAAACTTAATAGTGTAGCCCCTCCACCTATTGTTGAAAGTGGGTTTTCTTCAATATAATCCAAAGCTTTAGTTCCAAAAGACTTTATACCACCCCCCACATCTAAAGCACCCCCTGATGCACTGGGTACATTAGGTATTACATCGGGTTTAATTATTTTACCACCTACATTTTGAAACATATTTGAAGTTCCTAAAGGCATACTTAGACCAGAACCACCTTGAGCAATAGGAACAAAAGCTCCTCCAGCCGGCCCTAAAATTGCACCACCTGTACCTGCCATACCACCTGCTCCTGCCGCAATGTTACCAAGAGTTCCACCTGTGGTTGAACCAGCAATAAATGGATTTGTTGATGCGGCTATTTTACTTAGTGCAGTAGCGGGCACAGTTCCCCCTGCCATTCCAGCTTGTGCTGCAGTGCTTCCTACAAGTGTGCCGGCTTTTGTTGCAGTTAATGCAGAAATACCACCCACACCCAATCCAGCAAGGCCACCTATCATTAAAGCTTTTTTGGTTGAAGCACCACTTAATTTAGCAATTCCAAACGCAGCTGTTCCTACAGCTAAACCAATAGCTAAAGGTCCCCAATATTGTTTAAGATTAGTTTTTTTATTATAAGTACCAGCTCCTCCCAAAGATAATAATAAACTTTGTTCGTAAGGTGTAAGATAAGCAAGTTCAGTATCCCCGTTAATACCTTCTTTTGCTATGTCTTTATATAAAAGATTGGTAAACCAAGTTTTGATGAACTTGGGGATTAACCCAATAATCCACTTAAACATAAAAAAACTCCTAAGTAATTACTTAGTACTTATTCTACTCTGATTTAGTGGGACTTTCAACACCATACGTAGTCATCTCGTCAAGTAATCTGCCTGTATATTGAAATTCACCAACATGAGTTATGTAATTCATAATATAACAATAAAGTTTTCCACCAATTTCAGTCCATAATCGGCAGAAAGCAAAGTCTTCACCCATATATCTTTTTGTTTCTGGATCATAATAAGTATCAAAAAAGTTATAAAAATGAGGCCTATCCATAAATTTACCATCAATAGTGGTCTTTTGTTTTATTTCAGTATTAGGATAAGATTTTATTAATTTAGAAAAAACATCTCTTTTTATTAACATACATCCTGTTGGACAATGGGTAGCTTCAATAACACCATCTTCTACATTAATTTCTTTATTATCATCTTTAATTAATAAAGGGTATTGATTTATATGGTGCTGGCATTGATCATTATTTTTTATTTGACCATTATTAATCTTGTCAACAAGAGTATCCCATTTTGCAGTTTTCATAGGATAAGGTTGAGAAATAATATCTTTATCTCTTTTTACCATTTCAAATATGCTCTCTGGTTCAAAAGCAATATCCGCATCTACAAATAATAAATGTGTAAAGTCCGTGTTTAAAAAATAACTAACACAAAGATTTCTTCCCTGAGTAACTAAAGAAGACTTCATTAATTGAAACATTACTCTTATTTTTCTTCGTATACATTCTTTCTGAAATTCAAGTAGTGTTTGCGTGTAATGCATAGATACATCACTATGAACAGGAGTAGCTACAAATATACTTAAAGGTCTTTCTTTTTTTAACCAAATAGGTTTATTTGGATTTTGCATCTAAAATACCTTGTAAGAAACTCGTCCATTCCATTCCTTTTTTACCCCAAGAATAAAATCTTTTAACAAAATCTTGTTGCATATCCAAATGACTTTGGATCACTGGTTCGTGGAGCGTGTCCCGGCATATCTTAATCGCTTCTGCAAATTGATGTGCCAAGTTTACATAATCACGATCATAGGTAACATAAGCAGGGAACTCGGCTCCCGTTTCATATAAAGCACCAAAATCAGTTACTACACAATATAAGCCAGCGCTCATACATTCTAATAAAGATATGCAAGATGTTTCTTCCCATATACTTGGATAAGCAAACATATGGTAATGTTCTAATTTCTCTAAAATAAAATTATTAGGCCTATAACCAATGTAATTGACATTAGGTAAAGCCCGTGCTTGATCATAAAGATCTAAATAATTCTCATCATTTTGTTCTTTAAACTCTTTTCCATATATTTCACAGCTACTATAGACATCTAATTCAATGTTTTCTTTTTCTAATAATTGCATTGCAGCCAATAACACATTTAAACCACGCCAGGGTGTTGGTTGAAAAACCAGCCTTAGTCTATCACCTTTTTTATATTCTTTTCTTTTTGTAAAATTAACTATGCCATTTTTTATAACATGACATTTGTTAGTAGGTATATCAAAATTATATCTAAATTTTTCATAATTCCAATGAGAGTTAAAAACATACCAATCGTATTTAGAATGGTTTTCTTTGTCCTTAAACCAAGGAACTATGTTGGGTTGATCATAGCTGTTCTTTTGCCAAAGGATATTAATCTTATCTTCTGATAAAGGAACTTTGCCTGGAACTGAAGTACAAATTTGGAAATTATCCAATAACTTTTTATCAACATGTTTTTCTAAAAATGTATGCTGAAGTTCAGTCCCCCCGTGAGGGCTCAATCCGTATCTCCTTTAAGATCCAGGTTTGGTACGATAACATTAACGTCCCGCTGAATGTCATCTTCAACTGTCGCAGAGGACTTGTCTGCAATATCAGATTGGGCTTCGTTTTCTGAGGCATAAACCTTTCCTGTCTTTTTATTTTTTACAGTAGTTTTAGTTTCGCAATTTATTACTTTCATAGCCTTAAAATACAAAAAAAATTAACATAAAGCAAACTAATTATCCATTTTCTTGAGAACGATCTATTAGCGCATAAGAAATGATACCTTGTATTTCATTTCCCGTGCCTGCTGTCATTTTTATTATATCACCTTCTTCTAAAACTAATGTGTGAGATATGACTTGTCTTGTTGTGTTTGCTGTAATAGCTGCATTATCAATTCTATATGTAGCTGTTGCGCTTGTATCTGTAACCTGTGTTACTAAACTTACCGCGCCTGTAGATCCATTGTGAACTTGTATTTGTTTAACTAAACAACGACCATTAGCTGGTGCTGTTAACACACTTGTTGTACCTGTAGTAGTTAATGAAAACCCTTGATTTTTATATTGTATTGTCATGACATAAACCAGTTAAAAGTATCTTGTTCTTTTTTTAAATCAGTTTGATATGCGAAATTCAATTGATTAACTAATGTTTCCACACCATTAACTATTTGTCTTTGATTGTCAGCAACATACTTTTCACTTAGTTCCGGTAATATAATGTTTATTTTTGCCATTATCTTCTCCCGTCGGGTTGTACATCAGCTCTAAAAGAACCAAATCTCCAAGATTCATCAACAGCTGTATTTTCCACTTTTAAAGAAGCAAATCTTGCTCTAGCCCTTGTGTCTACTTTATTAGTAGAAGAACTTATAGTAAAAGGACCTAATAAAGAAGAAGATTCTGTTTCAGCTGGGTAGTCTTTTAAATTAAGTGTAATTCTGGCATTACCATCTAACTTGGCAAAATCAGGAATAAACCTTCTTATCTTAACAAAAAACTCACCTTCTGTACCTTGCATATCTAAATCAAAATCACCAGATTCAATATAAGCATTAATAGCTGTTACAGTTCCATCACTAGCAACTTGGTTAGTTCCAACTTCATGTTGATACAATGTAGTTGCGCCATAAGTGTTTGTGACTCCTACAATAGTGGAATGAGATCCTCCGCTCGGAGTGGCTGTAGCACTATATGAAGTAGCGTGCGGGTTATCAAGTACATTTTTATCACAATAAGTTGTTCTGTCTAAAGAACTTGTTGTCCACAAGCCTTCTCTATAATTAAATGTAACGCATCTATCTATTTGATCTACTCCATTTTTACAATAGAACCAATTTATTTCAGTAAATAAAGAATTATAACCAGCAAAGACCTGTTCCCCTTGACCAAAATTAAAACCTAAATCGTCTGAAGATTGTGTGGTAAATACAAAATCTTCAACTGTACAAGGTATTTTTTTAACACTACCATCATAAGCATAAAAACCTCCTGACTTACCCATCCAATACATTATACCATCTACGTGTATTAAAGAATGTTGTGACATTGCACCACAATTAGAACCAACTTGTACTATTGAAAATGTAAAAGGTGGCCCAACAAATTTCATTGTGTAAGCTGCTGTATCTGTAACAATGAAAATATAATCTTTACCTTTTTCAGCAGCTACTATTTTAGACCCACTATCTAACTGCATAGTTCCTGCCGTATTAGTAGAAACAGGTGCGTAATCCGTTCTGTCTTCTTGGTCTGAAAAACGAACAAACATTTTATCTTGTGTGCTTGTAGAACCTATTGTAGTTTCTGTCCCTAAATGAATTAAATGTCTATCTGTATCAGACACTATTGACATAACAGATGCCGTAGGATTAGTAGTTATTGCAGTAGCTCTACTGGTAAGCCCATCAGTTGGGTTCCAATTATATGAACCTGCATTTTTTATTGTAGCTACTAGAATTGTACCAAAATTATCTAAAGACCAATTTCCTGGTTCTAGTTTTGTACTAGAAGTTAATGTAGAAGATCCCCACCCTACGGACTGGTTCCATGTTCCAGTGCCCCACCCAAAACCTATTGTTTGCGTAGCAGGACCAACTTCCACATAAGCTTGAACACTTGCTGATCCCCCAGCTGTAATACCTGAACTAGATTCAGTAGAAGCCATCGTTATTGTAAAGGTATTAGTGGCTACTGTTACTACTTCAAAAGGTTTGTCCGTGAAATTAGCTGTTGTAAAGCCTGTGCCACTACCAGGAAGAGATACACTTGAAAAAACAATATATTCTCCTACTTTTAGGTTATGGGAAGATTTATTAACTGTTACAGTTGCTGATCCATTAGTTGTTGTGAATGTGCATCCTGTTATAGCTGTTTGTAAAGGGGTAAGATCATAAGCTACTCCACCTGAATAGACATATAAACCTTTAGTAGTGCCAATGGCTAAATATGTCGTTCCATTTAGATCAGTCCAAATATGAGATGCTCTGGCTACACCAGGTAGTGTTTCTGACATAGCTTGCCTCCAACCACCTATTTTTTCGGGTTCACTATATCTAAATCTTACAAAATCACCATCTGTCCATTGGTAATCTGCGGAGGTCTTAGTTACTTGTTTATTAAAACCTGGTTTAAAAGGAACTTTGATTAGAGGCATACATTACCTCGCCGTTACAGGGTTAGTTCCATCACCTACAAATGGATGTTCAGCAAAGGCCATATAAATATAAGTTACTCCAGAATTATTCATACCATACCCAGTTTCTTGTCTTAATTTAAACCCATTACTCAAAAAGTCCGTACCTCTGGTTGTCATATCGTATTCAACTCCTGTTGTGTCAGCATAAAGTTCAAGAGTCGTTGGATTGTATGG
>Ga0098044_1000386_pt1 | contig 23333 bp, 12 predicted proteins | sample 10_taG_FD_75053 | JGI IMG/M metagenome (GOLD analysis project Ga0098044, IMG submission 75053) | Marine viral communities from the Subarctic Pacific Ocean - 10_ETSP_OMZ_AT15264 metaG | ecosystem: Environmental > Aquatic > Marine > Oceanic | place: Pacific Ocean | collected 2015-01-16 | reverse complement strand
TTTTCTAAAGCTATATTAAAATTTCCATCTACAACAGAATCTATTGCAATCATTTTATTTAAAACTGGAGTTGTTATCTTAACTGTTGCTCCATTATAAGCATTATCAATTTGTGCAAGTTTTGCAAAATGAGTTGTATTAGAAGTTGACCCATCTCCAATTCGATAAAAAGTAGAATTTACATGGCTTGTAGTAGAAGTACCAATTTTTACTATGTCTGTTTGCATTGCAAATGTGCTAGCTGTAGAATTCGCATATACATCTTCTGAAGAATATAATTCTCCAGCAGATCCAAGATAACTGATTGTATCGCCAACAATTCCAGTTTTATTATTTGATGATCTCACATCATAAAGATACATAATATAATCTGAATGATAATGAGAACCATTTGCATCATTTCCAGATCCAGTATACCAATCCATGTCTCTGACACGGGCTGTTCCCACTTTAGTTCTTGACTGATTTGTTAAGTTTGTTGTTCCATGTATAGTATCAACTGTATCAGTTCCTGTTACTACATTTGCAGAAAGAACAGAATGTAAATCTAAAATTTGATGGGCACTAACATCAAAATATCCATTAGCACGTTCAACATGAAGTTTATTTCCAAAAGAAGTATTCAATCCAAATGTAGATACATTCGCAGTATCACGCCCCTTATCTACTGTGACATACTTAGTTGAAATATTTTCATATTCATATCCCTTAACATATGCTTTACCAGGATCAAGACCAGCAGAATACTTATTTTCAAAATGTATACTCTGTCCAGAAGTATCAGTAGCTAAAGATCCATCAAGAGTTACTACAGTATTTGATATAATTGTATCAACTGTTGCTGTTGTTGTTGTAGCCCCACTTAAATATACAATATCACCTATTGAAAGTTCTTTTTGAAAAAGAGTTCCAGCTCCTGTCAATCTAGATGCTAGACCAGTTCCAGAATTTGCTGTAGTGCCTGTAATTCCCTGATGAGCAACCTTTTGAAGATTGAATGGTATAACTGTATAATCTCCAGATTCATCAGAAGTTCTTCTAGCAAGAACTTTTTCTAATTCTGAATAAACTGGATATTTTACTTCCTGGAGCTTTTGCCCAGAACTAACTTTTAAAAGTTGATAAAAGTTCTCATCAGCTGCCGCCTCTACTGGATCAGCAGCGGAAAAGGCTTTCTTACTAAGAGATAAAGTAAGCGTATATCTATTCGCCCCCTGAGCAGCATAGTTATATGCTCCTTGAGCGGGGTCAAGTAAAGAACCATCCCCATCAGAAGTTGTAATGGTTTCAGTAACCTGAATTCCAACACGGTAAGAAGGAGTAGAAGTATATTTTTCAAGAGTTAATGTCTGGGCATCCAGCATAACAAAGAATCCCCCAACATAAAAAACTCCAGAATTAATACTACATACTGAACTATTTGCTACAGCATCAGCAAGACCAGAAACCCCAGCCGCGCTTATTGTGTTAGCAGATGTAGAAGAGCCAACAATTGTAATTGTTTCACCATCTTGAAATGTATTATTATTCATGTAATGAAACATAAGAGTAGGTTGCTCTGAAGCAGTTCCTGCCTCAGTAGATACAATCCTGCCCCTTGCATTAGAAGTTCCACCATTAATGATTGTGTTCGCAAAACTTGAAACAGAAACATCAGCACCTGAATACTGAGTTTCAAGTTTCAAAGACTTTGCTTCATTGTCATAATTAAGTTCACATCCTAGAACTATACTACCATTCTTAAAAAGGTGTTCACCATGCCTTTCTATTTGTTTCTGTAGAATAGTCTGAAGCTGTGTAACTTCTCTGGCTTGAACCGCATATCCTGGTTTAAATAAAACCCTATGAAAATTCTTAGTCTCATCATAATCATCATAATAGGGATCAACATTAAAGTCTGTAGAAAGCGCCATTTATACTTTTCCTAATTGATTTAATATAATTATTTTGTGAATTTTAAATTAATGTTTAAAATTCTATAATCAACTTAACATCTTCAATTTGATCTGACGCCCGTGTTACTGGCGAACGATTTTCCACATAGAGAATGTCTCCAGAAAATCTTGTCAAATCTCCTCCTGTAACCGCACCATAACCATTAGCTGTAGCAGATGCACCAGAACCACCATTTCCACCAGTATTGGCGGCGATAACTTCTGTCGTAGTAAAATATCCATCGATACCATTATATCCATCTGTAGTAGAATTCCCAGCCGGAATAATATCTGTCAATCTCAAAGTATTATTACTTGTAAAATCAACCACTCTTCCTGTGCATCCAGAAGTCGCTCCAGTTACTAATTCATCTGTAGCAAATACTGTTCCATTCCAAGATGTAATAACAACTGTAGTTGCTTGATCAATAACTGATGCAGTAGAAATATCTCCATTTGCCCAAGTTGGTTGAGCAAGAAGTCCTACTTTACGAAAATCATTATTTGTAGTAAAATTATTTGATTCAGAATACTCAAGTCTAGCATTGGTAAGAACATAATATCCACCAAGTTCTTTAATAGCATCTCCACCATGTCCACCAGCTGGGCCGACAATAGGTGTTAATGTCGTAGCAGAAATAGACTGACCAGTAGTATTTGAAACAATTGAAATAGTTGCATTGGAATAATTATTCCCCCCAGCAATCACTGTTATAGCATTAACTCCACCAGTAGAATTAACTGTTGCTCTTGCATTAGCACCCTGTCCATCACCAGAAATTACAACTTTTGGTCCAATTACATAAGAATCTCCAGAAGATGGGGCTGTTATAGCGGGAGTCCATGTTACTACATCAGTACTTGTATTAAAATCAGTAATAGTTCCACCCTGTCCACTCGCAGAACCACTTGTAAAATAGATATCACTATTCACAAGAGCATCAGTGGCAAAACTTGAACCATCAGCAATTTCACATGAAGTTGTAGATGGAGATGCACCTGCTTGGACAGTAGAAACTTCACCATGATAACCCAATCCCCGTGTGGTCATATGGATAACTTCAATAGCTCCATTTCCTCCAGCAGCTGCTGCAGTCGCAGTTTCTACATCAAACTGAACTTGACCAGGGGCATTATCATAAGTATTGGCAAGATAACCATTCGCTCTTCTGACTGTAGCGACAGGAATGTAATTTGGTGTTACAAACTTCAAGGCATCTGCCGCTGAAATTTGATACATAAACTTCCATTTATAGCCATCAGTAGTTGAAATAATACTAGTTCCTGTTCCAGTTGGTTTAACTGTAGAAGTTGTCGCATCAGCTCCAGCAGATGTAACATCACTATTTGACAAACATTTATACACATTATAAGCATCTGTCATAACATAAAAATCTTGACTATAAAGATCCGCTTCTGTGTGAGTATATGCAAAATAATTGGTATTATTAGTCCAGTTTTTACGTGGAATCACATGAGAAACATCTGAAGAAGTAATCTTCTTCGCTGCGATCATGTCTCGCCAGTTCTCATAATGGGTATTAGCTACCGCATCAGTGGGAGTTGGTGGTGCTGAATCATTAGACCACGCTGTAACTTTTCCTATGAAAAGGTACATATTTGTGTTAAGGAGCCCGCCAGAGTCGGAGACTGCCGCCCCAGAGGTAGTGGACACCTCGTCAAACGCCTCCACAAATTGCTTGGCGTTATGAATACGAAATTTGTTAGTTACTATAGCAGGCATTTTGAATTTCCTCCAAAAATATTTAAAATTGTTGTTCTTTTATATTTAGTCAAGAAGTTATTCTCTCTTCTCGCTCTATAAAGAAAGTTATATCAGACCTTGGGGTCTGAAAGTCCGTTTCGGTTGATGACATAATCATACTAGTGTTATTAGCAATTTCTTTGATTCTAAATCTCTCAGCGTCATACAAAAGCATTTTCGCATTATAATGTATATCTTCAAATAATAAATTATTATCACCTTCATATCCTAATTTTCCTATTGTAGAAGATGTTGGCGTATCTGTAGTTGTATCATCTAACAGTATAACATTTTCATCTTGTGTAAGTTCTCCATCTTCATAAAGTATTCTCTCACCATCTTCAAGAACAATATCATTTCCATGTCGATTGTAAAGTCCTTGTATTGTCATATCAATCCAATCATTAATTAGAAATTGATATTCTCTTCCAATTTCATTAGTATCTGTAGTTCCTATTTCACACTTCATAACTCTTGGATTTAGTATCGGTGTAGATTCAAAATCTCCATAATAAATTCTATAATCTTGAGCGGAACCAACGGTTGCTGAATTATCAACAGTAATTTGTGTCATGGTCGCATTAAGAGCTGTGATATCTGTAACAGTTCCATTTGCATACCTTAAAGTTCCTCCAGCCGCTCCATAAGGGAATATACCACTGGCGATAGAAACAGTAGTTCCAGATTGAGTAATCTGACTATCACCCCATTGTTTTGCATAAGTATTAGCACCCACAGTAACCGCACCCTCTGTAGTATCTGGAGTATAACTTTCAAGTAAAATACTATCCGCTGTTTTATCTCCTTCGAGAGCTATATTTGCTACAAAATCTTCCATTGGAATCGTTTGTACAATATTATCAAGATAATCTTCTTGTAAAACATTATCTATTTCTTCTGTCAAAATGTTATCTTCTTCTGTTACTAGATCTAAAAGATCATGATAAACCAATCTTTGGGTAGTATATTGAATTTCTTCTTCAGATGATATTCTACCAGGAGCACCTGTAGTATTAGATTCTAAAACTAATGATTCATATATTCTATCATTGGAATTTTCAAGAACAAGTAAATAATCTTGTGAAGTATTTGTCTCAAGGGTTATTAAGGTTCCGTCTTCTAAAGTTACAGGAGCAGCAAAGTCAACCTCAAATTGTGTATTAGTTCCAACAGCCTCATTTTTTCTTCCATAATCTGCTGAAAGTATTTTTGCTGTTTGGTCTATATCTGCTGAAAATTCTCCTATTATCCTTGAAGAATGGTCTGACTCTTGAACCAGAAAATCTCCCCCCTCAGTAGTAAGAGAAGAAATAGAAATAGGAGTTTCGACAGATTCAGATACATACTTATCACCATTTTCTGCCAAGAGTTCAAATTCTTCTCCACCTGTAAGAGATAATTCACCTTGTGCTTCATAAAAATAATTAGATACTGCACCATCAGATTCAGCCCTTGCCCAATTCATTTCATTTAGAAGTCTTCTTCTTTCTGTAGCAAGTCTACCAAAATCTTCTTCTGCCAATCTTCCATAAGTATGATTTAATGCAATTCCACCAGTACCATCTTCAAGACCAATATAATCTCCCTCAAGCTTAACCGCACCAGAACCATCTTCAAGTGCAACTTCATCTCCAGGAGCTTGATCCAAAGCTGATGATAGTGGAATGTTAATTTCTAATGGTTGAACATCTGGAAAAGAAGGAACAACTGATCTTTCTGTAATCATTTTTCCAGTATCATCTTCAAGAAGAACTACACCAGCTTGTGCTATATCCACTGATTCAAATGCAACAAATTCTTCCTTACCTCCAACTTGTGCAGAAATTAAACTTCCAAGTATTGTGTATTCATCTATTCTACCCCATGTAGCAGCATGTTGAAATTGTGATGAACCAGAAGTTAGAGAAACAAAAGGAAGCAATTCTTCTTCAAGTCTAATAATACTTCTGGAAAGATCTTCAGAATATTCAGAATCTTCAAGTACAGCTCTACCACCATCTTCAAGAATAAGGTCTGAAGTTACTGCTGATACAGTAACTTTAGGTGTGATTTCAAAAGCAATTGGTTCTCTTATCACATCAGACATTACATCGCCACCAGCTTCAGAAAGAATCTTATCTAAACCACCTTCAATCTCTATAACTCCTGTACCATCCTCTAATCCAATCCCATCTGCTAAATTAGCAGTACCAGTAGAAACTGTAACTACATAATCCTTAGATATCTCTTCTTGCATGGTGTTTTCAAATGCAAGATAAGTTGGATATGCTTGTGCATTGGGGTCTTCTAGTATTAGATAACTTCCATCCTCAAGTAGAAGATCATAAGCGGGGCCGAAATCAATCTTAACAGATCCCGTTTCAGCATATGGCATTTGAATAACTGGAAGTGAATAGCCAAATTCAAAAGTAGATTCTCCCTTCATATGAGTATCATCTATCCAATCATGTCTTTCGAGTGTGATAAAAGATTTCTCATCTATGGAATCAAAGCCCATAACTCTTCCACCAGTTGTTGAATCTTCCGCAACACGCCCATCTTCAAGGAAGAAAAAATCACCATAATCTGCTGGGCTAATTCCTTCTTGTCTTATGAAATAATAATCGCCATCAGCTTCTGGTAAAATATAAAATTCATCACCACCATGAGAATTAGTAATATGATATGAAAGTTTTTCTTCTTCATGTAAAAGAAAATTCCTAGAAAGTGCATCTGTTTGGTCTAAAAGAATAATTCCTTCTGTAGAAACGTGTGGAAAGTCTGTTCTACCATCTTCCTGTAAGAGTTGAACTTCAGTGTCTTCATGTAAAATGTGAGAAAGAAGATCTTGTTCTTGTAATATGTTTATAGGTGAATTTTTCCCATCTGGTGAGCTTCGATCATAATCTTCTAATTGCATATAAGCAAGTCGATTACCCGCATTGATTGTATTAACAGGGATTCCACCACCACTAGAAACTTCCATTTCCATATACGCAGTACCTTGATGGTAGCCTCCAACGGAAGAAGCTGAATGTTCTACATCATATCTTTGTCCACCAGTGGCTTGCTCGAATTCAAAACGCTGACTAAATGTTTCTGTAACAAGCTCATACTCATCATAGCTTCCTCCCTCAGCTGTAAGTATTGCAACTTCTGTAACGGGGTATCCCCCCTGCTCAAAAACTAAATTAATAGTATCATCTATATCTTCATGTACTATTACTGTACCATCCTCATTCAAAATATAATCAACAGTTTCTTCTATGATCCTATCTCTACCATCAACATCATTTTCTAAAAGAATTTCTCCAGTAGATTCATATAAAAAACTACCATCAAGCCCAGAATCTTCTAACGCTATACCATCTATATTTTGTTCTAAAACAATATCAAAGTCAACGTGTGGGCTTTCTAAAGTTGCATCTATAGCCCGTTGAGCATTAGGAGGAAAAAGTATTGGCCAAAGTTGAGTATCAGCCATACTATGTACAAGGTTTGTTTGTTTAATAATCTCAATATCATGATGTTGATATAGAGGAACATCTATTCCGTGTTGAGTATTGGCAATGGTAGTTGCTGCATTCCGTGTAGCATTATCAAACATACTTGCTGAAGAGTCTGAAGTAATAGCAATCTCTCCAAACATAAGCATTCCAGATGGATGAACCAAATTAAGAATCTTATCACGATAGGTTTTTACATCCACATCTGTTTTAATAACATATGAAAAATCTTGATAATAATAATTGTCTTGAAGTTTACCAATAGTACTTAAAAGACCATAATTACCATCAAAATATCCTGCATATTCAGCAAGGGCACCAAGTTGAGCAGTAAGAGTTGCGTTTCCATCTCCTGAACCTGATGCATCTATCTCGGGTGATGTAGTATAATTCGCACCAAAATTGGTTATTGTAAGAGATTCTATAGCACCAATCGCAATAGATGCAATAGAAATGGTTGCATTATTTCCAGGTATTCCAGTATTCGCAAAGACAGTATTAGATGAAGAAGTATTTGCGGTAACTATTTTTCTAACTGAGGCATTAGGTACAGATTGTGTGGTTGTAGTACCAGAAAGTGTAATAGTATATGTGTTTGTAGTAGGAACCGTAGCAATAGCATGAAGCCCATTAAACTTAGTATCATCAGCAGTAACCCCTGTAGATATTCCAGATAAATTAATCTTTTGAGCTGTAGAATAACCATGTTCTGCTTGAGTAAGAGTTGCGGTTGTAGTACCAGCAAGTGTAATATTAGCAGTAGTAAAATCTCCAATTCCTATTGGACTTCCGCCCGCCTCATTCTTAAATGTAGTTAATCTTTCATCAGATGAAAAACTATTCGCTGTTATCATCTGGACACGTAGATGGGTGTTACCAGTAGCCACCAAAGTTACACTACCACCAGTAGCTAATGTTGTAGTTGTAGGTTTATCAATATAATCTAAAACAAATCCAACCGCAGTTTGAGCATCATTTTCAATTCTTGTATTAGCAGTAAATTGATTTGCTGTTGCACCCGCAAGCTGTACAAAAACAGAATTAGCTCCAGTTTTTGAAACATCAGCTTTATAAGATTCTGTAATAGTATTTGCGACTGTAACTTGTGGAATAGATACATAACCTTGACCAGAGGAAAGGATTTGAATACCACGAATAGCGCCTAACTCAATATCTGATACGGATGCCATTCCATATGTGGTCGCCGCTTCTGTATTAGCAGTTGGAGTTCCATTGATATTAAAAGATCCACCAGTTGCATAAAAAGCCGCCGCGGTTCCATCAGCTCCAATTACTGTACCATCTCCTTTTTTTGTAAGATCATAGATAGTTACAGCATCATCATCACTAAATCCCCTTATAGTAACATCACCTGTAAGGCTGGAAGAAACTATTGATCCTTGAGCATATGTTACACTTGAACCAGTTGCAGCAATAACTGTTGCAAAAAAGGAATTATCCGGAGTATAAGTTGTAATAGTCTCACCACTTTGAAATGATATTATTAAATCACCCTCTTTTGGTGCTGAACCTGATAATCCATCATAAGGAACAGTAAAAGTAGTTGTAGAATTTGAAGTAATATGATTATTTCGAGTATATTCTGACCAAGGCGCTGAATATGCAGCTGCATTAATTTTATTATCTTTAAAAGTATTAATAATATCTGAAATATGTACAGTAGTAAAAGTGGGGATAATAGAATTAACACGCGCCGCACCACCAGTTCCACCAGTTCCCTCATTCACAAAAGAGACTGTATCACCTATTGTATATCCATCTCCTGCATCAATAATATCAAATTGACTAATTGTAGCATCAGATATTGATGCAACCTTAGCCGCTGCTTGAGCACCACCACCACCAGAAACTAGAACATCATCACCCACAAGATAGTTCGACCCACCAGCATCAATAGAAACACCAGAAAGAACTCCAGTAGTATTCGCAGATCCATAATCTCCATTATCATCTGCTGTGGTCGTTGTAATTTTTTCATCAACTTTAAATGTTGAATATCCTGAGGTCGCATTATTAGCATCAATGCCTGACAAATATAATTCAGTAACACCTGTAGCACCTATTTGATAACTTTCAGATTTTTCTATAAGTGCAGTTACATTAGAAATTTCACCAACCACCTCTCGTCCAACAAAAACTCCAATATTATTAGCAAGAGAGGTTGCTATCTTAACTGATTTGTCGAGAGTCCATCTACCATCAGACAATCGTAAAATATCAGTACTAGGATAATAAAAAGATATATCTTCTTTTGCATAAAGAAGTCTGAAAATATATCTAAAAGAATCTTCATTTCCCTTCGCCCTATAGAAATCTTTAATATGTTTAAGAGCGTCTTGCTTTCTAGAAAGCATATCCGCAGGAAGTCCTGGTAAAAACTCCTTGCGGAAAAGTTCAACAAATCCTAATGGTGCCTTATCAACATCTTGGAAAGATTTAACATTTCTTGATGCATTAATTGGTTGTCTGGTATAAGAACTAACATTCGCAGTAACTCTAGATTCCAATCCAGAAATTGTTTCACCAACTTGAAATGCCCCATTATTAGTTTCTTGGATATATGCTTGTGTTGTGGAATACTTACCTCTAACAACTCCCTGTGCACCAGAATTTGCTCCCTCAATTGTTTCACCACTAAGGAATTGTTCACCTTGTCTGTTTGGATTTTCATAATCAATATAATTTAAATTAGTATTACCAACTGCAGTATTTCCATTCTCAAGAGAAATATAAGAAGATGTATTAGAAAAGACAATAGAACCACCCATTCCAGAATGTGTATTACAATAGTAATAAAAGGTTTTTCCTGCATTATCTGGATTGGGTTCAATAATAGTTCTTGCTACATCAACAAGCTCAGCACAAAAAGGAACAGCATCTTCACTTACTAAAGAATTTTCAGCTTCATCTTTAAAGAGAATTTCCTGTATTCCAGAAAAATATGTTACTTCAGTATTGGCATTTTCTTCCCCACCAACTCCCCAAATTCCATCTGGAGTGTCAGATATTTTTAAAGTATGAGTAAGAAGTGAAATATCACCTTGGTCAAAAATAGTTTTCTTAGTGGGGTCTATGGTAACGTCTGGAGAAACCGTTCCATCAAGATAAAATTTGTTGGTGTTAGCACTAAAATCATTATTACCTGTGGTAACTGAAACTACATAAGTTACATCAGCACTTTCTTGTACTGGTTTATCTTCATTAAGATCAAGATCAGTAAAGGTAAGGAGATTGAGTTCAAGAAATTCATAATACTTCTCAACAAACGTAGTAAATTTGCTATGATTGGTTTGTATAAATGAAGGGAGTTGACCTTCTATTTGAGTATAAAGAACTCCACCATCAGATTGCATTAGTAGCTACTCCCCGCTCCACCACTTCCAGCTGAACCACCAGTAGTAGAACCACTAGCGGAAGTAGAACTTACAGAAGTGTCAGTTCCTGTTCCCGCAGTATCAACCATAGCAATTGTAATATCAGAATTTGAAATAAGAAGAATCTGATCTCTAATTGGAGTAACATCACTAGATGCTAAAGTAACTGTAATCGCTACATTTGCTGAGCCATCTGAAATAACCACTGGAGCAAAAGTTGTAAGTGCTACTTTTCCAGAACCATACGTTACAGATCCAACATTATTTGCAACAGTAACCCTGGATGCTCCAACAGTTCTATAAACCTGCATTATCCCATTAGAATCTTGTAAAGAACAACCTGTTCTTAACACCTCGCTATCATCTCTATGAGAAAACTGGGTGCTAGAAATTGATGCCGCTCCTGCAATTTGAAAAAGTTCATTAGAATAATTTAAGGTATAAGATAAAGCAACATTTAAAGTTGGAGTAAAAGACCGTTTAAGTTTTACTGTTGTTAAGCTACTTTCAATAGATGATTCAGTTTCATCAATTTTTTTCACCATAGGAGAATACCTAAATTCATTCGAGAAATTCTCAAGATTATCTACTCCATATTGATATATGGTATTTGAAATTGTTGATTTAATCGTTTCAGCAGATTTTGTAGTTTTTGTAGAGTCATATTTAACAGTTGAATCTATTGTCACATACATATAATCTGGATTTTGAATTTCTGGAGTAATAGAAACTACATTTCTTTTTCCAAGAACTGTATCTTTAATATAATTTTTTGTCGCAGTAGAAAGAGTAAGTCCGGATGCGGGCTTTATCGCAATATATACCTTCCCATAAACTGGCGGGTCACTTGTTTCTCCACCCCATGCAATAACAGATTCAGCAGCAGGATAATCTCTTTGTAAAATTCTTATATAATCATTAATAGTTACTGCTCTATTTTGTGCTTGATAATTTCTTGGCGCATTAAACTTAATTTTAGAAATTGAATCTCTATCTGAACCACCAGATGCTACTGTTCTTGTAGAAATTGCTACATTAGAATATCCACCAATATCGCTAACTGCAGAAAAGGTTTTTGCTCCATTAGTTTCTGTAGAATCCGCAACCAATGAGGAAAGTAAAACAATATTACCAGTAATTGGCTTCCTACCAACAACCCCATCTCCGAATACTACCTCATATTTTCCATCTTCAGATTCTTCTAACCAATATGTATTAGCTGTAGAGTTGACTGTTGTTGTATCATTTGCAAGAGCATAAGCATAAAGATTTGAACTTGTAGCTGAAGTTTGTATTCTTACTGTTAGAGTACTAGTATCTGTGTTAGCATTTGGTAACACAAATTTCTGGTCAGGATCTTGAGTATTTGCTGTATAACGATGAGTAAGTGGAATGCCTTGTGACAACTCTACATTTGCTGTAGTGTATACTCCATTAGAATTTACATTAACTGTAGTAGAATTAGCTGTAGCAAATATATAACTAATTCCATTTATCGTAGATGAAAATTGTGTATCTTTTTCAACAACAATGGTTGCGGGAGTATCTGCTGGAGTAATTGTAAGATCCACATAAGCCCTTGCTCCCCTAACAGATAATGGAGTATAGCCAAGATGTTTTGCTCTTGATACTACAGAATTGCGAATAGATGCTGTATCAAGAAACATCTCATTTACAATCATGTTCAAATAAAATGCATTGTAATGTGTATTATAGGCAAGCAAGTCCAAAAGGACAGACATAGCTGACCCATCAAAGTTGTAGTCAGATAATTCATTTTGATCACTCAGGAAATTTTTTAGATTAGTTTTTATAGTATCAAAATCTAATTCAGATACTTTGAGTTTTGAAGCAACATCAGACATATTCTGTTATCTCTCTCTTTGTAGAAATAGCTCCAGTTCTTGCTCCTCAAGTTCATTAATAATTCTAAAAGTAACGGCAACCCTGTAGCGATTATATTCTTCTTCTGGTGTAACAACAATTGCTATAATTTGAGCTCTTGCTTCCCATGCTTCAATCGCTGATACTATTTCAGTCTCTAATCTTTGAGCATTGAGATCTGTCATCTGCTCAAAAAGCATATTTCTAATACCAGAACCAAGTTCTGGTTGCATGAGTCTTTCACCTTCTTCTGTCAGAAGAATGTTTTTAATTCCTCTTTTTACTGACACAGAATCTTTAACTGTAACCACATCTCCAGTAACGGGGTTAGCAGTAAAATCTAAATCTATGTCCTTAAATCCTTTAGTATAAGTAGGCATTTTTCCTCTATTGTATTTATTTAGTTAGTCTATCCAACTGATTCAAAATCTAATCCTAATAACCCCCCAAAAGTAACCAAGGGGTCAACCCCATTAATTTCAACTGATACCAAAAGAACTCCACCACTATATTTCAATGATTCAGGAGGTGAATTGTCTGAACTTGTTAATGCGGTCTTTATTGCATCATTGCCAGCAGTAGTAGTAATTCCAAGCATATAAATTCCAGTTGGTGGAAGTCCTTTTGTGAAAAATTCTAAGAAAGCAGTAATCTTAGCCACCAACTCTTCAAAGAATTCAATCAAGTCATCTATAACATCAATTAATGCATCTATAAACTCTGAAGTCTCTACAGCAAATCCTTTTAGACCATTAGCCATTTCTATAAGACCATCAAAGAAATCAGTATATCCAGGAACCAATTCCGCCGCTTTAATAGAAAAGAAATCTGGTGGGATTGAATTTGGGGCAATTGCATCTATTCCCTTAATGTGTCCATATTTTGGAAGAGAATCTTCACTAGTAAAATCAGCTCTGCCAAAATTCATTCCAAGTACATTATTCTTATATTGACTTCCTATAATTCTATAATATTTTGTCGATGTCCCATCTGGATTGTCTCTAACTTTTTCTTCTGCTTGATATACCTTTTCTCCAGGAATAAAACGATTTGTCGGATCCCAAAGGGGTTGATATTCTATTTTTGTATCCTCCCAAATGACAGGATTATTAGTATCAATTACTTCTTTAACTATTTTATTAAGATCCCCAAATTCATCATTTTGTAAAGTATAAATTGTTCTAGTTCTAATAGAAGCTTCCGCACTTATAACTTTTGAAACCTTTCCTACTGTTCCTGAATCATCTCCTTTAATAACATCCCCTTCTGCAAATGTTCCATAAGTTGTATTAACTTCAATCGTAAGAGCAATAGGGTCAGGAGTCAATAAGTCTTCAAGTGCATCTGTTATTTTACTTAAATCTGGAACACCTTTCCCTAAGAAACTACCCAAAGATTTAAATGCATCGATAAATTCTTGGAAATCAGAAGCTGCAACTACAATAGCAAGAGCTGAAACTTTAACTCCTGGACTTCCCAAATAATTCGGTCTACCAGATTGAATCTGTCTGGTTAATGGGACTCTTTCTGCGGTTGTTAGTTGTGTATTTGCGGATTTAAAAAGAGGAATAGTATAATCTTTAAGGGGATCATAAGTAGAAACTGCTCCTCCACCCTCTGTAAATGGACCCTTAGAAATAGGTTCTGTTTTATTAATAACTTCATATTTTGGGATATCCCCCTCATCATCAAATGAGTCTGCCATTAATTTTATACAATCAGGAGCAGGAAGAGAAGGAAAAGTATCTACTGATTGAATAGTTCCTGTCCATGTAGCGGGGTCATATCCACCAAGAACAAATTTAGGTGGTGTAACAATTTTTGGAATTGGTGGAACAAACCCCTTCATTTCTTTACTTCTTCCTAATCTATCTCTCCAAGGACCACCTTCTGCAGCTGTTAAATTTTCAAGATTTAAAGTCTCTCTATAGTTCTCACTTACAGTAAATGTAAATCCATCAAATGGAGAATCAGGATTCATTACTTGACTAGATTTAAAATATGGATTCCCATTATCATCTGTAACCATTTCAAGTCCATATTCTCCTTTAATTTTCCCCCCATAATTTTCATCAAATGGATTGATAACTAGAGCAAAAAATCCCAATTCTTTATAATCATTAAGAGCGGCAATTATTTGATCAGCAAGCGCAGCTATTGCTGCAGCCATAGGATTTCCTAAAGCAGTAAGAAACTTCTTTGCTATTTCTGCTCCACCAGAAATTAATTCTAGTACAGAATTAACAGTATTAATAGCAGAAGTAGCTTGTTCTCCTACTGCTTTTATAATACCACTTTCAGCTAGAGTTTTACTTTCCCATTTCGCCATCTTTGTCCTCTGAGAGTTTTTCCTTTAACCTTTTTCTTCTTTCTTTTAGTTCTCGAATTGCCTCATGTGCTGCATCTTTAAGGTCCTCTAATGTCTTAACCATTTCTGGTTTAGATTCTCCTGGTTTTTGCCACTCTAAAGCCATATTATTCTCCTATGATATTAATACTGTACTACCAGATCCCATCAACATCGCACCGCAATTCCCCTTGTCCATTAATCGTGCCGCCCCCTTGTTTGCAAAAAAAACTTTAGTGGAAGTCTGTAAAATACTACCAGGATGAACTGAAGTTCCAAGTACATGAGGTCCAATCATATCCCCCATAACATGAGGTGGCATATTCATTACAAGAACTGTAGCAGTTGTTGGTATAATAGGAGATGGGCTAAATCCTGTATGTCCTAAAGACATATCTCCTGATACTGATGCGGGCATTGTCATAATATTCTCCTTTAAACTGAACTAATAACGGTAAAATTCCCGTTAGAGTAGTTGTTTTGTAAAAATTCTTCATTAGTCACCGCAACATTGTCTATCTTTTTTGCGGTTTCATTTCTATTAAAATTATCAGACGTGGCAGAGTCTGCATTATTAGCATCTCCATAAACTGTTATTATACCATCTCTATCCGCATCTGTATTATTATAAACCTTTAAGTATAGTCTTCCATCTACATAATTGTGTTCTCCATTTTCATATGTTCCCCAACCACTAATAGTCTTAGTTGAACTACCGGTTGGAGAATGAGAAGAATTTTTCATCGCTCTTATTGTAAAATGAACTGGTGTATAAAACATTTGAGCAGTTGACACATATGTTAAAATATCTGGTGAAGAACTAGTGTCATCAGGATCAATAATTCTCAAACTGTCTGCCCGTTTCAGCGCCCAATATGAAGAAGTATTTGGTGTCGGAAACTGTATATCATTATAAGTTAATGAATATGTTTCTCCAGCAGCTCCTTCATCAGGACCTGAAATCGTTGCGATATTCTCCACTGAAACAGAAGGTTTAACACTAGAATTTCCTAATGCTGTCGCATATTTTACATTCGCTGTATGTCCATTTGCATAAATTACAGATTTAAAAAATACAGAACTTGGAAGTTCACCATCACCCCCATGAATAGTTACAATATCTGAATCAGCCCCTACTGCAATAGGCGCTTGTGAAATTGTACCATCCGTTTTTGCTTGATTAACTGCATAATCTCTCCCATTCTTATACTTAGGAAAATAACCATCTAATTGTTTTAGTCCTTTATCATTAATTCCATCAAAAGTTCCATTACTGGTAATCGCTCCAGTAGTCTCATTTAATTCTAATCCAGCATCATGAAACATTGATTTATATGTTCGACTTCCAGTAAAATTAACTGTCGCTATTGAAGTAGATGTAGAATTAGAATGAATAGTATGAGATCCACTAAGACTTACATCCCCCCTTAAAATAACTTTATTATTTCCAGCATTGCCTCCATGTACAATTTCTCCTACTACACTAGACCCAGATTTTACTATTGCACCTGTTTTATCAATTCCATCAAAAGTCACACAAGTAAGAGTTCCAGTAACAGAAGTCGTGCTAGCTGAACTATATGGAACATCATAGGTAAATGAAGTTGTAGAAGGAACTGTTGCTACATTCCATAACCCATTTACATGAGTAATATTTGTTCCTCCAGCAATTACTACTTGATTCTGTGTATCTGTCATTTTATGTGCAGCACTAGTAGTAACAGTTACCCGTGAGTGTGTAGGAATTGGGGCTCCAGATGATGTAGGAGAACCCGATTGTGGTCCACTAGAACCTATACTAGAACCATGCGCACTAACTGATATACTTGATACTCCTACAGTAGTTGTAACCATATTTGCTGTCATAGTGTGTTCTGTATCTGGCATAACCTTAAAAATTATTGAGCCTCTATGAGACTCTACCATACTTCCGCTAGGGGTTTCATTTGAATATGATAATCCTGGATACCACATTTCAGCTCTGCCACCATAATAACCAGTATAAGTGGTAAGTTCTCCTGCACCGTTTGAACTCCACGCTCTCTCTAAGAATCCCGCCCGAGTGTACCCTCCACCTCGCGACTCACTGTTTATAGGTGAAAAAGTATGCGTCCAGTTTTCCTGCTCTTGATTGTAGGTATCCACATACTCCGGAGCAAAAATTCCCTTAGTTACATTATTAGCAAGAGCCGTACCAGCTGAGCCCCCATGACCTCCACCCGCAGTTGGTGTCCAAACTATAATTCCAGATGATGCTTTCAATGAACATGATGTATGTGAACAATCAAATTCAATATTCGCAAAAGGTGTAGAACTATTATATGCCGTAGTCGGCCCATGTGAAGTACCTGCTGAACCAGTAGGATTTATCCCGCCAGTTGCACTATAACTAATATTATTCCCATTTCCAGTATTAGCAAATGCTACATAATTATGAAACGTTCCAGCTCCAGATGTTTGACTCGAAATAGATGAAGTATTATCTCCAGTATTAAATTCCATTTGTTCAAATCCACCTCCTCCTAATGGGAAAGTGCCTAAAGTAGACCGAGTAGAATATGCAGTACTATAAACGGTAGAACCAACAATTGGGTCACCATTTCCATATAAATGTTGTACACCAGTTATGGACCTTTCCAAGTCATATACATCTACTTGAAATTCTCCACGGAAATCCTCAGGAATTGTTGAATCAGTTCCATATCTCTCAGATTGAGGAACCTTGTCATTAAATACTTCACCATAATGATCCTTACCATAACTATTGGCAGTATTTGAATCATTTGAATTTGCTGTTACAAATACCACTACTGGTACACCCATAATATTTTCCTTTATCCAATCATTGTTACTGAACCTTTAACGGTTGCTATTCCAGATGCTTCAAGATTTGCTAAAGCTCCCTCCACCTTTGTTGTAGCAGTTCCCTTTACACTTGCTGTCACACCTTCAAGTGCAGCAGAAACCGTTCCTGACACTGTAGCTTTCAATCCAGAAACCTCTACTCCACTAGGTCCCAGTGATATGGTTGACAATCCCATATATGATAATTCAATTCCCGTAAACCCTAAAGTTATTTCTGATAATCCACCAGCACCCTTTATTGTAATTTCTCCAAGTTTACTTATTGAAATAGATCCTAATAATCCCGCAGGTCCAACATTTAAATCAACTCCCCCTAAAAGAGTAGTTTCAAATAAAATATCTCCAAACGCAGCTTTGAATGAGCGGGCTGGAGCTCCCATCACCCCACCTACCAAATTCATTACAGATTCTTGAATATTATCAGTAGCAGTAAAATTGATAGCACCACCTGAAGTAATTCCAGAAGTTCCTCTAGAAGACAAAGCCATAGATCCAGAACGTAAAGAATATTTTCCTCCTACTTTCTTAGTTTCACTCCCTTTAGTATTTTCAGTACTTGCAGCTGTCGCCTTTTCAATAGAAACACTTCTTCCTTTTATGACAATAGCACCACCAGCTGCATCAAGAGTAATACCCCTAGAATTGACTGTAAAATCCGCAGTAGGATTGTCAAATATAATATCTCCCTGAGCCTCCACTTTAAACACACCAGATTTTACCTTATGAAAATATTTCTGAGAAACAATATCTAATTTCCCAGCAATGTTCTCATACTTACTTCCAACTACCCTATGATAATCATTCATAAGATTAATCTTAAAGTCTTCACTAACCACCTTAGTAATTCTGTGACCAAGAGAACCTATTTCTGTAAATGTTCCTGACCTATGATACCAATGTAATCTTTCCTTACTCGGAGTGTCATCCATTTCAATAAGATGACCGCTCTCTGATTGTGTTACATGATTGTATGGATATCTTGCTCCATACATTGCCTCTGGATCTGGTTCATTCCATTTATCTTTAGTGTTTTCTGCTACACCAAACCCCGCACCAAGTGCTTGTCTCCATTTCTTCTTTTGATTAATGAGTCCATACTTACTAAGTGGACCGGATACCTCATTAAAATTACCATAGATACCCCGAGCAGAACGTGGAGTAGTTGGTTCATACATGAAGTTTATGTCTGGATATGCTGACCGACTTCCATGCTCTTCTACTACAACTTGAATTTGTGGATTATCCCCCATAATCCCTGACATTATTTTAGTTGTTTCATTTTTTGTAGATTCTTTTGTTACATCAATTTTATCTGCACCAGAAAAATGACTAACAAGTTTTGGAGCTCTAGGAACTCTCGCATCTGCATCTACATCATAAGACAAGAGCCTTTTGTTGGATAAAACATATGGGTGTTCTTCATCTGGTTTTTCTATTCTTGGGTCCGCAAATCCTATTTGTTTAGAAGGGTCTGGTGCTTGGTCTTCTGGAATTCCACCAAGAGTACCAAAGAAAACTGGTTCTTGTGCAGCATCTCCATCTCTAAAAAATCCAACAACCCACGTTCCTTCTACTGGACCAGTTGGGCTGGTTCCTACTCCAGTTTGTGCTGCTGATGTAATTGGTTGAATTGGAAATGACCAAGGAAGAGACTCCGTTGGCATTTCAGATTTATTTTCAGTATGCCATCCAAGAATTCTGACTCTACATCTACCTAAAAAGAGTGGATCATGGCGGTCTTCAACAACTCCTTGCCACCAGATAAACCCATCTTTTCCCATAAAATTAGTTGCCACTCGCCACTCCTACTCCATCTGGGGATTGTATCACTGGATTTACCAAGCCAAAATTGGGTGAAATTTGAGACCTGTATCCATCCTTAATTGCTTCAATGTGGATAGTATATTCTGAACCCGTAAGTTTATGCTTTAATGCTGTAATTAAATACTTTCCACTATAATACTTATGAGGTTCTACAGGCTTGTTTCCCAACATTGGTTCTGGATTTTCTGATGGATATTGAAACCATATTAAATCTCCCACCTCTCTTGCTGAATCGCCTGGTACACTAAATTGAAGTTTAATAGTTTCTAATTGTCTTTTTTGTGAAGTTCTTTGTCCTAACCATTCTTCAACTCTTTTTTCTGTTTCTTTTGGATTATCTGATGGAGGTCCACCATGTACAGTCTGTGCTTCAAAATCTCCACCTGGAGAAAGATCTCCTTCTTTATCAATGAATGCCGTAGACCTAATTCCCTTTGCAAATTTAAAATATATTCCCTTATTTGATGGATAAAGGGAAGTATAAGTTTCTGGTTTTCCAAGCATATCTGCTGCATTTGAACACACTTTGCCTGGGTCTGCCTTGAAAAAATCATCTTCTGAAGTATTCTCTTCTTTAGCTGGTTTATCTGGATTGGGCCGTATAGTTTCTGCACCAGTAGTCGCGTCAACAAAACTTATTGTCTCTTCAGGGTTTACATAATGAAAATCATTTTTTGACCATTTCATCCGAACTAAATCATGAGTAAGAACTCTATTAGCATACATTCCAAGTCCAAGATTTCTTACTGTATCAAAAGTATGTACAACATGAAACTCTGTAACGGAATATCTTTTTTCTGCTTCACTTACAGTATCTAAATTTCCAGGCCTGTGAACATATACTGCAACAAATGGTTTTTTACCCGCTGTTCCAATAAGAGGAGTAAATGGTTCTGCCCCAGGTTCTGAGCCTCCATCATAAACTGGTATAAAGGCGGTGTTTGCTCCCCCCGCATCACTTTCAGTTTTATAAGTATTATAATGTTTAAACTTTGTAGGAAAATCTTGCGTCATCTTATATCCTCGAAATCCACCCTGCATAAGTGTTTCAATAGCTACAAATCTGAATCCCTTTAGAGTTTCATAAAATACAAAATTAGCACCTTTAGAATAAGGATTGGCTGATAGGGCTCTAGTGGCTAAAAAATTGATAGCCTTAAATGGAGTCCAATTAGGAATACATGCTGAATAAACTCCCTTAGTCGGTTCCACTAATAAATTCTTAGATGTTGGTCGATGATTTGCTGGTTTTTTCTTTCCTAAAAATGCATCATAAAAAATATCCCTCACCATATCTGCAATAGTATATGTCTTATCCTCTAAGGGATTTTCTGGTTTTTTATAAGATGTTAATTCTGCGGTTGGATAAGTCTTTTGAACCTTTACCATCATGTTTGTAATTTGAGCATCAGACACAAAATATAATTTAACCGACCGAAAATTGTCATTAATTTTTACTGGTGGATCAACTTTATAAATCCTAAATCTATTAATAATTAAATTTGGTAAATCCTTAACATCAATATCAGCTTCAGATCCTGCTGGACTTCCTATTGGTGATGGTACGGCGCCAGCCGTAGCCATAGATATTTCTAAAACCTCTTCTCCAACAATAGGAACTGATTCAATCAATCCAACCCCATCTTGAATTGTAATTTCTCCAGAAACTATAGGACTATACAAGTCCTCATAAAAATTAATTTCTTGCCATGCTGAAGCATCTTTTTGAAGGTCTATTGGATTATCCGCGCCCCTAGTCGGAGAGATAAGTCTACACTTTGTAACCTTATAATCACCAGGAAACATTCCTGGCGTTTTAGGGTTATAAGCGGACTTTCTTTCCTTATCTGTTAAAGTTCCTGCCATTATTATTATCTAAATAATTGTCTTGTCTCATCCAATACACCAGAAATATATGATGCATCAACAAGACTAATTGAACGGTTTGCTTCATTTTTATCAACTTCATATTCATACGCGTATACTATTTTTCTATTATCTTCCCCCACCGCGCGATAAGTAGTATAATCTATTTCTACTACTCTCTCTGGAATTGAGTCTGCAGTTCCTGTTACTTCTGTTCTAGAATGAATAATTTGTTCATAATGATGAAGAGTAATCTTTGATGTGTCAACTGAACCATACTTATTACTTAAATACATTCCAAAGTTCTTACTATCCATAGGCCATTCCCAATAAGGATCAAGTATATTATTAACCATAAAAATAGTCCATGTATATTTTACATCACCATAGATATTAAATGCAAGAACATCTGGCCTGCTCATTTCCTCTGGAATGACATAGGGATAATACATAGAAATTTCTTCCTTAATAGCATCCCTAAATTTTTGTCGAATCATAAGATTTACTGCAACAATATGCTCTGGAGTAGTAGAATTTTTACCTTCAATATCATAGAGTATTCTAGGAAAATTAGAAAAATATTCTGACATATTAGTATCCTTTTCTTATCATTTGTTTAGTCATAAGAACTGTTTCTTTAAATCCAAGACTTATAGTGGTTGTTACTGGTTCACCACCATCAGAAAAAAAGGCAGGGCCACCGGAAGTACTATAATCTGCATTAAAGGATTCCATAACACATTTTCCAATATTAAATAAAGGGGGGTTTGTTCCCATCCTCGATGAAGCTCTATTAATTAACATTTTAATTTCGAATTCTTCTGGATAAGTAAGAGCAGCTGAAGTATTAATATTCGCGTCAGGCCCAGTATTTTCTGTAATTGTTCGTGTTGTTGTGCTACCATGATGTGTGCTTGTAGTTGATGTGTCTACACCCGCAAGTCCAGGATGCATATGATATTTAAAAAAATAGACTATATTTTTTACCACTTCAGCTTCAGCTAAACTCTCTGGAGACATAGTAAAAGTATAAGAGAAAGTCCGAAATCCTCCTGGTCCTTGATAAATCATCGCCTTATGGGGATTCATTATTACTCCTACCTTTTTCGCCAATGCAGTAACCGCGGTTCCCGCCGGTCCTCCCATTTTTGCCATTCCTTCTTTAGCTGCTGCAGCCATAAGGGATGAACCTATATTCGCACCTGTTTTATCCTTCAATCCTTCTAAAGCTTTTCCCACCCCCTCACCACTCAAAGCGGCACCTACTAAATTTTGAGCTTGTTCTCTATCTACACCAGCCATAGCTATTCCTAATGATCCCATGTCCACATCTCCATAAGATTGTGAATATGCTGCCTTCAGGGCATCTGGAGGAAGATATAATGCAACCATTGACCCTGGAGCTGGTGAAGTAGAAGTATTTCTACTCTTTAATGCCTGAAAAGTTATTCGATGAGGATATTCATTTGTATTACTATCTAAATCTAAAGGGAATTTCCATAATCGTGATCCTGCCATCTTTTCTCCTATTAATAGAATATATGCTTACTACATATTTATACTATGAGTTATAAAGGAAGATTTAAACCCAAAAATATATCCAAATACAAGGGAGATTGGCGAAAAATTATCTATCGGTCTCTCTGGGAACTTAGATTTATGCGCTATTGTGACCATACTGAGTCTGTAATAAGATGGTCGAGCGAAGAAGTGATAATACCATACCGCTCCCCAATTGATGGGAAAAGGCATAGATACTTTCCAGATTTTTGGCTTAGAATATTAGGTGCGGATGGTCAAATCAAAGAAACATTAATAGAAATAAAACCTAAAGCACAAACCATACCACCAAAAACAACTCCACCTAAAGACCCCAAAAGAAGAAGGAGATTCATCAAAGAAGTCAAAACTTGGGGAGTTAATGAAGCAAAATGGAAAGCAGCATCAGCATATTGTATAGATAAAAAT
>Ga0098044_1000382_pt1 | contig 23476 bp, 17 predicted proteins | sample 10_taG_FD_75053 | JGI IMG/M metagenome (GOLD analysis project Ga0098044, IMG submission 75053) | Marine viral communities from the Subarctic Pacific Ocean - 10_ETSP_OMZ_AT15264 metaG | ecosystem: Environmental > Aquatic > Marine > Oceanic | place: Pacific Ocean | collected 2015-01-16 | reverse complement strand
CGCTCAAAGAGTTCATCAAAATTCGGAATCGAATCCAACCAGTCAGACGTGTTGGTCTCTTCCTCGGAGAGAAGAGAGGGTCGCCGGCGGGGCGTGATATCGGTCTTGGGGTAAGACGCGCCCGCGGGCTTGTCATACTTAATAACCAAATCAGTGCCGGCTTCGGGGTCAGTGATATCACCGTAGTCCGGGTTGAGAACCAGATTCAAGAGAGTCTGGTAAACCATCTTACCGTAACCCCAGACCTGAACTCCCTTATCCTCTTGACCGCGAACGATCACGGGAGAGAAGAACCGCTGGCGAGCCATGAGGTTCTTGGCCATCTTGATGGACTCCTCGTCACCCTCGTTAAAGAGATTCCGAATAAAGGAATCTAGCGGATCATCTTCTCCGAAGTTCTTCTTCGGAGACAAGAATCCAGGGTTCTTGCCAACGTTGTAGTGGAAAAAGAACTCCTTGAAGGGATCGCCGTCTTCCGTGGGCAAGATGCGAATCGTCGTGTCCGACCCTTCCTCGGGTCGCCAAAAGTTGCCACGGTTTCCGCCGCGGTTTTCGAGGGCAGTCTTCTTGTCCCTCATTCTGTCCATATTGATAGCCATGTAGTTTTCTCCTTTTTTAAGCTAAAGTATGATTGGCCAATTTCCCAACCATCTGTACACAGTATAGCAAACAACACCCCTGCTGTCAAGGATTATTTTCACTTTTTTCTAGTTGTACTTTGGATGTGTAGGCCTTGCAAAAGATGTGGTCGTCCTCATAATCCGTAGGGTATACAGCGTAAGAGACCCGGGTGTGTTCAGTAATTTTTGACTTCACCTGGCTCTTTATTTTTTTAATGAGCGAACCATCATTTTCCAATCTTTCTCTGTTGATAGCATAATAATAAGTCTTTTCTCTTATTAAGTCAAGGGGGTAAAACAGATTTTCTTCACCGGTCTCGAAATTCATCACGCCGATCGTTGCAATCCGATTTACATCAAGAGGCTTTTGGGACGTCTTCAACATGGGTGATGAGTTATCAAAAACGTTAATCATATGCATCGTGGAAACTATTATATCATTCAGAGAATCATAGTATCTGGCAATGGAGACTTCGTCTAAAAAGTTTTCAACAACACAATTGTCAACCAAATAAACCTTTTCAAAAAGTCCCGACCTTCCGTACTCTTGCAGAATCCCTCGTAATGCGCGCTCTTTGGCCCGGGCGCTTTGAGCAAGCAACTCTAAATCCGGACGGATGTACAATATGCTTGCCGGGTGCTTTTGTAGATGTTGTAAGATCCACAAGGAAGCGCCAGGAGTATTCCCCGATCCTGCCACCACGAACAAAGACTCTTGCTTTATGTTTTTAAAATAATCGGTCAGGTCGTGAGAATCACTCTCGTATTCTTCAAAAGATTCTTTTCTTTGCAACTGATAATAATTCGCCTGACCGGTGTAATCATTGCTATCAATCTTGAATACCTTGTATTCTTCGTGTTCTCCGAAACGTTCCACCAGGGAGCAGCCTGCTGCTCCCAACCCTATTACATTCATTTCTCTACCACTTCCTCCAGGATAGTTCTCTGCTTAAAGGCGCCTCGCGAAGCGGCCTTGGTTTGGCGTGCCGTTTCTACCTCGTAAGGGTCAAGGCCACAGTGTATGAGGATAGCATCTACTACTTCCAAAATGTCAGCCATCTCTTCATCACAAGGAATTTCCTTGAATTCTCTGATCTCTTCGTTCAGTTTTTCCCACAACTTTTGTTCATACTCATCCGGAGACGCTGTATGGTATGAAGATTCCTTCCCCATCCTCTTTAAAATTTCAGGGATCCTATCCCTTACAAGCTTGTTATAAATCATATTTTTTCATTTCTCCAAAGTTCTTCCCAATGTTCAAGTTAACCCCGTAAGCACCCAGTTCCGTATTCCCGAAACAGGCGCATATCTCTTTGATGAGGTGCTGATCGGTCGCGACGAAGTCAATCACCAGACTGTCGTGCATAGGGAAAGCAATAAAAGATTTTCTTCCTTGTAGTATTTTATCAACTTTTACCATTTGTTTAAGCAATAAATCGCTTGTGGTACTCTGAATAATATAATTTAAAGCGTAGTGTTTTTCGCAGGATATCGTCCTGTCAAAAAAAGTTGTCACCTGTTCGCCAGTAAAGCACTCTTTGACCACCGACGAGCGATCGTAAATGCGTTCTAGCGACAGATCCTTCGCCGAAGGATTGTAAAGCCACGCGAATATTCTCTTCTTTGCTTCGTCCCTCGTCCCTCCACCAAAAACGTTGCGAATATTCCATTCGTGAAGATCTTCCTGAGGTTGTTTCATTCCTGACAAAGCCAGTAGGGTGCGTAGCTCTGCTGCATTAAAATCTAGTTCAACAAAGCAATCATTTTTTGGCTTTAGAATCTTTCTATACGTCTTATCCATTGTCATGATGGGGAAACTGCCTTTCTTTGTGGAAAGACGGCCCGTTTTGGTGCCAAAGAGATTAAAATCGATATATTTGTGAGTACGTGCCAATTTATTGACGAACTGACGTACCTTAAATTCGTGTAGGCGTTCTTTCAACGCTTGTTCGTCGATATCAAGTTCGTTCTGTTTAATTTTGGCCAATATTGGCACCACGGAGGCTAAAAAGTCATAATTTTTCGGCTTTTCGTGCGTTTCAAAGACGTATTCGGTGATTTTATTCTTAATTTCGCAAAAATCCATCAAAAATCGCTGCGGAACAAGATCGAAGAAACAATTTTCACTCAAAGAGACCTTAGATTCGCGAAAAGAAACCAAAAAGGCCTTTAACTTGGCGCTCTTTTCGTGCCACTCGTCCAACAGATGCTCTGGGCATGCCTGATCGAGAGTCTTCCCCTCGCAATATAGTTTAGCATAGTCCACTTGCCTGCCGTCCAGGAAAGATGCATGTTCCCAAGTGTGGGTTAACCCATCCGGGACGGAGTCGAAGTCTAATCTGCCAGACGAATATACGCCGACGCATTCGCCCTTATCATCTAGAGACTGGAAAATCATCAATAAGTATTTGTACTAGTATTACTTTGGGCATCAGCGGGAACAAACGGGTGCTCCTCTGAGTCTGCGAGGTTTGGCTCCCATGACCACCATCTGTGTGGGGTCATGTCTATAACTCTTTTGTTTATCCTTCTGACAATTTCTCGTTGCCCCAAGGCCGGGAGTAGTTTGAGCATCTGTTTAATCATAACTCTTCTTCGCGGTTCTGTCAAGGGAATTCCTATTTCTCTCAATCTTAAATTAAAATAAAGTTGAACCCAATAAGAATCACTATACCTGTCATTGTAAGATTGTGCATGCACAGCCTTCCTGTCAAGCACCTGGGAACTCGTTGTCAATGTACCTCCGCAGTGTTGGATCTTTTTTTTAGTATACGTTGGGTACCTGTTGATAAACCCTTCGTAAGAGACTTTAAAAAATTTCTTCAACAACTGTATATCTGTATTATACACACGATCGTAGTGCGTGTCAAATATATTCGAAGCCGAGCCTGGGGCGAAAATCACCAGGGGCCGGTCCGGAGGGGGCAAGCGGTCGGCGGTGTCACGGTGGGCGCCGGCGCCGCCGTCGTCGTCGAGGTAGGCCCGGCAGGCTGGCGAGACGGGCTGACCCAGGGCCGGTGAAGGCACTGGGGGGGCGGATCCGGGGGCGGCTACTTCGCCGTAGGCTGTAGCGTATTTCTGCATGAAGGGGCTAGACAGGTCAGCCACAAAGCGCCATGGCGCATTCTTATCTATCATAAATCCGTACTCTTGAGCGGTCTTCCGAATAAGTGGAAAGTTTAAATCGTCGATCCACGAACGCTTTTTAGTCATGTCGTTGGCATGATTCTCAGTGTCAATCTCTATCACGAGGCCACTAATATTTGGAATCGCATACTTGGATAGCACAAAAGAACTCTTGGTTATCGGGACAAATGGTACCCTTTCATATAAGTATCTCACGTAACTTTCTATGAATAAGTCAAAGTTCGTTATCTCATCCGACCGGTTGGCGGCTAGGATGTAAGTTTCAACAAAGACCTTATCTAGAATTTCCAGATACTCATAGTACGTGTTGGTGGCGCTTTCGGCGGCATGCCTCACCTGTATGGGCGCATAAACACTTGCCCGAGTATCAACATTCCCGTAGGCCATACCTTTGCGCAGGGCATCGGTCATGGCAACAAAGGCGTCGGCCACAAAATTGATGACAAAGTAAGTCCCACCCAAAGAGGGCAACTGTTTCATCATCGACGGTTTAGGTGTTACGGCATCTTCCTTTCTGTCTATTTTACCATACAGTGTTTTGTCGTACCACAAATCCAAACTTCTTGGACCACTGACTGGATATGCCCTTTCTTTATAGAGTTTGCGAAGAATAAAAGTTTCTTCGGTTCCCAGATTATTTGTGGCGCGAGGTTCGATAAGTGCCATGGTTGTTTACTCTACGAAGCCTCCGGCCCCAAGGGGTCGGGGGAAGCGGATGATTTCTTGCTCGATCTCGACAGGGGGAGAACCGGCGCCGGTGTCGACGAAGCCGTCAGCGTCTTCCGCTGGGGGGTCGTCCATCCGTTCTGAAAGTGGCCGGCCCGCCGGATCAGGTTCATACGACGGTGGATCGGGAAGAAGTTCTTCCGAAGGCACCGCTGGTGGTGGGGTGGGGGAACCCTCGATAGATGGCGCCGCCTCGGGATTAGACATTCCGACTGGAGCGGAGACGTCATCCCCTTTTCCAAAACCCACCCACGCACACTCCAGATTTGTTGTGTACCCGTCACTCCTGTTGAGATTCGAAGTGACCTTTATGATATCATAGTATCCTCCCAAGCCAAGCATTCTAGAAACTGATCTCGCGCTCCCAATGTTACCAAATCCAGCCAAAGTTGGGTTGATGTAAAGTTTTTGACCGGGACGGAAAAGAAACGAGGATCCAACCAAATCGATAGAGGCGTCATACTTGTCTCTCAATTGCCCCTCTTGTGCATCCTGTGATGTCAGCCTTCCCTCGCGATTGTAAGGAATATCTGTTTTGTTAAAGTTGATTGCTTTAAGTATACCACGGTCCGCTCCTAAATGAAAATGATATATGCCATCTCTCATATCCGCATCTATGTTCGAAGGATCCCTAGAATTCGGGACTTCGATTGAGGCAAAAAGAACAATATAAGGCTGCATGTTTGTAAAATCAGCCCTGCCGGCAGCGGATCTAATCAAGTTTAATCCCGAGTCGCCGGCGTCCAAATCGATCCGCTTAGTGTTACCAGAGAGTGGTTGTCCTAGGAACGTCTGGATTCCAACGCGATTCCTTATTTTTATTTTCTCGTCAAAATCCATATACTCGCCGAGGGCAGCTAACACTAGTTCGGATGTTGCAGACTTCAAAAAACTCCTAAAAGAAAAGGAATCCAAGCCCCTCCTTCTGATGTTCTTTTCAAACCAAAATTCAAAAGATTTTAAAGAAATTGGAACATCTGCCAAATTAATGGTACGCGTTTTAAACTCGTCACCATTCTTTTCTTTGTAAGTAAGCGGACCAAGAAGTACTTTAAAGTCATCGTGGCCCGGTTTAATTGGAACACCTTTCTCTTTAAAGTTTTCTCTCACTATATCCAAGACCACCTCGATAAGATCTCCAAAATAAATAAAGGTAAGCCTTGTGGCCAGGTCGGGCTTCGGCTTGGGGTCTTTTGGATCAACCGCGAATTTAGCAGTTCCGCCCATTGGCGCAGCCAGGCGAGCGGCGGTGGCCATGGCGGCGGGGGAGACCCGGTCGGCGGTTATGGGAGGTGCGCTTCCATGATATAAACCTCCCTTCAACGCACGGAGTTCATCTTGTGTCAAATCGACTGTATTGATCCTACTCGGTCCCGAGCGAGGCTGATAAAGTCCATTTATGATTCGGGCGTACTTTTGTGCTCTAAGGGGGTTCTTGAGTTTTTGTAGTTCTTCTTTTATTTTTTGTATAGATTTTTGATTCCGGTCGAGGGCTCTTCTATCATCTTCATCAATTTGGCGGCCGGCGGTCTCTGTCCTTTCAAGACTTGCTTCAAGCCTCTTTGTTTCCTTGTAACGTGCATTTTCTTCCGGGACTGACAAAATATCGTAAACTTTATCAGTAAGAGCATTCTCGATAGCGCCCTGGTAATCGCACAACAATGTCCCAGTCCCGTCTTGATTAAATTTTATTTCATGGTTGACAAGATGGAGATAAATTAAATCCTGGCTTTCTCTGAGTACTCTCTTCAACTCTGGGCTAATCAGGTTACCGGTCGGGATAGCCCAACCGACCGAAGCCATCAGCCTGAAACCGAATCGATTTGTTATCCTGGAATATGGAATTTCGTTCCCCTTGCTGTCAATTTTCTTTGAGGGATTCCTGGTTCTTCTCAAGATCAATTCTATATAGTCGTAATGACTGGGGTCTTCTTGGTTGGATTGCTTCGCAAGCATCTCTATGTTTTCAAAAAAGATCTCTAAGTCACATCTAACGAGGGCGCCTTCGGCCGGGTTTGTTCCCTGAGTTTCTATACTGAAGCTTCTAACACCGACGCCTTGGCCGCGGCCGACGATGTTTTCTGTTATGTCTCCAATATCGGAATTGGTTTTATCTTGAAACTTCAATTCAATTATCTTATCTCTTTTGGAGGTGTCATTCCCCGAGTAGACCAAAAACAATCTTATTTTCGGAACAAGAGCCGCAATTTCAAAGGGTTTGATTTGTAAAAACTTTTTGATATTTAGACCGGACGACCGGAGCAGTTTGTTCATCAACAACGCAGGCTCAGCAGTCTTGACTCTCAGCAACTCATCATAATCTACGCCCTTGTGATGCTGTGCAAAAAATCCCAGATTAGAAAGAAGAAAGTTTTGAGCGGCGACGCGGGCGCCGGGGCCGGCTGCTCCGCCGAAAGCGGAGCGTATAGAGGCCGCGGCCGCACGGCCGGCGGGGGTTTGCGGTCGCGTGGCCGCGCGGGAGACTCGGCGCGCCGCGGCGCCGAAGGGGTGTGTACTGGGCGTGCTGGGCGTGGTCATTTTATTTTACCTCACACATCCAGAATTCCTACGATCCTTTCTAGAGGCAGGGGAATCTGTAAGTTATCACCAAGCCGTAGGTGGTGCTCTGTTGGGGTCCGATTGAACCAGGCAATAATCCACCAAAGGGTCGGATCACCGTAGTATTGCTCTGCTAATTTATGAAACCTGTCACCAACTTTCCAAATATATCCAACCATCTCTAGAGTCATTACCTCTTCTACGGTTGGATGCTTAAGTGTTCCAGTGCGATATTGTTTAATGAAATTAACATTTCTTTCTATAAAGAAGTCTCTATAAAACTCATTATCATTTCTGGCTATCTTTCTATTATCGTATCTTGTTATTGGCATAAGTTTTTATTTACCATAGCGGGTTCGAGCGAAGAGGGCGCCGGTCGCTTTGGTGATCGCCTCCCAGCGCGCTCTACCGACGGCCGTCTGGGATTCTGCCACGAGCCGGGCGCGTTGTCGGTCAGGCGTGAGGTCCTCGGCATCCATCACCCGGCGGGTGAAGGGGACGCCGCGGTCCTCCGGGTCTACGGTCGGCGGCGGTGCATCCTCGTTGGGGTCCATCGAGGATACGCGTGCGGAGGGTGGGCCGGGCCGGCGGGGGGGCCGGGCGCCATGGGGAAACTTCTTTGTACGAAGCTTCTTGTCAACACCCCAACCAAGATCGTGGGTATGGAAAACGTGAAAAGAGCCTTGGATAGCAATTGTCTGCGGGTACATCGTCTTATCAGGTGCAGGTCCGAAGAACACGCCCGATTCAAAATCTGGTGTGTATCGGAATCCGTCCAACCTTCCGACGAGGCCGCCGTCGGGGGCCGCGGCCGGTGCACCCGGTTGCGAAATTAGATTTGAAAGCTTTATCTTAAGTACTGGGGCACTCACTATAGAGTTGGAGTTGTCGTAATCAGCATAAACGGGATAAAGAAAGTTTGCAAGTTTATCTGTATTATATAGATTTTTTTCAGCTTCATAAATATCGTAAGAGACAACCTCCCACTCAAACTCAATAACTCTCTTAGTTCCCTGGAAGGTCTGAATCGGATCCATCCTTCCATAAACTTCTTCGCTATTCCAACTGGAGTCGAAATTATCAGAGAAAGCTTTTAACAAAGCCTTGAATTTAACTTTCTCGCCAGTAGGAATGTGTTCAATATAGATGTATAAATTCTTTTCTTTAGCGTAACTGTCTGTATAATCGGGCATCTAATATTCCTCGTTCTCTACTTTAAGTATTAAGCAAGACCAGTTCTTACGTTATATTCAGGCAAGTTTCCTATACCCTTGACGGTCGCCTTGGCCAATGTTCTGCTATCGACGTTGAGATTAACCTGCAGATCCCGCAAGTCCGGGCGGGCCATGGATTCTGACGACGAGCCGACTTGTACTATTTCTGCTTTGGGTATCCTTCTGAAATCCTGATTATTCATGACCCGGCCGTTCATGCCGGCTGACCAGATCTCTCCGCGGGGGGGCTGGCCCGGCGAGGCACCGTCGCCGGTTACATACGATTGACCCGCTTCGGTATCGCCGCCGGCCTGGCGTGGGACTGGGCCGGCGCCGCCCTTTGTGCCGATCTTGCCGATGCCTTCCGGGGCGGCCATGGGGTCGGTCAACGACGAACCAGCAGATCCGGACGTTCCCTTATTATAACTCGCGACCCCGAAGGCCGCGGCCATGGCGAAGAGGCCGGCGGCGATTGGAATCGCGGCGGCACCGGACGACAGGGCGACCTTGACGGCGGCGACGCCGAACGCGACGCCGAGGAGGGAGTTCATCAACGGATCAAGGTCGGCCCATTCTGAGAGCCTGGTGCCAAGTTGGAAACCCATGAGGGCCAAGCTTGCGGCGCCCATGGCAAGACTGAGCTTCGTCCCCGCCGCCGCGGCGGCATTCAGCGGAGGAGTGGCTGCGCCAGCGCCGGCGCCGGCTGCGGCCGCGGCTGGGGGGATAGTGCCGAGAGAACTGGAGGCGCCGGTGGCAGAGGTGCCTAAATTGACCAAACGGCCGCGGGCATCAACAAGGCCAGTGCCCATGCCGGCGACACTCGCGCCAGCTACTTGAGAAGCGGTACCTGTACCGGTGACGGCGCCACCTGCACCGGTGGCGGCGACGTTCATGCGGGTCAAGGCCCCCGTGGCGGCGTCTACGGAGGACACCAAACCGGCGGCACCGCCGGCGGCGGTGGAGAGGTCCCCAGCAAGCTTCAGAAAAGCTTGGCCGAAGGCCTTAACTTGCATGTACCTCTGGCGGAGGCGCAAGCCGGCGATGGCCACGGCAACGAGGCCGAGCGTGGGGATGAGCCAACCCTTCGCACCCTCGTTAATCTCAAATAGTTTGCTCATGAGGCCGTGTAACGCCTCCACAGGCCAGCGAAAACTGATTGCAAACATCCTCCAAGTTTGTGCCAGTTTTTCCGTAATACTCATTGTAGCGCTAATACGTGCTGCGGTGTCCTTGTCTGAAAGTCCCGAAGCGTCCAGAGCGTACCCAAATCGATCCATGTCGTTGCCCAACATCTTTGTGGCAGTCGCCATATCCTGAATTCCTAAGGTGTTCGCTATGGCTAACTTTTCGAACCGGTTCATATCGCTAAACTGGCGTCCAGAAAGAGCAATCGATTCCCTAACCATTCGAAGTCTTTCGGCTTCGTCTGCCATCAGTAGTTCCGTACTATTTAAAAGATCTCCCCCTAATATCGTATTCAATTTGCCGGCTGCGGTGGCGGCTCCCGCAAAAGTGTCAAATTGGCTCATTGTACCAATCAAGTCGCCAATGGAAACGCCCAAGGATCTGGATGCCACTCCAATTTTCTTAAATATGTCCGGAGCATCTTTACCGAATTTGGCTAGAACAGGCATTGCAGCGTTGAAACCTTCTATGACTTGCTCAATCGGCAACTTCATTTTGATTGCCATGTCTGCCAAAGTACTTGTCAAGGCCTGTGCTTGGTCGGCTGACATGTCGAAAACAAGCATTGCATCTTCCATTGTCTTCGCAGTCAATTGTACGCCGACTCCAAGTTTCTCCATTCGGGCCGTAGTGTTGGCCAATTCTTGTTGCACGGCTGGTGCCAATCCAGAGAATGTGGTGACATTCGTTAAGAGGGCCCCGAAGGCTGAGCCGGCGTCTGCGGTGCTTATACCAAGTCCAACATTGGCTCTTTCGATATTTATGATTTGATCATTGTATTCATACAACGAAGAAGTCGCTTTGTTGAATTGGGCAATTGCCTGATCTTGTGCGATCCACAGTGCCGCTGTGGATTGCGCCATCTTTGTGAGGGCCGCGGCGGCGACGTTCGCGGAGGTGATGGTGTTTTCTAATTCACCCCAAAGCCTCGTCACCCGTTTAGAGAGGCCGTCGACGTCCTCCGCTGCGGTGGCGAATCCTCCGAGGAACGTGTCTCTCCACTGGGTGCCGATGCCGGTTAAGGCTTTAACAACATTCTTAGTTTGAGCCTCGGTCGCCTCGACGGCCTTGGCGGAGGCGAGTCGAAGTTTTAGTATTTCTTCTAATCTTTCAATCTCCTTTACTTCTTCCTTTTCCTGGTCGCTTAGATTGGCTTTCGTCTCCAACTGCGCTTCTATGCCTTTTCTTTTCAATCGGAGGATTGCTTGATTGTACTCGATCTCTTTCAGCGACTGTTCGTTGGCCAAGAATGCAGCCTTAAGTTTCTCTCCCGCTTGGGCGACCATCTTGTGCTGTATTTCTAAAGTTTCTTTCTCTAGTTTGAGGCGCACCACACTTTGTTCGATCGATTCATTTTGCTTTTTAACGAAGTCGAGCATGGCCTGCGCCGCGGCCGCGCCGGGGTCGGAAGGGGGAGGGGGGGCGCCTGTGTCATCATCATTGGCCATAAACTAGTTTCCTATTTGAAGGGCCATTTCAGCCCAGTGGATTTTTCAAATTCCTTTACTGCCCCATCAAGCTTGTATTTGCTTGAGTAAGTAGAATCATGATCAAGTCCGTACTTATTGAAATCTGACATATATCTTCTCTCGCCCCGCAGAACATTGACGAACTTTTTAATGTCAGTCTCACTCCCACGCACACTAACTGGAACTTCGTACCCTTGAGTGATTGTTTTTAAAAGCATTCCAACGGCGGCGCCGAACTGGCCTAAGTAGTCTTCGTTAAGTTCGTCTTTTTTGGCAGCGTTTAGATCGATTTCGATGGGTGCCAAGTCTGTATCAATGCTGCTCATGAATATATGTCTCCAACAATATAAATATAATTTACAGAATAATTAGTATTTATAAAAATAAATCCAGAAGAAGGAACTTCTTGGTGTGAGATTATTTACTTACGTTGGTTTTTTTTAATGGCGGAGCGCTCTTGTTCGTTTTCGTCTTGAATTTGCTGTCGCAACCTTTCCAGAAACCACCTGCGAATAACAACAGGAAGGTTGTACACTTCGATAAAATCCCAGTTGCCATGATACTTTAGAAGAAAGAACTCTTCATAAACATTTTTTATGTGATCGTCACTTAACCCAAAAAAAGTCCGCTGTGAACGGAACCTCCATCTTTTGTTCTGTCCCGCAGTTGTCGCATTCAAAATCCTGTGTAAGATCGATGTTTGGAACAACCGCCTGGTAGTGATGTCTCAGAAAGCGAGAATCGTAAGCGGGCATGTTTTCAATAAGTGCGTTTATCATCTCTCTGCTAGCATCACCATTGACCGAGACGATATACTGCCTGAGTTGGTCTGTTAAGAGAGACTCTCCTAAATTATGCTTCTTTTTAGAAGCGCTGGTCTTTGTCAGGTTTGTCTCGTCGCGGCCCGTCAGAAGTCTAGTTTCAATATCTAGATTCATTTTGGGGATGCGAATGACAAAAGTCCCGTCATCAGTCTTTGTAATGTCTTTGGAATCTGTATCTCCCGAATTAACGGTTGACTGGTTTAGATCGAACGTGTGCTCGACAAACTGTCCACAAGCAGGGCAGTTCAAACTCGTTGAATAGTCAGCCCCATAACCAGTTGCTCGTGCGGCTACGAGAATAGCGTTTCTATCACCCAGCAATAAATCAGCAGGGTTAACAGACTTGTCAACTATTATGTTTTGTAGAAGCCTCTCGATTGCAACACCCTTCTTAAGCAGTGTTCTGGAAGTTAGAATATCTTCGTCCTTCGCTGTCATGTAGCGAATTTCAACAGTGTCTTGCCCGCACAAGGTGTGGCCCTGTGGATAAAACTCACCCTTTGAGGGTAAGTCAACAAACTCTGTTGGAGTTACGAAAGAAAGCGGACTTTCTTTTGAAACTGAAGGGTTGGGGGTTGGGGGTGGCGGAGCGCCCACCTCTTTGGTGGATGTGCGCTCTTTATTGTTACGTGGACTCATTATTAACCTCGGTTGTTATTAATGATTATAAAAGATTCGATTAGATATGTTAAGGGGTTTTACGCGGCGCCCTTCTTGTAGTGGGCCCAGTCATAACGAAGGGTGACCTCGGTGTTAACTAGATCCTCCGACTCATAACTTAACTCACTGTGAGTGATGGATTTTACCCACGCATTTGTCAACTTCCAAGTTCCAATCTCTCTACCTCTGGCGGCCGAGTCGATATTGGAGTCGGCTGTGCGGCGGGGGTCGGGAGCGTACAGAACCAGTTCAATTTTGCCGAGGGCATTAACGGAGCGCGCTTTGGATGGAGTGTCAGTTACGTTGTCCAGGTTGCCGTCATTTGGAAATTTATAACCGGAGCGCGCCAAAAGCTTTTGAAATTGATCTGCAGCATCAGGGGTTACCGGATCAACAAGAGTAAAGCTTACATCAGACCAAGTAACGCGGCCGGGATAGTAAAACTTATGATTAATGAACTGGTGTTCCTGCTCACTAACTTCAAAGTTCGGTTGTGACACTTTTGTTACAACCCAAGAAGGCATGACCGTGTTCCCCAATCTCAGTAACCATCTATATGCTCTCTTTGGCTCGGTGCCCGGGTCAGCCCAAAATTTTGGTGTTGCCATTTATAATCTCTCCTGTTGTCGATTCTTATTAACTAGTACTAGCATTTCTTTTTCCAAATCAATCATCGAAAGAAGCACCACTTCTGGAGATAATAAAATCAAGTGCGATAAACTCGATAGCCCTAGCAGGCTTCAAGAACACCTTGGCGTACAGAGTGTTTCTATCAACCAAGTCGGGCGTTGTAGTGGTTTCGTCCAGAACAACCTTGTAGTCGGTCAGGCCGCCTCCGACTTTAACACCCTCAAGCAGGGTCTCTGCTCTAGAGGAGAAGTTGAACCAAGTTTCTGAAACATTCTGTTCAAACAGGATGCTGGAGGCAATCTGGCTTATTTCTCTCTTGAGGAAGATTAGCAATCTTCTAACATTAATTCGGTCAAGAGCAGATGCCTTGATTTGTAATGTTTTTTGTCCGAAAATTACAATACCTTCTGCAGGGAACTTCGCAATCGGATTGACGTTAACTTCGTAGAGATTATCACGGTCTCTAGATGTCAAGTGACCATCCGTGTTTATAACCGTTAATCCAGACGATCCCTGCGTCAGCCCACCCCTGTTAAAGCCGGCAGGTGCGAACCATAAGGCTGAATCAGTTTCGGAACTAGCGAGAGTCCCTAAGGCGGCGATAGAAGGCGGAATCCACAAAACGGCTTCCGAGTTGTTGTCCAGGATCTGCACCCATGGGTAGTAGGCACAGCCATAACTTGAATTAAGCTTTCTGTCTTTCATGTTGTTAATGACTGTTGTTACATTACCAATTCGATCAGCGCGCGAATCGTTCGACTCGGCGCGGGGGGTGTACCCACCCTCCAAATCAATAATCGCTAGCGCATCTCCGCGGCCCTCACAGACATCAACCATGTGTTTTGTGAGGGTCCGAGTGTCGATACCAGGCATGGCCAAGAGATTCATATCCAGGCTCTCGGGTTCTGCAACACTGTCAATGGCGCGGCGGATGGAGTTGTACTCGTAAGATACCGTTTCCGAACCCCCTATCGATGTGTTATTGAAGGGGTCAATTTCGAAGACGTCGACACCATCAGAACCACCAAACATGGGCATTGTGAACTTGTCGATGCCCATGTCCAGCACGGTCTTCCAGTTGTCAGTACTCGCCGAGACTGCTGACAGGGAAAGCCCTGCAGCCCTAGACCCGCTGATCCAGATTGCATCAGTCAAAGTGTCGTACGTACCAGCCCAGGCGTTGAGGCCCAACTGCGGCCTAATGTCATCAAGGCTGAAGACGTACGAGACCTCGGTACTAGAAGCGGCCGCGGCCACGAACGAATCGATGCCTGTGGGCTTTTGACGGACAAGGTCGACATATCCATTATCATACCCCAGAGTCGCGCCGGGGGCCGAATCTGAGCCGCCATTCGTTTGAAGTCCGAAATAAGAATTTCGAATATCGCCGGGGCCGGCTAGTCCGTAACCAGCCGAAGCACTAATTCTCTGCCAGTCAACCAGACTTGGGAATCGCGTGGGGAGACTTAAGACCGCGTCCGCGATGGTGAACCCGGACGTGACCGACTGTGATAAGAAGATTGTAGCCGGCATCGGGCCAAAAGGTATATTGCCATCGCCGGCCTTTATGAAGGTGAGTCCCGCGGGATCAGTCGCATGATTCGATTTGAGAGTTGCGGTTGTGTACCTCGGAGGCCCGAAGTAACCAAAGGGTAACAACATTGCGTCAGCATCGCCATCGTCGACCGACGTATGCATCTCCACGGTGATGTACTTCGAACGATTAGGATAGTTCCCAATCTCTGTGAACCTTCTCTTTTCATAGTCCCAAACAATGTCCTTGTCACCAATCACTCTACCTACATAATCGACAGAATTGGGATTTAGATTTAAGTTGTTGAATGATTCGAGTACCTCAATTTCTTGATCGTTGTCAGATACACGACGGACAGCAATACTGAATGTTCCGTATGGTTGTATTTCAGTATCAAGAGCATACTTGATATTTTTTATAGAAATCTTAACACTCGCCTGATCCCATTCCCCACCTGAGGCTCGGCTTTTAACCTTAAACAACTTTTGCATATTACCGGGCGCATAAGAGCCGGTGGAGTCACTTGTGTCCTGTGAGATGACCCATCCGGATTCAGCCGGAGTAACTTCGTTCTGGAACGTTCCTCCATCGTTTGTGCCGTCGGCCAACGCCATGATAGCACCAATCAGGGTGCCGCCCGCTGTCGACAGAGTGGTCGACCGGAGAATGTTTGTCTCGAAAGACTCTCCAAGCCAATAAGAACCAGTTGTTGACGTCAGGGTGCTATTCGTATCAACAGGATTTGTATTGAATACGGAACGGATAAACGTACCGTTGGCTTTGTTAAAACCAAAGGACTTAGTCTCTATTACATCGCCGGCCCGGTCGCGGATGTCAACCTTCCATTGGCCACCAGTGGTTTGGTTGCCAGTTGATACTATCAGGTCGCCGGCAGAAGAGGTGGTCACGACGGGCGCGCCGCCGAGGAATTTCGACATAGTTCCGCTAAGGGTTATCGCGCCATCATTCAAGTACCATACGGCGGCAAGAGATCCGATCTGGGTGGTATCGTCAACGTTGGTAGAACCAGAGTTCCAAATGAACAGCCCGTAAGCACCACCGTTGCTACCAACTGCAGCATTTGGGGTATTTGTAGTTTTCCAGCCAGCCTTTCCGGCGGCGGTGGCGCTGGGGTTTTCGGAGCCGGCCAAGCGAATAATTGTGCAAGGAGAATTGTTGGCTAGCCATGCTTGTGCGGCGAAGGAAGCGTAAGTTGGTGCGGTCCCTGCCTCAGCAGAGCGCCACACGTCACCATTAGTCTCGACGCCGGCAACTGGAGTGCCGAAAGTTTCAACGAACTCTCCATAAGAGTTCACTTTTGTAGGTATGAAGGAGGGTCCCTTTCGTGTTCTTCCAATGATTACAGGACCAACAGCGCCTGGTTCATCGGGCAAAACGGACTCATCTACTTCTCGGAGAAAAATTCCAGGGGATATGAACTTAAACTTTCTTGCCATTCTAATAAATTCTCCTAATTAAGTGTACTTATTTCTTTTATAAATAGTATCATTCATCACGAAAAGAACAAATTAATCCCTATAAAACCCCCTCTTGTCGATATGGTCCGGGATGTCTCCAACTATAACTCTTTCGCGGGGGATCTTCACCTCAACGGCGTTTTGGCGTTTAACTATCCTAGGTTGTTCTTGATTAGTGTCTGCTCCGATAACATACCCCAAGACTTTGACAGTTATCTTTGTTTGATACTGCCTCTCTTCCTCGTCTAACGAAGAAGCATTATTTTCCTGAGCGTAGTCCTCTTGGATGAACGCTTCAAAACGGTGGCCTTCGTTGAAAATGTTGAAATAATTCAAACTTCCAGTCTTAACAAAGAAGGGTGTTATAATCTCGTTCATTTGTTGTTGGTACTCTGTCCTCACGTAAATATCATACTGAATATCTAGATAGACTGGGACCGGGATTGTCACAGTTTCGTAAACAACTTTTTTGTTTTTACGAGGAAAGTTCCTCTGATTGATTCCAGAATTCGGACTTGCTAACGTACCCCTCTTTCTATAGGAATCGGCGTTTGCAAAATTGGAAGTCTTTTCTTGGTTTATCTGTCTCGCAATAGTTATTGAGCCCCCTTGAACATCCTGAATTGCAAAAGAGTTGTAGATAGTACCCTTCTTACTCAGGCTCTTTACGACGCTCGTTCTCTCGACAGTTATGAGGGGAAAGATAAGAGTCCCATCTTGATCTCTCAACCCTTTATTTTTCTTAATCTGGTATGCTCTTTCGGCCGAGACCCACAACGCAGGAACTTTTTTAAAACCAGTATTACCTTTGGCGGAAACATTCATCTCCTCGTTTATCCAGCGGAACATGGCTGTATCAATAGTCTCTAGCGTCGATTCCTTGAATGGAACTTCTTCTTTGATGACGGAGGTGTCTTCGACATCAGTATAAGAATAATCTTTCTGTGTGTTTTTTCTTGTAGAGAAATAACTTGGTTTCTTACTTGGCATTGAACACCTCCTCTCTGGCTCTTATACATTTCGCACTGATTTCAAGCTTCTGATCCTCTTGGCCAAAAAGAAGTCGAGGCTCATTGAGGGTAACGATCTCGTAATAGAGTTTGTCAAACTGGATGAAATCTCCTTCTCTCACAAAAAGATCTTGATCCTCGGTAAGTCTCCTTTTGTGAAAATGGACAGTCAAAGAGGATCTCTTGTCGACCCCATATCTACCGGTCTGTGTGGTTTGGCCTTCCCAGTCAACAAGGGCATAGACTCGAACTGGGGGGAGGAAGGTCTTCTTTACAGCCTCCCCGTATAGAGAATGAAAATTTGTGCGTGGCAAATCAATGGGAAAATAAAGAATAGGCTGACCTATAACTCTTTCAATTAATTCATCATTAACCTGTTTTACCAGATCCCTTTCTTTTTTCCCTAAAAAAAGAGGCGGCGGAGGATTTCCTGGCTGTGACCATTCATTTGCCATTCTCTATGTTACCCCGCGTATATTGAGAGGACTGGAATGTCCTTGTTAATGGTGATCGTATTCTCTGAAATAGCGGCAGTGTCTTCGACAATTTGTTTGTAGGTCATTTCGTCCAAGGTAGTCTTCAGTTCTTCTCTCAAGACTTGTTGTTCTTCTTTCGCCTGGGATATCAAGGCATCAGCATTCAAGGTGACTGACTCACCGGGAATAGGTATTGTTGTGAATTTTCCACGAATCTGACCTAGCGTTTCCTTTGAAAGGGCCAGCGCAAACCGCCTAATCCACTGTTTCCCAATACTATTGATGCTATTGTACGGTATGTTTTCAAAAGGCAACGTGTTCATGTTGTTGATGCCTTCTGTGCCGTCGTTAACGCCGGCTTCTGAATCCCAAGCTTCCTGCGGGATCGCAAAATCAATCCACATAGATTTGAAGTCCGGGTCAGAGTCGGGGGGAGGAGGATAAAGCCTTATTTTATTATTTGCTATTTCATAAGAATAGTGCGATATTCTCGTATAAATCGCATCCTCATAGGCCATGGCCTGTTGTTTATTCTGCCAAACAGGAACGACTTGGAAGGTAGAGTCATCAGCGTACTGACCATAGGTCGTCAGACTACCCAACACGTTGATGCCGCCATAATAACCAAAGAATCTCCACATGGCTCTGGCGGTTTTGTAATATACCCTTTTAATTAATATCTTCTTGTCCCCAACTAAGCCAGCAAATTTAACTGTTTTACCCGTCCCGTCATCTGTATTTGTGTTGGAGCTCCCTGAAATTATAGATTGTAGATCATACTCTTGGTTTCCGCTTTGAATGTCAAACGAAGCCGAGTATACGGTGTCGCCTGGTCCTATTCCAATCTGTGCAATAGATGTATCAGAAACTCTCTGTGCGTACCCGAACTTAAACTTAGGATACCTCAGTGCAAGATTGGAACCAGAAAGAGTATGTCCGGATATGATCTGCCCATCTTGGTCGAACGAACCTGTTGGAGAACCCAACAGACTACCGATAGAATTCTTCGCCTGATGAATGTTAACAATATAAGAGTATTCTAGAACTGCTTCTTCGTAAGAGGAATAAACTTGTGAAGTTTTTAACTCAATATCTAGAATTTCGCCGCCTAGTTTGTTATAGGTGTACGCCACCTGGTCGACGGCGCCCGAAACAAAGGTAGCTGATACATATATCCCAAACGGCAGATTCGCAATGACGTCGGCATGGGAACCCGTTGCGGTTAAAATAGATTTACTTGTTTGGCTACTGGGTCGTAATGTTGGTATGGCCATGCATGAAAACTCCTCTGACTAATGGTAAGTAGTTTCGAATGGTCATAATAACATTTTTAATAAAAAAAGCCCCGTTCTCAATTAAGAGAACGGGGCTTAAGTTCGCTTTTTAAGCTATGGCTTAGGCGCCAGACTCACCAAGCAGTCCACGGACAACAACTAGACCGTACATATCGGGTCTAACCATCTTCTTGGCGTAACGAGTCATCACACCCTTGCGAGGCACGAAGTCCTCGACACCGAAGATCGTGGGAGTCACCTGGAGAGGTACGTAAGGAGCGTACACATAGCCACTTTCAAGGAAGCTATTGCCCTTACGGCCTACCAGGACCACGTTGCGTGGGAAGTAGGGGTCTACAAAGACATCCCACTTCTTTGAGAGATTACCAACTCTCACCGCGCCGACGGTACCGCGATCGGAATCGACGGTCACATTGGCACGATAACCAGCGGTCATCTCAAGTACAGAAGCAACCTCGGGAGAGCAAACAATGAAGTTCGCGCCGCCGCGGAGCGTCTTGCGGTGAATCTGAGCCGAGATGTCATTGACCGTCTCGATCAGAGTCTCATACCACTCGCTGACTGTACCCGTGAAGTCGGGGGCGAGGGCACCAGCACCGATCTCAGCACCTGTCTCGCGATTAACGAACAGGCCCGGCGAACGGCTCCAGTAGAAGGTGCCAGCAGAGGCACCCTTGATGAGATCCTCAAGGATCTCACGGTCAATCTCTAGAGCAATCTGCTCGGAGAGGATCGACGTAAGCTCAACCTCGGCGTCGAGGTTGTGATAGGCGTTGAGGTCCTGACCTAATTCAGGAGTCCACTTGGCCTTGAGCTTCTTGGTGACCGCGGTCACACTCACGGAATCGACTTTGATGTCGATCTCGGGAATGCTCTCGTTGCTTTCCAAGTTCCAAGGAGCAGAACCAACGACGGCACCTTCAGCGCCTGAGCGGCTGACGTTGTCGAAGTTATCCTTCACGGCGAAGGAAATGGTGTGTACACCCTGGAGATCTGTCGCCAATGCGGCTGGGGTAACGCTACCATCCGGGGTAGAAAGTACAATCCATGCAGCATTCTTGGCTTCACCAGGCTTGCGCAGACCAGCATCGGAGCCGGAGAACTGCGTCAGCCGGCGCAACTGAATGTTGCCGGCAGTCAGGCCATCTTCCACGGTGATCGTGACAAGATCGTCAAAGTTCAAGTCAGCAAGACCAGTAGCAGAACCAGTCAATTGGAGAGTACCAAGAGCAGCAGTCGAAACGCCAGGTGTCAAATCTGCATCAAAACGCAGAAGACGATCAAATTCATCTTGATTGAGCCCCATACCGCGGTGGTCAGTAGCCGGGTCAGTAGCGAGTCCACCGACAGTGCCGGAGACCCGCGCCTTGATCGTCAACGTTGCAACGCTGCCTGTTGGCGATGAGTAGCCATTGTTAAGAGCATAGAAGCTCTTCTCGGCCTGAACACCACCCAAGTCAACACCACCAGTTACCTGCTGGCCGACGACGCCACCACCGAAGAGGGAGTCGCCAGTATCAGAACCTAGGCGGCCGGCCGTGTTCGGATCAAATTGGAAGTCTAGGAAGAAAATGAGGCCCGAAGGTAAGCTCATTGGCTGTACCGAAACGAGATCATTTGCAATTAGACCGCCGAACACGCGACGGACGATGGGGAATGCGACGGCTGCAAAGCCCTCGACATCACCACTAGCCATGGCGCTAGACTCACGAAGTAGTTCTTTGGCCTGGTTCTCAAGCAGCACGGACATGGTGTCCTTATTACGCTCGTCTCCAAGGCCCTCCAGAAGGCCAGTGCGCTCCCACTTCGAACGAAGAGCGTCACCTTCCTTTTGTAAATCACGATTTACAATACCTTCTGTCAATTTGTTTAGAATAGACATTTTGTTTCCTCCTTAATATACTTATTCTTTACTTAATTCCAGCTAATTTCTGCATTCTTTCGGAAAAGGAGTCAGAAACGCTTTCTTCTCGTTTTCTATTGCGAGAAACCAACATCGAAGAGCCTCGTTGAACTGCTTCACTCAGCGATTTTGGCATATCTTCCTTTTGGAATGTGCCCGCTGCGCTTTCAAGCGTTTCGTAAATAACTTTGGCCTCTTCGATCGTATCGGCTTTAGAAATAGCTTCGACAATTTTATTTTTTTGTCGCTCATTTAAGGAGGCGCTGCTCAAAACCTTATTAGTATATAACAATCTAGCATTCGAGAGGTTTATTTCATCAAACTTCCCTTTGAGATGCAGAATTGTTTGCTCTAATTTCTTATTTTTTTCTTGTGTAGTGCTGCTTTGTGTTTGTAGATTCTTGTTTTCCAGTTGTACGCTTTTCATTGCTTTTCTAAGTTCATCGTTTTCTTCGGCAACAGCGTCATCCTGGGCCGCGGCAAGTTCTTGCTCGGCGGCTTGTTTTAAATCTGAGTCGGGGCGGTTAAGCCAACCGCCGGCCGTCGGATCTAAATCGACTCTCAATTCCTGCACGATAGCGCTGAGAAGGTCATCATCAATATCGAACTCTTCTTGCATTGGAGGTTCTTCTTCCAATTCAGCGGCGAGTTCTTCGCGGTCGATCATATCATCGGCTTCAAGTCCCTCCTCGCCCTCAAGGTCGGCACGAAGCTGACGCAAATCGATCTCTACATCCGAGTCATCGCCGGCCGCGGCGACATTCTCAAGAGCATCGAGTTTATCGTTAACATCCCCAATCGCTTCCTCAGCAGCGTCGACGGCGTCGCGGAGAGCATCAACTTCTCCTTCGCCCTCGTCGCCGACGGGGTGAGCCGGCGGAACATCATCCACGATGTCGTCGGTGGGCTCGTCCTCCAGTTCTTCCCCGGGGAGCTCCATGGGCTCTTCATCGCCCAGTTCTTCGAGCTCCTCATCCTGTTCTAACAGAGTTTCAATAACCTTTTTGACGTCCTCGGAATACTTATCGATGATAATTGATTCGGCGTTTTTCATTGCCGCTTCTTTCAAGGCCGATGCATCAACAATGGCTTGTTCTAGCATAGATGACATGTTTTTTATACTCTCCTAAAATTACAGTATTTTTCGTCAAGAATAAATAGTATTTTATTTGTTCAAACGCCTAAAATTGTTACAGGGCCGGAATGGTTTAATAGTCTGTTCCATAAAGCTTAATAATAAATTTGCCGGCGATGTAACTGCCGGCGGCCGCGCCGGCGACGACAACACCATTTGTTAGATAGAGATAGCCGCCGACTGCGTCTGCAAGTGCGAGGCCGGCAGCAGATTCTTGTCTCACGCCCAAAGTATAGTCGCCGGCGCCGGGGACAATATTAACTGCGGTGCCGACGAGGCCGTCGTCGGCGAAGGTCAGGATGGCGCTCTGGTTTATGACCACATCGATGTCGTCCGAAGCCGGGCCGGCGCCTGGTCCACTATGGTGGTCAGGCACCTCGATACAGCCCACCTCGGCTTTGTAAACAACCCCGTTTACTGCGTTGGTAATACGTGTGATATAGGCGGGATTGCCGCCGGCGAAGGCTCCGATGACTCCATTAAGAGACCCTGTGGCGGCCAGGCCATCAAGGGAGACCAAAATTGTGGTAACAACTTCTCCATTAATCTTACTAATATGTACCGTGCTGCCAGTGGTAGGTGTCCAACCTGAGCCGGGGGCGAGGGCGGTGGCGTATTGTGTTTCCATGCTACCAGTGATAACTACCTTACCGGCGCCTAAAGTGCTTGAACCGGTGACCGAGAAAATCTCGCCGGCTCCTGCTGAGTCGATTTTCAGCACCTTTCCAGCGTGATTAGTGTGCGATGCCGAGACATGTAATGTTGCGGCTGGAGTCCAACCACTTACACCGCCGATACCAACAAGGGCCGGGGCGCCCTTCAAGATCATAGTATCCGGGTTGGAGAACGATCCAATTGAAAGTTGTCCGTTAGCAACAGCCGTGTCTGATTGGAATTGGAAGCGACGATTGCCGTTCCTGGCAAACCCAGAATCAATTTCCAGCATGCAGTTGCCTAGGCGGTTGATTTTCAGGGATGAAGCTACTGAAAAAGTGCTATCGCCGCCAGATGACGTAACATGCAGATCGCCGGCCGAGTCGACACGGAAAGCTGCGAAGTTAGTCGCGTCATGTGAGAGTTTGAGTTGGTGATCGTTGACGCCAGCGGCGTTGTAGACCTCTAGTGCGGAATCTGGATCGTCCACGCCGATGCCAACCTCTCCAGTGGTAAGAATCGAGATCCTGTTTTCGCCAGCATTGGAGTCTCTGATTGCAAAGAGGTTGGCGCCGCCGGCGTACCGTGTTTGAAGTTTATACGCTCTCGAATCATTCTCGATCGAAATACCGGGGTTGGACTCGGGGGTACCATCGTCTCGCAATTCAATGGTTGACCCGCTGACCGTCAATACCTCTCTTGGTGGATCCAGGCCCGGGTGGACCGGTCCAATTCCGACGTTGCCAGCCTGGTCGATAATCATTCTCTGGACGTTTGATGTTCCAAACAGAATATCATTGCCGTTTTCGTTGGAGATCACAAGGTCGCCCGCGGCGGACCCGGCAAGGATATCACTGCCGCCGCCGACCACGCCAATCTCAGACTTTCCGTTATCATTTTCAAGGGTTATAACTTGCTTGACAGTGGCGGCAGAAGAACCAATGTGAAGTTCGCTTG
>Ga0098044_1000381_pt1 | contig 23511 bp, 33 predicted proteins | sample 10_taG_FD_75053 | JGI IMG/M metagenome (GOLD analysis project Ga0098044, IMG submission 75053) | Marine viral communities from the Subarctic Pacific Ocean - 10_ETSP_OMZ_AT15264 metaG | ecosystem: Environmental > Aquatic > Marine > Oceanic | place: Pacific Ocean | collected 2015-01-16 | reverse complement strand
TGCTTTTATTCCTGTTTCTAGCGATAAGAGTGATTGGGGTTCTGGTACAATTGTTACCGCTGCTCAGTCTATTCTTAAGGCAGGAACAACTTTTTTCCCTTGGCTGGCAGGATTTGAGTCTCTTCTGCTGCTCCTGTTTAGGAGGAAGCGTCAGCACTACGCTAATGCTTTGAAGTCTCTAGCCCCTACTGGAGAAGGTATTAACTTTAAGGAAGGTCTGAGGAGTGTTGGTAAGGCTCTGGGTATGGTTCACTCATCGGAGACAACGAAGGAAGTCTTCGAAGACGAAGAAGCCGATGCAAAAGCCTAACCATTAGATTCGGGTGACTATAATAAGGGGACGAGCATGGGTTCGTCCCCTTTTTTATTAAGATTTAACATGAAAAAAAAGAAACTTAAAATTTTGTGTGCTCCTGCCAATGAGGGTGGCTGCGCTTATTATCGTCTCATTGCTCCTATGAAAAAGATACAAGAGCTTTATGGAGATCACGTAGAGTTTAGGTATAATCTTAACCCTTTGGGAATTATGGAAGGGGGAGAGAGAGCAGGACAATGGCAGGAAAATTGGGATTTCGCTGATATGAAATGGGCTGATGTCATATGGACTAATAATATCTCTAACTGGGGTGGTCCGTATACAGCGAGAGTAGTAGGTAAGGCGAAAGAGTTTGGTAAGTTCGTTCATTTTGATACTGATGATCTTTTAACTGATTTGTATGAAGGTCATAGACTTTATGACGTTTATAAAGAACGGGGCTTAGAGGGTATTACTAAATTTATTTATTCCCACGCTGATTTGGTTACCGTTACTCAACGTAAATTTGCTGAGAGAATAAAGCCTTTTTGTGGTGGAGTACTGGCAATTGTTAAAAATGCTATTGATTATAATCTACCTTGCTGGAATGTTCCCAGGCGACCTCCTCCTAATAAGAACATGCTAAGAGTGGGATGGGCAGGAGGAATCCATCATGAAGAGGATGTAAAGGAGTTTGCAGGCATTCCTCATTTAGTTAATCAAAAAGTTGGACGAGAAAAAGTTCACTGGGGATTTTATGGGGCTCCTTTAGCCAATCAAGACCAAAAAGAGGAATGGCAACATGATGTGTGGAGGAATTATAAAAAAATTCTTTTAGGAGGTTTCAAAGGAGCACCAAATTGGCAAATTTATAATGCTTTATCCCCTGATTCTTATGGAGGACTATATTCTCAAGTAGACATATCAATTGCTCCTTTGCAAATGAATGCTTTCAATGATTCTAAATCTGAAATCAAGGTGGCTGAATGTGGTAGATATAAGGTTCCTCTCATAGCGTCAGATGTAGGGTGTTATGATGAAACTATTGTAAATGGAGAAACGGGTTATCTTATCTCTGCTAGTGCTCCAAAAAGTGAGTGGGTAAGAGTTCTTGGCAAATGCTTAAAAGATCCTAATCATGTAAGAGAGATGGGAGAAAATCTTCATAAGATAACAGAAGAGTATTTTAATCTTCATAATGTGGTAAAGCATAGGTTAGAACTTTATGAGCAGGCTTTTGGATTAATGCACGGAAGAGAAGATAAGGGGGCATTAAAATATAATTCGGAGTGGACTTTTGAGTGAGACTACTGTAGTAATAAAAACAATTGGAAGAAAAACCCTGAAGGGCGCAATGCGTTCAGCGAAGCGAGAGGGGTTTAAGTCCATTGTAGTAAGTGATGGAGTCAGAGTGAGCGCACAGGGAGCTTATAAGTACATCAAATTAGGAAAACAATGGGGATATTACGGAGGGATGGCAGCAAACGTAGGAGCGGCTTTAACAGAGACGGAATTCATTACTTTTTTAGATGATGATGATGAGTTTGCTCCAGGAGCGGGAGATATAATTAGAAAGAAACTGAAAGAAGAACCTTCTGTTGATATATGGGTGGGAGGTATTAGAATGCAAGGAGAAGTAGATATTTATGATACTGGACAAGGGTGGGAACAGCAATGTACTGATGATCCTAGAGTATGGGCTCCTGTTAGAAAGGTGAGCGAAGATACAGGAAAAGTTATTTTTTCTAGTACTGAATTAGGGGTTAGGCCAGAATTAGGACCTGTTGCGGGAAATGTATGTATGCCTACTTATCGTACTTCTATTTTTGCAAAGGAACCTTTTAAGGATTGTCTTACAGAGCAACATGCAGCTATGGCGGATTACTGGCATGTGGCTCATTGTTTGCAACACGGTTACTCTATTGATTGGTTTGGAGATGTTATATATCTAGTACGACCTGTGGCAGGTGGATATAACGGGGAAGGAAAATGAGTATATTAGACGAACGATTAGATACCATTTATTGTATCAATCTTAATAGGAGAGAGGATAGATGGGAACAGTTTAAGACTTTATGGGATCCTTTAGATCTTAAAATTGAAAAATTTTCTGCGGTTGACGCTCACAATATTAGCTTTGAAGAAGGCTCTTATAGGAACGATGATGAGTTTCATAGCAAGTCATCTCTTGCTTGTGCTTTAAGCCATATTCAAGTTTTAGAGAGGGCTATTTATTCTGGGCATAAAGAAATTTTAGTTTTAGAAGATGATGCACATCCTTGTCAACAATTTAAAGAAAGATTTGATGTGTGTTACAACCAATTACCTGAGGACTATAACTTTTGCTATCTAGGAGGAAGTAATAAATATCCCCCCGTAAGAATTACTGAGAATGTAGGTCGAGCAGTACACACAAAATCTACAGTAGCTTATTTAATTAAAACTGAATTTGCCAAACCTCTTGTACAAACAGTTAAAGATAACTTATTAAAACATGCTGTTGATGAAATTTATAAAGAATTGCAGGAGCACTTGGTTCTTCATATTTTTACTCCTCGATTAATACATCAGTTTGAATCCTATTCAGATATTTTGGAGAGGGATATTTATTATCATTGGATGAAGGATTTAGATTGATAACTTCTACCCCAGGATACACGGGCTGGTTGGGAAATCAGATGTTTCAGTATGCAGCTATGCGAGCATTAGGGTTAAAGTATGATATACCCACTTTTTTTCCAAATAAAGACCCGAATTTAAATGCTATTTTTAGGACAACTCAGTCCTCATTTATTGAGGGGGAGTATGATTCTTATGTAGAGCCCTTTTATCATTATCAAGAAATTCCTCTTGTTTCTGAGAATATGGTTTTATTTGGATATTATCAATCAGAAAAATATTTTAAAGATTTTGAAAAAGAGATAAAAAAGGAGTTTACTTTTGCTGATCCCAATTGTAATCCTCATATAGCGAAAGATAAAGTAAGTATCCATGTAAGGAGAGGAGATTATTTGAATTTAGAAGATCATCATCCTGTATGTTCTATGGAGTATTATAAGGAAGCCATGGAAGTATTTGGGGATTGTAATTTTCTGATTTTTACAGATGATAAAGAATGGTGTCAACAAAATTTTAAGGGAGAGGAGTTTACGTTTTCTTTCGAGTATAATCCTTTGCATGATTTAGAGTTGATGACATACTGTGATCACCACATTATTGCAAATAGTTCCTTTAGCTGGTGGGGCGCATGGTTGGGGCACAATAAAGATAAAAAAATAGTGGCTCCGAAGAAGTGGTTTGGTCCTGCTAAAGATCACGACACTAAAGATTTGTATTGTCCCAGTTGGATAGTGGTATGAGTTTTAAACCTTATTTAGGGGCACTAGATATTCCTAATGAATTTAGAGAACGAGATAGACAAATAGCTATTTTAATTCCAAGTGCTAGATCTCCTGACTCATGCATTAGGCATTTTGCTCTATCAGATCCTTCTCTTTTTAAGGTATTAATACAGCTAGAACCCCCTGTAATACGCGATTTTACAGATTCTATTATTCAACATCACCAAAAGTTTGATCTAATTATAGCATGGCATGAGCCCATTTTAGAAAATTGTTCTAATGCAGTTAAATATACTTATGGTACTCATTGGGTAAATTTAAATACTTTTAAACCTAATAAAAAGAATGAGATATCCTTTATTACTAGTAGTAAAAGATTTTGTGAGGCTCATGAGCTAAGGCAGAGAATCTTTCAAGCATTATTATCCACGGCTTCTATTAATGAGTTTTCTATTAGAAATATAAAGACTCCTCCTAGGATAGAGAATAAAAATGAAGTATTTGAGAACGCTAAATTCTCAATTGTCGTAGAAAATGAGTCTATCCGTAATTGGATGACTGAAAAATTAATGGACTGCTTTGTCACCAGGACAGTTCCCATTTATTGTGGATGTCCAAATGTAGGAGAGTATTTTTGTGAAAAGGGAGTTTTAACATTTTCGACTTTGCCAGAGTTAGGCGAAATTTTAAATAAACTGAGACCTGAGAGATATGATGAGATGGTAGACTCTATAGAAAAAAATTATGAGACTGCATTGCAATATGGAAATTTTCATGAGCGTATGGACAAAGAAATAGATTTATATTTATCATGATGATATCTATTTGTATTCCCACGTATGAGATGGGAGGGAAAGGACATACGTTTCTAGAGCACTCCTTTAGTTTATTAAATGCCCAGACTTTTAAAAACTTTGATGTTGTAGTTTCTGATCATAGCACTGGAGAAGATATTAAATCTGTATGTGATAAATATAGGCTCTTTTTTCCTATTAGTTATTATAAAAATCCTTCTTCCCGAGGATCTTCTTCGGCTAATATTAATTATGCAATGAATAAAGCTCAAGGGGATATTATAAAAATTCTATTTCAAGATGATTACTTGTGTGATGCAAATGCGTTAGATTTGATTCATCAGAAGTTTGAAGATAATAAAGTTGATTGGGTGGTGAATGGAACAGTGCATACTTCAGACAATACTCATTTTTATAATCCTATTATCCCTCGTTATAATTCTTTAATACATTTAGGAAATAATACTATTAGTTCTCCTTCTGTGCTGGCTATGAGAAATAAGGATATTAATTATTTCGATGAAAAATTAATTTGGTTAATGGATGTAGAATATTATAAACGTCTCTATGATAAGTATGGATTGCCTGTTGTGATAGACCGCATTTTGGTAGTTAATAGAATATGGGAAGGACAAGTCTCACATACAAAGATTGACTCGGAACTAATAAACCAAGAAGAGAAGTACGTAAAAGAAAAACATTCATGAAAATAGCTATTCTTACTTCTACTTTTGGATCTACTCCTCTTCATCCTCCTCAACAGATTTTTGAGGGAGTTGATTATGTCGCGTATGTGGACCAGAAGAGGGATTGTCCTGGTTGGAAACAAATAGTATCCCCATCCTTTACCTTAGATGAAGAGTATAAGGGTAGGAGGGATGCTAAAATATTTAAGATTATGCCTCATTTATTTTTACCAGATTATGACTATTGGATATGGACTGATCCTACTCATGAGGCTGTTGTACCTCCTAAAGAGTTTTGTAGTCTATTGAAATCTAAAGATATTGGATTATTTGAACACCCACACAGAAAGTGTGCTTACGAAGAATTAGTAGAAGTGGATAAATTAAGTTATGATCATAAGGAGTTTCTTTCTTCTCAGCATACCTATTTTGAATCGAGGGGATTCCCAACTAATCAAGGGCTTTATGAGCTTCCAGTTCTGGTAAGGAAAAATACTTCTACAATGCGAGCCATGAATCAAAGATGGTGGGAAGTGATATGTAGGTACTCGTCCAGGGATCAAACGAGTCTTCCCTTTGTGATGTGGTCAATGGGAGTTACTCCCTTTATTTACGAAGGATATGCTAATAATGGGTTATACCAAAATCCTTATCTTCCTCAGGTGAGATGGAAGGGACAATAAATGTGTAGTTTCATTGTAACCAATAGAGGTATTGAAGATCTTGAGCGAGTAAATTATTTTACTAAGTTTAGAGGACCTGATTTTACTTCTTCCAAAGAGGTTAACGGTTTTACTTTTATTCATAATCTCTTAAGTATTACAGGAGAGTTTACTATTCAACCTTTTGTTGACGGGGATGTGGCATGTTTATATAACGGAGAAATTTATAACTACGACCGTCAGAAGTATGCGAGTGATGGTGCGTGTTTAATTGATATGTATAGAGAGCACGGTACATCTTTCACACAAAAGTTAGATGGAGAGTTTGCTATTGTTTTATTTGATTTTGAAAAAAATCTTCTTCTCTTGAGCACGGATGCTTTTGCGACTAAGCCTTTATGGTTCAGTAAGAAGGAGGGAAGCTGGGGTATTTCTTCTTATCGAACCCCTCTTGCAGAGCTTGGTTTTGAGAGTATCAATAAATTAAACGCTAATACTATTTTACGGTTTAATCTATCTTCTCTTGATAATTGGGTTTCTGAAGATGTGGTCACTTATGATTTAAACCAACACAAGACCACCTTTGATGACTGGACGATAGCTTTCGAACAGTCTATGGCTAAGAGAACTAATGGCGTGAGAGAAAAAATCTTTATAGGGCTCAGTAGTGGGTATGATAGTGGTGCTATTTGCTGTGAGCTTTTAAAGAATGATACTAAGTTTAAAGCTTACTCAGTAGTAGGCAGTGAAAATGTTCCTGTTCTTAGTGATAGGAATAAGCTTATGATTGGAAAGAGTAATGAGCATGAGATGTTGAACTTTAGCCAATCTCTATGGGACGTAGCACACCAGCATCTGATAGACAACGTAGAAGAATTTAAATACACTATACGCTCTATGTCTAGCGATTATAATGAGTACTCGCTCTCCTTAAAAGATGATAATGGCTCTAATGGTTTATCCTTTATTTCATCTCTAGCGAAGAGAGATGGCTGTAAAATTTATTTATCGGGACAGGGGGCTGATGAGATTTTTTCAGATTATGGATTTGGAGGAGAAAAAAAGTATCCCCATAGTAATTTTGGTGGATTGTATCCCAAAGATTTGAGTAGTATATTTCCATGGCCCAGTATTTATGAAAGTAGCATGGAATCATATATTGCGAAGGAAGAACATATAGCAGGAAGTTATGGATTGGAGGCTCGCTATCCCTTCTTAGATCCTAAAGTAGTGCAAGAGTTTTTGTGGCTAACATCCGATTTGAAAAATTCTAAATATAAATCAGTCTTAGATAATTATCTGAGAGAAAATAATTTTCCCTTTTGTGAAAATGAGAAAATAGGGTTTTAAGACTGTGCAACAAAAGAAATTAATTTGTTATGTGACAGGGGGGTTAGGGAATAGACCCAACCTTCATTTGTAATAATTGCGAATACGCTATTCCAGGATGAGTAAAATGATTAAACTAGCAGAAGCTACTATTGATAATAAAGATATAGATCAATTAATTGATTGGCTAAAAACCTACCCGAAGTTAACTAAAGGCACTCTTACGGAGGACTACGAGAAAAAATGGAGTGAGTATTTAGGGGTACAAAGTTCCACTTTTGTAAATTCAGGATCTTCAGCCAATCTGTTGATGTTAGCAACATTGATAGAAGCAGGAAAGTTGAAGCCAGGAGATGGTGTGATTGTTCCTGCGTTGTCCTGGGCTACTGATCTAGCTCCTATCATGCAGTTGGGACTGCGTCCGATGCTGTGTGATTGTAATCTAACTGATTATTCTTTTAGTCCAACGGCTTTTATAGATTTGGTGCTGAAGGGAATAGTGATAGAGGATCGTCCAGGAATAGAAATAAGGTATAGACCAAAAGCTGCTATTATTGTTCCTGTCTTAGGATATGTCCCTGATATGGAAGCTATTGCTAGAGTCTGTACCGAGTATGATATAATTTTATTGGAGGATTGTTGTGAGGCTTTAGGGTCTGAGTATAGGGGACAAAAGCTTGGTACCTTTGGAGAAATGTCCACCTTTTCTACTTATTTTGGGCATCATATTTCTACGATAGAAGGAGGTATGGTATGCACTTCTAATCCTGAGTATGATAAGATTTTAAAATCTATTCGTAGCCATGGGTGGGATAGAGACTGGAGCAGTGAGGACCAGAAAAAGGCTAGAAAAGAATGGAAGGTATCAGACTTTGATTCCCTTTATACTTTTTATCATGCAGGTTTTAACGTAAGGGCTACTGATCTTCAGGCTTTTCTAGGAATAAGTCAACTCAATAAATTAGAAGAAATTAATAGAATTAGAAATGAAAATTTTAAAACCTATAGACAGTATTTGGGTCTGGCACCCTACACAGAAGATATTTTTATCTCTAACTTTGCATACCCTATCGTTAGTAAAAATAGAGCAAAGATTATAAAGGTTCTTCAAAAAAATAATGTAGAAGTTCGTCCTATGATTTGTGGATCTTTAGGTCAACAACCGTTTTATGTGAAAAAGTATGGAAAGAAACATTTTAGAAATGCTGATCGTTTGAGAAAAAATGGTATGTATTTACCTAATCATCACTTGTTATCACAGAATGATATAATGTTTATCTGTGGGTTGATTAGAGATTTGATATGAAAGTCGTGGTAACGGGGGGAAGTGGTTTTGTTGGGAAGAGACTCCAACTACTCAGACCTCAGTGGATTTATCTATCTTCTTCCGATGTTAATTTACTGTCTTACGATGAGTGCTTAACCTTTTTTAAGAAGGAGAAGCCAGATGCAGTTGTTCATTTAGCTGCAAAGGTTGGCGGGATTAAAGATAATGCTGAACACCCCGCAGAATTCTTTTATGAAAACCTCACTATAAATTCTAATGTGGTCCACGCATGTTATTGCTCTGGAGTAAAAAGATTATTGGCTTCCTTAAGTACGTGTGCATTTCCAGATGTGGTAAACAAATATCCATTTTCGGAGTCGCATTTTTTGGATGGGCCTCCTGCTAAAACTAATAGAGCCTATGGCTTCACTAAAAGGGCTTTACATATTCAAATTCAATCCTATAGAGAGCAGTATGGTTTGGATTACTCTTGCTTCTGTCCCTCAAACCTATATGGTCCAGAAGATAATTTTCATTTTGAGAAATCTCACTTTGTTGCTGCGTGTATAGACAAACTTCATAAAGCGGAGGAGGGAAATCTAGTGGAGATGTGGGGAACAGGAAAGCCCTTAAGACAACAGCTTTTTGTGGATGATTTATGTAGAGCTATTCCTCTTTTACTTGAAAAGCATCACAGTAGCCTTCCTTTGATAGTAGCTCCTAGCGAGAACTTAAGTATTAAAGAGATGGTAGATCTTTGCAAGGCTATAATGAATAAAGAGGTGACCGTAAAGTTCAATGGAAGGCTAGATGGGCAGTACAGAAAAGATGGTGACAATAAAGCCTTCTATAATATACTACCCCATTTTAAATTTACATCTTTTAAAGAAGGAATAAAACAAACTTATGACTGGTATGCCGCAAAGAGCAATAATAACAGGGATTAGTGGGCAAGATGGGTCTTACCTAGCTCAGTTACTATTAGAAAAGGGTTATGAAGTATGGGGGATACTGAGGAGGCATTCTCTTCCTGAGAACCAAAGTAGTCGATTGGATAAAGCTGGTATATTTAATAATCCTCTTCTTCATTTAGTGTATGGAGATGTATTAGATTTCCCGTCTCTCTCTCATCTATTTAAGAACTCTCAACCTCATGAGATTTATAATCTGGCTGCTCAATCGCACGTAGGGATTAGTTTTACTCAGCCCAGTTTTACTACAATGGCTGATGCCAATGGAGTTCTTAATGTATTAGAAGCGGCTAGATTAAATTGTCCAGACGCTAGAATCTATCAGGCAGGATCTTCGGAAATGTTTGGCAACGAGTGTGACAAGGATGGATTTAGAAGAGAAGAGACTTTGATGCGTCCTGTCAGTCCCTACGGCTGTGCCAAGTTATATGCTTATAATTTAGGCAGAGTTTATAGATCTTCCTATGATATGTTTATTTCCAATGGTATTTTGTTTAATCACGAATCACCTAGGAGAGGTTTAAATTTTGTTACTAATAAGATTGTCGATGGTGCAACGGATATTAAGTATGGCTTAAGAGAGGAACTGGCGTTAGGTAATTTAGATGCAACTAGAGATTGGGGACATGCTAAAGATTATGTTAGAGCTATGTGGATGATGCTTCAGCACCATAAGCCTGATGATTTTGTTTGTGCTATGGGAGAATCTCATTCGGTAAGAGAACTATGTGATCTTGTTTTTTCTACGTTGGATTTAAACTACAAAGAATATGTTACTATCTCTCCTAAGTATCTTAGACCCATGGAGTTGGATGATTTGAAAGGTGATTGTAGTAAACTTAAAAATCAATTAGGATGGGAGCCTGAATATACTTTTGAAAGTATGATTCAAGAAATGGTAGAAGCCCGTCTATAATAATCTATGAAAGTAAAGTTTAAAAGATTAGATTTCGCGGCCACGATTCCCCATAAAGCAACACCAGGAGCAGCAGCCTATGATTTGTATGCTATAGAGGATGCGTATGTGGCTCCAGGGGTAACTGTGTTAGTACGTACTGGAATTTGTATGGAACTTCCCCCAGGCTGGAAAGGAGAGATCTATTCCCGAAGTGGGCTTGCATCCCAAGGGTTAGTGGTAGCAAATTCTCCTGGTAAAATTGACGCAGACTACAGAGGGGAGATTAAAGTTGCTCTACTTAATACTCGTAACGAAGGAATTACTGGTATAGAAGCAGGTACTCGAATTGCTCAATTTGAAATTAATCCTGTACATGATATAGAGTTTGAAGAAGTAGAAGAGCTAGCTGTATCTCAGAGAGGATCGAGTGGATTTGGATCAACAGGAAGATAAAAAAACCGCAGTTCTTTGGCCCTATAGATTTGGTAATAGATGGCGTTTGAGTTCTTGGGAAAAAAGGATGATATGGGTCACTAAGGGGTTACAAAAATTAGGATACGATGTTCTGGTACATCCAGGCTTGAAGGTTATTATTCCTGGATCTAAACCTTATAAAAAGGAATCAGAATGTGATATAGTGATTTATAATCATGCAGACATTTCAGAAATTCGAGGAGATGTAATAAAGGCTAAAAAAACTTGGTTCTTTAAGCCCACAGTGCCTGATAAGAATCAAACTACTTTAGATGAACTTGGGTATGGATCGTACTCTTCCCCCACTTATAATAAACCTGATTTTGAAAATATTTCTCAGGATAAAGTAGACAATTTTTTTGACACCGTTGTAAAGAAATGGATAAAACAAAATCCTTCTAAATGGGGAAACAATCACTTTAAACAAAGTGATTATGAGTATGATAATTACTATTTAGTTTTGGGACAAGTTTTTAATGATAGTGTACTAACGAGGCAAAATTGGGGTTCTTATACTACTACATTAATTAGTATTATTAGGGAGTTAAATGTTTGGACTCAAGATAAAATTGTAGTAAAGCTACATCCTTACACCAATGGAATAAAATATAAAAAGGGAAAGGATTTTGACTATGCGGCGGATTTTGAGAAGCAAATTAAAAGTATAAATTCTAATATCGAAGTGATTTCGGACTTCACCTCTGTTCATAGTCTTTTAGAGAAAGCGAAGGCTGTCATTGTTGGTAACTCAGGATCAGGCTTTGAAGCAATGATGTATAGAAAACCTATCATCAGCTTTGCATTCCCCGAATATCATTGGGTGACCTATGATTTAAGAAAAATATGTGACGTTCATAATGCTCTTAAAGTGGGGAACTGGTTTAATTCTAATCTTTCAGATAGATATCTTTACTGGTATATGAGAGAATACTGTTTTTATGATGAGGAGTCCGCGTACTGTAGAGTGAAAAGTTTGTTGAAACCATTATAAAAAAGTCAAACCAACTATAATAAGATATGGATAAAGATATATTAAAGAGGCTCAAAAATGCTGGGTTGTTGTCGGAGGAACTGCCTGAGTTAGGATTTGTAGGAACAGGGAGTTATGCTATTAACAAGGTTATTTCGGGGGATTTCACAAAAGGAATTCCTATTGGAATGATTACTTGTTTTCATGGAGAAGCTTCATCAGGAAAAACTATTTTTGCAACTCATATTTTGAAAGAAGCACAAAGTAAGAACTACCATGCTGTTATGATTGATAGTGAAAATGCGTATAGTTTAGATTTTGCTGCTCATCTTGGAATTGATCCTGAGGCGTTACTTTATGCGAAACCTGAAACTATAGAGGAAGCTTTTGAAACAATTGAAGAAGTAGTTTTAGCTATTAGGGAAACAGATGAAGATACACCTATTGTGGTGGTTTACGATAGCATTGCTGTTTCTCCTACAAAAGATGAGTATGCTGCATCAGGCTACGAGCAACATAATATGCGAGGAGCACAGAGAGCTAAGGCTACGGGGGGTTGTTTGCGTAAGATTAATCCTATGATGAGGAAAGAAAAAGTTGCCTTGGTAATTATTAATCAGCTTAGAAGTAAAGTAGGTAGCTATATTCCTCAAGATGTGATGGCTGCTGGAGGTCGATCATTAGAGTATTATCTTGGTGTAAATTTAAAAAGTATCTCAGGAACTGAGAAAAAATATCAAATTTATAATGAGCGAAAACAACCCATTGGAATCCGAGGAAAGATTAGAAACACTAAGAATAAAGTAGCCATTCCTTTTAAAGAGTGTGAGTTTGAACTTCGTTATGATGAAGGATTGAATCCTTACGCAGGGGTCTTGGAGTTGTTAAAAGCAGACGGGCATGTGGAAGTGAATGGGGGCTGGCATACAGTAGTAGAGACGGGCAAGAAATTTCGAGGAGACGATTTCATGAAACTACTGCCTACTCCAGAGTTTACCTCTATTAGGGAAATGTTACAATGAAATTTGGTGTCATAACTCTTGGCTATAATGTTGAAAAGTTTATTCAAGACAATATAGATTCGGTAAAGAAACAAGTGGGGTGTGATTTTATTCACTTTGTTCTTGATGATGCGTCAACGGATGCCACTTCTAAAATTTTAGAAGAGGAAGCCAGTAAAAGGGATGAGACCTTTATGGTTTTTACAAAACCAAAAAGAACAGGATCCACTCACAGTTGGTTACAAGCTATGGAGTTTGCTCCGTTAGACGATGAAGATGTAGTAATTCAATTAGATGGAGATGATAGATTCACGCATGAGAATGTTTTATCTCGCGTAAAAGAAGAATACGATAAAGGATTTTTGGCTACTTATGGCAATTATAAAGTAGAGGGATGGAAACTAGGAAGGCACCTTAAGCTGGCAAAATCTGTTTGTGGTCCTAAAATTCTAGATATACCTGTTCGTCAACAACTTGATCAACCTGGATGGAGGTATTCTGCTCTTCGTACATTTAAACGTTGGTTGTTTAATAGAGTTCCCCCCTGGAGTTATGTGGATTTTGATGGAAAGATATACAGCAGTGCTCAAGATTTAACATTTTTTTTACCAATTATTGAACTGATTGGGATGGAAAATCTTTCTTTTATAGACGAAGAACTGATGATTTATAATCAGCATCCTAATAATGATTATGTGGAAGGGGGAGCAGGATCGGGACTGGAGGATATGGAGCGATGCACCAGGGAGCTATTTATGAGGCCCAGTGTCCCTAAGCTTGGGGAACTGCAAGATCCTGCAAATTTTTTAGAGTAAGTATTTGACAAGCGTCTGCAAATTTGCTATAATAGGGCAGCAAAGGAGAAATACATGACCAAAAAAAAGAAAGAAGATGAGGCTTTTAAGTTCATCACTGATCTCATTGATGATATTTTTGATGATCACTATAGGGGTGAGGCAATTAAGAAGAGTATTAGTGAGAAGAAGGTTGTTCCCCTCATTCCCAATGAAACTATCCATGAGATTATGCTGTCTACAAAGACCCCACCCTATTTTTACGGATCCATTGAAGAGTATACTCAAATAACTGGTAAACGATTTCGTATGACGAAAGACCAGAAAGCACGGAATCTTTCTCGTGAAGACGCTTTTAACGAAACTTTTGGAGAAAAAAACTGATGATTAAGAATGCTGAACTACTGCGTACGTATGCCCCTGCCGCGTTTGCCACTGAGCCTGAGAAGGATCGCGTCTCTGACCGTTACTCCTTCCTGCCTACCACAGATATCCTTGAGATCCTACAGGACGAAGGGTGGACTCCTTGGAGGGCTCAACAGGTTAAGTCTAGAACTTGGAGTGAGGCTCACGGTAAGCACCTGATTCGCTGCCGTCATGAAGACTTGAATGTGGAAAATTTTGGAGTAGGGGATTCTTTCCCCGAGATGCTCCTTATTAATGCCCACAATGGGCTGGGAAGCTACACTCTTCAGGGAGGTATCTTTCGTATGATCTGCTCCAATGGAATGGTTGTTTCTGATCAAGACTTTGGTAGGATTCATATTCGTCACATTGGCTTTGAAGCGCAGCAAGTAAAAGATGCGTCTAGGGAGCTAGTAATGAATGCTTCCCGAATTTCTGATAAGATTAATCGCTGGCAGGAGTTTGAACTTACTCCTCGCGCCCGTAAGGACTTCTTTACGGATGCAACTCGCATTCGTTTCGGTGATACCACTAACGACGATCTGGTGCAAGAAGTATCGCGTTTTCGTCGCCCAGCAGACGATAAGAAGGATCTTTGGACTACTTTTAATGTAGCTCAAGAGAACATCCTAAGGGGTGGATTCCGCAATGGAACTACTCGTCGCATGGTGCGTCCTATTTCAAATATCCAAAAAGATATAAATTTAAATTCAGAACTGTGGGACTTGGCTAGTAAATATAGTGAAGGCATTCACCTTAACTAACTGAATACAGGGAGGAGGAGTTCTTTCCTTCTCCCTCTATTATTCTCTCTTATGGAATTTGACAGAAACGAGTACGGAGTATACAGAGAACCCATACGTGCGGACACAGATGGCACTTATCTTACTGTGGCACAGTTGCGTTTCTTTATCAACCAAGTGGATGGTCTCCAGGCGTTTAAAGAGAGGAGTCCAGAATTTATAGAATATGTTAACCTCTGTAGGGTCTACAATTTAGTATTTGATATGATGGAAGAGGATGAGGATTGTGCCATCATGTATTGGGATGATAGAAAAAAAGTTGTATCATTGGGATTTCCTGCGGACGGCAAAGTGGCTAAAGCTATAGCTACAGTAACGATGAGAACTAGAGAAGACTGGCCCAAATATAAAGATCATCCTTATCTTCCAGAACAGGAAAATCAGTTCTATGAGGAGGAAGATGAGGATGAATGGGACTTATTTAAGGACACTTAATATGGGAAAAACACGAAGATATGATAACGGTGGCGTAAAAAGACCGAAAGGCAGTAGGAAGAAAGCGAGAAAAACTTTTCGTGAATTTAAGGAAGAAGAGCCTTTTGACATTGCCTATAAAAATTTAGACCATGGAGAAGAGGCTTTTTATAAAGACTTTGAGGATGATTATGACGCAGACCGATATTACAAATAGAATTATAGAGAATTTCGATCCTATTGTTCCCTGCGACTGGCTTCCTGATCGTGAGGTTAGACTTAGTGAATACAATCAAATGATAACCGCGAGAGCTAGAGTGCAAGGTGAGAGACTCGTCAACAAATACATAAAGGAGTATATGAATGCCAAGCCCATACGTACTAAAAAATTCTCCGATTGATAAAAATCGGATTCAGAAAGTTTGTAAGAAAGTTTTAGATGAAGCCAATGAAGATAGAAAATTAGCTTTAGAAACCCACCGATTTTTCAGACAAATGCTAGATGGTAATCCACAAGATGCGTCTGCTAAAAGTTTGATGGTGGATTGTCTAAAGTTAGCACAAACATCTAAGACAAGTACTCTGAAGATTATTGATCTTCTAATTAAATTAGAAGCTGCCCAACTTAGTAGCTCAAATAAAGCGGACGTTGATTCTTTATATTCTCAGTTAGACAAATTAACAGATTGAAAATTAAATGAGTTCAAAAAATTATTACAAAGTAATTTGTAGTGAGATCAATCTCATTCTCCTCATCAAGCGACTTTCTATGCAACAAGAGCGTAGAGCGTATGCTGTCATCACGAAGAAGATTAAGGAGTTGGAGAGCCCAATAACAATTGAAAGTTATATGGCTCTGATCGTTAAGAATTTTATTCGAGATCCTGATGAGTTCTTTGCAAACTTACCTGAGGCTCCTGAGGAGAGACTGCCCGTTCTTACTGCTGTTTATAGTTCTATTATTGACGCATATCCCCCCTTTGATTTATCTTATGTTTGTGCTGATATTAATAATCATGCATTTATGCAAGATATGCAGGACATAATGGGGGCTCTTTTTGCACAAGCTAATGAACACGCAAAAACTCATCCAAAAACTTTCAGGCAAATTAAAAGTCTCGCTGATGTGAGTGCTTTAGGAAAGTTTTTAAGTAAAAATATAGTGGGACAAGATGCCGCAGTGGAGCGAGTTGCTGCAAGTGTAAAATTGATTGCCAGCGGTCTGTATAAGAGCGCATCATTCTTTTTCATTGGGCCTACAGGAGTAGGAAAAACTGAATTAGGAAGACTATTAGGCAAGAAATACAGTGGTAATTTTTGGAAGGTAAACTGTGCTGAGTATGCTTCTTCTCATGAGTATGCAAAGTTGATTGGTTCTCCCCCTGGTTATGTGGGGCATACTGATAAGAGTATCATGGCTGAGAAAGCTGAGAAATCTAATCGGTGGGTAATCCTTTTTGATGAAATTGAAAAGGCTCACCACAAGTTTTATGATTTTCTGCTCTCACTCTTAGATGATGGGACTTGCACGGATAACATGGGGAGAGTTTTAGATTTTTCAGAATCAATTTTCATTTTCACTTCCAACCAGGGGGTTTCTAATTTGAGGCTGGGAAAGAAATTGGGGTTTACAGATGAATCAGTGACTGTCTCAGGCTCCCAAGAAGAAATTAAAGAGTCTGTGAAAAAGAAATTTCCTGCTGAATTTATGAATCGGATTGATAGCTATGTATTTTTTAATACTCTTCGCAGAGAAGATGTGAAAAAGATTGCATCTCTCTCCCTCAATGGTATTCCTATTAAAAAACACAAGGCGCTTCTAGATTTCATTGTAGATCGCGGGTATTCCGAAGAGTATGGTGCGAGAAATATTAAACGATTCATTAAGAATGAAGTTGCTATCGTGGTTGCTCAAGCTTTACTGGAAAGGGAGCTTCCTCAAAAGCAGGGGGATTTGTATACACCTAAAATTACAGGTGGTAAATTAACTCTGATTAACCTAAAAGAAAAAGAGAAGATCCCAGAAAAGAAAATATCGGGGGAGACAATGCCTTAATAATTTCGCTACCTTAGGACCAACATGCCTGCCCCTACTCCCTCTGGTACGGTAAGCCCAGAGGGAGTTTTTTCAAAAAAATACTCAGCCTTGTTACTATAATAGTCCATGTGGCCCTGTAGCTCAGTCGGTTAGAGCATTCGTCTTATAAGCGAAAGGTCACAGGTTCAAGTCCTGTCAGGGCTACCATTTAATATAGAACGTTAGGAGTTAATTATGAGTAAAGTTATGGAAAAGTATGTTGCTAAAGCTCTAGAAGGTTATGAGCAAAATTATGAGGCTATTTCTGATGCTATTGTCCAACTGGAAGTTCAGCTAAAAGATTACAAGTTTCAGAGGAAAGAGATGAAAGAGGGTATTACGGAGATGAAAGATATTCTCGGACTAGAATTAGAAGATGAGTTGGGGGGAAATGCAAAGCCTGCGACCCTCAACCTTCTTAAAGAAGGTTCTCCCACTGAGATGAAGTGAGAAAGTCCATTATGAAAAAAGCAAAAAGAACTAAGTTCGGATTTTTTAAAAATGAGAAGGAAGCTCTTGCATATATCCAGTGGAGAAGGAAGAAGTACCCCGAAAGAGGGGGTTACAGTTATTTTTACAACGTCATGAAGATGACTAGGAATAAGTCTGACAAAGGAAGTTGGCTTGCTTATTCCTTGATGCGAAAAATAAAGGGACGGTAGCCCAATTGTCAGAAGGCTGCAAGAAAGCGTTGGACTGCATACTGTGTAGAGCAAAGGAGCCAAGCATGAATACTTCCACTGATTACCATCCTACTGCGATAGGACGCACAAAACCTTCCGCGCCTGCTAAGTGGCTTTATGAGAATAAAAACATCCAAGGCCCTGTGCTGGACTATGGTTGTGGGCGTGGACGAGACGTAAAGCACTACGGGATCGATGGGTACGACCCGAATGGGAGGCATAGTCCGCCCGATAGGCTTCACCGCCATCTCAGCGTGACGTTCAATAGCTACCAGACCATCCTTTGCACGTATGTCCTGAATGTGATACCCACGAAGAAGGAGAGAGACAAGGCGATTCATTGGATCAAGAAGCTTCTCGCTCCTAGCGGGGTTGCTTACATCTCAGTTCGGGCTGATAAGAGCAAACTTAATGGATGGACAAGCAAAGGCACCTACCAGACCTTTGTTGATTTAGATTATCCTATCGTCCATCGTACTTCTGGTTATATCATTTACGAAGTAAAGATCTAGAGCCGATAGCCCAATTGGCAGAGGCAATGGACTTAAAATCCATACAGTGTGGGTTCGAGTCCCACTCGGCTTACCAATCCTATGTATAGACCCCTACCTAACTACCTAACAATTAGACCCTCCTCTATTCATGGGGTAGGGGTATTCTCTACCTCTGCTATACCTGAAGGGATAGACATGGGGATCTCTCATCATTTTATCGGGGAGTGTATTGTTAGGACTCCTTTAGGAGGGTTTGTTAATCATTCAGAAAAGGATTTTAATTGTCGTTTAGAGAAGACCACTATTTGTGCTAATTTAGTGAGTATCAGGGAAATTTTAAAAGATGAAGAACTTACTGTTTGTTACCAATGGTACACTCCAGCTTCAAAATAATAGGTACTGGGAGTCGCATGAGTAGGTCGAAGGCTCTTAGAAACGATCCTGGGGATGCCATTTTGTCATGTTTACGTGTTTTTGATGATTTTGAGGTAAAATAGGGAAATGAAGGAGTTAGACCAAAATAAAACAATATTTTGTGATATTGATGGTGTTCTATTTAAATTTGATGAAGATTTTGCGGTGTGCATGAATCATGCCCGTCCCCTTCCTGGATCGGCTGAGAAAACTATGGACTGGCACAAGAAGGGATATCGTATTATTTTAGTAACAGGTCGCCCTGAAGCTTTCAGGGAAAGAACGCAGAAACAGTTACAACGTTTGGGATTCATTTACGATCAACTAGTAATGGGATGCGGAAGTGGTCCCAGATATTTGGTTAACGATGTGCCTGATGATAAGGGAGACAGCAAAGCTTTCTCGGTAAATGTTTTAAGAAATAAGGGGTTAGGAGGATTGATGCTATGAAAAATTTAGATTATGAACAAATTGGTTCTTTCGTAGGGAAACTGGTAAAGGTAAAACAGAAAGCTTATGGAGATTCTTTTGGAAGAAGTGGGGACTGTCTTAGACAAATGTTTCCTAACGGAATTAAGCCTGAGCAGTTTGACGATTTACTTACCATAGCTAGAATCCTTGACAAACTATTTCGTATAGCTAGTGATCCTAGTGCTTTTGATGAAAACCCTTACCAGGATATCGTAGGCTATGGCCTTCTCGGCATGAAGAGGCACTCTAAAGGCTAAAAAATTTGGGGATATTGCTTGACAGACCTACCTATACTTGGTATAATAGAGCTTCAAAGGAAGAAGGAGAACTAAATTGCGTAAAGTAACATACGGGCCGTCCCTAGTCTCAGACTTACTAGAGGGACAGAAGGTAGAGATCTATAGGAATCGACATAAGAACTGTTATTCTGTTCGACGAAAAGGTAAGGTGGTAGCTTACTTGAACTATACCGATGAACTTATGCTGAAAGATGTAAAGTTTGCTGTCCAGCCAGCAGGGAGAGAAAGAGTTCGTAGGGAGAATAAGAAGAACGTTCATGCATTTGTACGAGGCACAGTAATACGGACGGGAGGCTTGGAGCGAGAGGGCATTTTGAGAAGGTGTGGGAGAATGGTAAGATATGATCCTTACACCATGGACTCTTTTGAGGCCACTCAGGATGCTCCTTTTGTTGGTTGGAATGGTGATCCTGTGTATGAGGGAAAGAATGTTATCTTCAGGAATGGTAAGGTGCTTGTCTAGGTATAAGGAACCTGATAGATATGTTCTACCTATCACCCTGGTAATTTTGTTAATTTTGATGGTATATTATTTTTAGGATAAAAACGATGCAAGAACAAACGTTTCAAGAAAGTATGGCAGATTGGCTCAGACATGCACCCTACTTGACCCTATCACTTGTTTTACATGTTATTGCTATCGCAATTTTTCTTTTGATGCCCCCCACTCTTATTGCTCAAGAGAAGAAAGCACTAACCATGGCTCCCGTTGAGGAAGAAGTAATCATTGAAGAGCCTGAAGAGCCTAAAGAAGAGCCTAAAGAAGAGGAGCCTGAGGAGCCGATTCTTCAAGAGGTAGAAATCTCTGAGCCTGAGGTTACAGAAGAAGAGAACTTCGAGGAGACAGAGATTGAGTCTTCTTTTGAAAGTAATCAGTGGAACGTAGCTGTTGGATTGGGAGGAGGTGCCACTGGTAAATTTTCTAAGCGAGGAGACGGTAGAGGAAAATTAGGTGTAGGCAGAGGGAGAGACACGGCCCAGGCTATTGAGTTTGGACTGGAATGGCTGAAGGCTCATCAAGATGATGATGGTAAGTGGGATGCTGATGATTTCATGAAACATGATTATGATGGTGAACTCTGTGATGGTGAGGGGAATCCTGTTCATGACGTAGGACTGACAGGACTTGCGTTGCTAGCTTTCCTTGGTGACGGATCGACAATGCGATCAGGCCCATACAAGAATGTAGTTAAAAAAGCTGTTGGATGGTTGCGTAGAGAGCAAGATCCAAATACGGGGTTGTTTGGCACCAATACGTCACATGATTTTCTGTACGACCATGCCATTGCGGCTCTTGCAATGGTTGAAGCTTACGGCTTATCTGATTCTACGCTATTAAGAAAGTATGCACAGAAGGGTATCAACTATCTGGAATCACATCGTAATCCTTACATGGTCTGGCGTTATCAGGCTCGGAATAATGATAATGATAGCTCAGTGACAGGGTGGTGCGTGATGGCTTACAAGTCGGCACAGGATTTTAATCTTAAAGTTAATGCTCAGGCTATGAAACTATGTTCGACATGGTTCGATTCGGTTACTGATACTACTTCTGGCCGATGTGGCTATTCTAAGCGAGGGGAAATTTCTTCTCGGCATCCTGGAGATCACTCCACACGCTTTCCTCCTCAGAGAGGAGAGGCTCTTACGGCAGTAGGTCTGTTGTCTAGATTTTTCTTGGGTGAGAATCCTGAAGACAATCCAATCATGACTGCCGCTGCTAATACTATCTTGTCAAAGCCCCCCATCTGGGATAAGAAAGCTGGGGATATCGATCACTACTACTGGTACTACGCAACGTACGCCCTTTATCAGATGGGTGGTCGCCACTGGAAAGAATGGTCGAAGAAGCTGACGAAAGCAGTTGTTAAGACGCAAAGGAAGGATGGTAACTTCAAAGGATCCTGGGATCCCGCTGGTGCTTGGGGAGAGGATGGAGGACGGGTTTACTCTACAGCCATTCTAGTACTTACTTTAGAGGCTTACTACAGGTATACGCGAGTGTTTGTTCGCTAACCAGGAAAAAGAATGTCTCAAATTAAAAATATTGGAGATCTCGCTGAAGTTTTAGGTCTTAACAGAGAGTGTGTGAAACAATTCAATGGGGAATCCACGATAGCAAAAGCGTTATTTAAAGGTACCACATGTGGAATACTTTTTGATTATACTTCTAAAGGTATTCTTCTGGCTGGATATTGCGAGGGCAGCGACTTAGAGTGTGAAGCTTATTTCCTAGCTTATCCTTTCACCGAGGAGGAGTTTTGGGCTACTGTAACTCAAGCAGACGAAGATGGACTTGATGTATGGGATTCAACACATGGTTGTGAGCATTGCTGGCCCAATGGTTGTATGGATGAGTGGGATAATTTGTTTGAAGCAGGGGAACCTGGGGGACCAGTGGATCCTGATTGTACGTACTGTAGAGGAGAAGGAGTATCAATATGATGGAAGATATGAAGAGGATAGCAAAGTTTTATTTGCCCTACATTCTTGTTTTGGGGGCTATTTTTACGGTTGCAGTGGTGACATCATCGTTTACCACAGCCCCTCAACATAAGATGTATGACCAGAAGTGGGAGAAGTTTGATCAACAGCTATACCGTTACAGCATCTATGATGGTTGGCTAGTGAAGTATGGATCAATGGGGATGGCATTTGTGCCTGATGCAGCACACCAGTGGAAGTTGGAGGAAGAGTAATGATGAGATTAGATGAAGCGGTTGCTTTAGTTGTGGATGCAGTGAGAGCCCCAGGAGGTTGCCCAAGAACCTCCGCTGAAGCTCAAGAGGTGGCAGATGCTGCTGACGTTGTTGAACATTTTTTCAGTGAGTATTTTAAGGGGGCAGATATAAAGGCGAGAAAAGAGCTAATAAAGAAGATCGGGTCTAGGACTCCTAAAGAAGCGATGGACGAGATAAAGTATGATCTGGGTGGCGAGGGATGAAAAAAGTAGTAGTCAATCTAACTTATTCTTGGACTATAGATAAGAAACAATGGAAGGAAAATAAAACCTTCATGGAGCAGGTGGAGAAGGAACCTAGAATTATTTTAGGTTATGATCTTAAGACTACCTTCTGGAATTTAAATGATATTACGTACCCTAAACTCAAAAAGATTGAGGTGAAGAATGTTGACTGAAGAGCAGTGGTTAAAAATAGAGCGGAAGTATGGAAAGCTAATGTACAAGATTAGCCATCAAATAAGTGGAGACACAGCTATTGCAACGTTTGAAGATAACTTACAAGATATAAGGTTAGCTGCAATGGAGGCTGTAATAGGTTTTACGAAACAAAATGGTGGGGAAAACGGAAAGTTTGAAGAATTTTGGGGAAGCAAAGGTTTCGATCAGTATATCAAGACATGCATGTGGACTAAGAAGAATAACAAGGGAGCCAAGATTACAAAGAAAGCTCCTATTCTGAGAGGTACAGTTTCCACAGATAAAGAAGAAGTGTTGAGTTTATCGTGTGACGCTAAGTCTGATGTTGGGATGTTATTTGAAGAGGTGACTTGTATGTTATCTCCTACCCAACGAGACATCGTGCAGTTAGTGGTTAAAGATCCTACTTTTATTAAACCGAGTGCAAAGATTAATGTTAAGAGAGTTGCCGAAGAATTAGGTATGTCTTGGTTTGAAGCCAACAAGCATATTAAAAATTTAGGAGCAATTTTACAGAATGAGTTGTGAGGAGAGTATATAGTGATAGAGTACAATTATAGGGTTTTCGAGACTGAAGTAAGAAGCATCCCAGCACTCAATCAGCTACTGGAAGCTCTCACTAAGGCAGGCTGGGAACCCATTAATGTAGATTACGTTCGTTATACAGTTTTCGCTAAGAAACCTACAACCCTCAATGATTAAGGAGAGAGAGTTATGAAGTATTTGATTTCGATGTTAACAATGTTTATTTTTAGTTGCTCAATTAACGCGCAGTTCCCGCGTCTTAAGGCTGATAGGGTAGGCGATGT
>Ga0098044_1000379_pt1 | contig 23565 bp, 20 predicted proteins | sample 10_taG_FD_75053 | JGI IMG/M metagenome (GOLD analysis project Ga0098044, IMG submission 75053) | Marine viral communities from the Subarctic Pacific Ocean - 10_ETSP_OMZ_AT15264 metaG | ecosystem: Environmental > Aquatic > Marine > Oceanic | place: Pacific Ocean | collected 2015-01-16 | reverse complement strand
GCGTTTCTTCCAAGTGAAGACGTTGTCATAAATGCAATGTTTTCATGATTTGCCGGTTGAGCTGTTCCTGTAACGGGTAAGCACTTAGTCCCTGTAACGGCCGCGAAAGCAGAATAAACGTCATACTGAGAGTAGAGGACATAACCGTGATCTTGAATGGCGGTTGGATCTGAATTGAAAACATTTCCGAAGTAATTGGTTGCTAATGGATCAAAAGATGCGGTAACAACGTTCTTATAAGGCGTGTTCCTATGTCCATTTAAAAGCATTACGAACTCTTGCTTACCACTACCGATATCAACCGTTCCAGTTAAGCCGCCCTTGAGCGTTCTGCTGTCCACGGTGGGTGAAGGTGCTGCAGAGGTTCGACCAGCGACTTTATTCGAAGAGGAGAGAGTGGGTACAACACCCGAAGCTGCAAAAACAACGCCTCTAAGAATTGGGCGCGCTCTCTCATCACCGAGAATTTGAATGCCGGCATCACTGAATATGGTTGAGCCTGCAGACTGCGACATAAAACAGCCTAGAAAATAAGACCTTCCAAGCGGACCGTGCTGGACAGCACTGGGGTTGTGGCCTAGCAATCCATTTGATAGTGGCTCTTTTTGACCTACGACAAAACCAGCGTTTGTAACTGTTCCATCGGTTGTGCTTCTTTGTTTGGCATTTCCTGTACCCAATACTCGAACATATGTTAAAGCACGTGCATTGTTCAGCCATTGCTGAGCTGCTAGGGGGCCAAACTTATCACCCTTGATTGGGCCAAAAATATTTTCAAATTCTTGTGTGTTAGCCACAAGAACAGGAACAAAGGCGCGGCCTTCGTTAGCTGTCCCAACAACTCCTGCGGGAACTCCAGAAGGCCCCGATCTACTTGGAGTTGAAACATCTATTTCATTTGTTCTGACTCCGGGGCTCGTAAATGTTGTCTCTGACATCAGACTTTTCTCCTGAATATGCTCAAAATATATCTATTACTCAAAGCTAACTCCTGAATTAGTAATTACGAAGTCTAGTGAAATAAACTCAATCGCTCGTGTTGGAACAAGAACAATTTTACCATTCAATCGATTAGAGAGAACATCATCCGTAGTGTTGTTCGTATCATCCATTACAACCTTAAAATTCTCAATTCCGCTTTGGGCTTGAATCGTAGCTAATATAGGGGTTACCTGCGAAATAAATCTTGCGCGGGTGGCCGGAGTATTTTGCTCAAACAAAATCCTGTTAGCTACATCTGAGACTGCACGCTTAACTTCGAGCATTAGTCTTCTTACGTTGACACGATCCAATGCAGATTGAGCAGCCTGCAAAGTCTTTTGTCCGAAGATTACAAATCCTTGTTGTGGGAAATTAGCAATTGGATTTACTCTAGAATCATAAAGAGTATCTCTGTCACCTGCTGTTAACCGAACTCCGGTATTTTTAACAAATTCCAAGGATCCTCTATTGAATCCTGCGGGTGCGAACCACGGGAATGAAACTGCATCATTGAATCCAAGTGCCGCAATTGCAGCCACTGAGGGTGGGACCTTAATTCTCTCATTGTTTAGATCGTCTTCGATCACAACATCTGGGAAATAGGCGGCGGCGGTATTATTATCAATTCTTCTTCCCTCAAACTGAATTGCGGTTTTTGAAACTGATGGCCTCTCAGAGGCATCATCATAAATTCTATTATCAGAATCATCGAATTGTGGAATATCCAGTAAGTAGATAGACATACCGTAATCTTTGTTTTTGCTCATTGCGTGATCAGTTACAAAGCTCTCTCTAATTCCAGGTATTGCAAGAATGTTTGTATTGACTGCAAAAGGATCTGTCATGATATCTGCTGCAGCCTGGTAAGATCTGACGCCGCTGTTATCTTTACCTATGCCATTTTGATTTCCGGCGAAACCAGACGGGACATAGCCGGATGCTGCACCTCCGCCTGTATCTAGGGAGATTGATTTGTCATTTAGACGTCGAGCATTCTTGTCCATGACGTTAACTCCGTCATAACCTCCGTAAAATACATTCGTAAACTTCATGAAATCTGTAAACCGATTAAAGGATACAGAAGAAGTCTGGGCAAGCAAAGTTCCAAAAGTAATTCTATTGGAGAGGTCGGACCCTACAGTAATTGTGTACTGGGCTGAGTCTGGGTTTCCGTTTCTAATGTAAGCAGCATCGAGCATATGCTCTGCTACTGTCCCTGAAAGCTCTGTATCATTATAGATTCCTGTTGAGCTTCCTCCGGCTTGATTAGGAAGAGCAACCCTTGCAAGGGTAAACTTATTATCATTGAAGTTATCAGCCCCGGATCCCGTATGAAGATTATCCATCTTCTTTATACCTAAGAAAGATAACTGGTCTTTTAGGCCTCGGTTTACTGTAGTTCCAACGTTAGAGTTGAGGTTAGCATTACCCACAGTTCCCGTAGCTGCCAGAGCTGTCGTCTTTACACCGAAATAAATTCTAGAATCAACAGTTTCGGTGGCGCCTGATTTTCCAACCAAGCCTGCAGTTGTGGAAACTGCGCCTCTGGTTGCTTTAAATGTCAAGGGAACTGGAGGGACAACCGAGCCCGTAAGCGCATCAGTTCCGCTGTAGCCTGCGAGTCGGGCTTGCCCTTTGTTAGGCTGCTGATCTGAGTTGAGATCATTAGTCTTCAATGCAGGAAGACCGCGGAAACCAAAGGGTAGGGAAGTCGCAGGAGCTATATCGTCAACTACATTAGAGTGCATGACTATTCGCACATACTTGGATTTATTGGGGAACTTGCCCTGGACCATTACGCGACGTTCATCAGGATCATCTGCATCAAAATTAAAGAACGCCTTCATATCACCTATCATGCGGGCAACATAAGTTTCAGACGTGGGATTCAGATTACACCCAGGATATTCTTCTAAAACCTGCGGTGCAAAATCAGAATCTCCGTAAGCTCTAACTTGAACTGTAAAGGTTCCTCTTTCTTGCGCAGGATCAGAAGATCCTCGAACAGCCTTGATAGAAACCTTAAATTTAGTATTTCCATAGGCTCCGTCAGAAAGAGTTTCAAAATGGAAAAGATCAAATTCTGTATCGCCAAAAGGTTGTGAAATAAATTCTGTAGTTCTTGGGGTCTGGTATCGCGTATCAAGTCGACCAAAAGCAACTCTAAATGCCTGAGATGCAGGATTATCGTTAGAAGAGTGTCCTGATCCTGAAAGCATTGCTACAGAGTTTGAAGCTCGTGCAACTGTAGCCAGCTCAGGCTCAACATCAAATGCCGCATATAGTAAATGCTTTTCTGCTACAAATCTATCTGGATCTGTATTAAGAACGTTTCTGACGTAGTTGATACTTCTCGGGTTTAGTGAGGCAGTAAAAATTCTTGCTCCTGGGATGCTATCATCATTTCCGTATGATGACCCAGCAGAAGAAGAAACAAAAATCTTGAATTCATCTTTTAAAACAGTTGATGCTCCGCCTACTGTTGCAAACTCGTTGAATGAAGTCTTGATTGTTGCACCAGTTCCATTATGATTAAGAACCCCGAGCCTTGCATCATTCGTAGTAAAGAGAACTGCCCTGACAAGATTGGCGTCAGTATTCCCTATAGTAGAATTGTCTGTAAAGACTGGGTAACCAAATGCTTCAGATGCAGATACAACATGCTTTGCAGTTAGAAACTGAACTGTTCCCATATGCCCAAGCGGCTGGATATTTGCAGCAACTGCAGTTGAAGCAAGCGAAAAACCTGCATTTTTAACAGAACCTTGTGCTCTTGTTCGGTTTATATCACCGACTGATGCATTGGATCCGGCGCCAAGCACTCTCACATATGTTACTGCATCTCTATTTTTGAGAAATTCCCGGACAGCATAGGGGCCAAATCTTTTTGAATTAAGACCCCCAAACTTAGATTGAAAGTCAGCAAAAGAACCCACAGTCACAGGGACGAAGGCAGGTCCTTTTTCCGCGGTACCAATAACTCCTGCAGGCGTCCCCAGGGGGGGATTTTCACGTTGAGTTAAGTCTACCTCTTGATCAAAAAAACCGGGAGATCTAAATGTTTGTTCGGCCATTGAAACGGTCTCCTAGCACATAACTATCTATAAATATTGGGATTGAGACCAAAAGTCCCCTAAATGTCTCCCAGCTTCTTGATAATTCTCGCTTTAACAACTGATTCACCCTTTCTTTCATTCCTAGATAAGACTTTTAAAATCTCAACTTCGGTTTCTCCCGTTACGGGATTATTAGTAATATTTCTTACTTTTTCAACTGTTCTTCTATTAGAATCTACAACTTGCCCATCTTTTCCAATGTCTTCAATATCTTGCAAAATAAAGTCATCAATATCTCCAGATACTGGAGGTATATTTCCCTGCCCTGCAATAAGCGGGGCATTTATCTGGAACATTTCAAACGAAACATCTGGCGCCGATAAAAACTTTCTAAAGGGAGACGGATCGCCTGGATTTTGAGGTGCAATCAAGTAACCTGTAACTGTAAAATTAAGGGTATACCGTACGATTCTCTCTTGATCTGTAAAGTCATCGAAATTATCTCCGCTTGTTAGCGTGTTATCTACAAAAGCAATAAAATAATATCCTTTGTCACTAGTTATTTTAAATTCGTGTCGTGCTGATCCTGACGGGCTATATGACGACATTAAAGTTTCAATGAGCTGGTTCATGTGCGTGACATAGTTTGTCCAGAATACAACTTCATAGCTTACAGAAAAGAATGTTGGATTTGGGATTGTAATAATTTCAAATATATTTTTTCCCAGATCAGGCTTAAGAGAATATCCCGGGTATGTATCACCTACAAACTCTGCGCTGGGGCGCCTTGAGCCTATGTCACCAGGACGAGCATTTCTAGCTGGGTTTCTTGAGTCGACATTTTCAGGAGAAGCAACATTAGCTTGGTTTCTCAATCGAGTTTTATTTACCAGCGACTGATATCTTGGGTCCTTAGAGCTTAGTCGTCTTTTGATAACAACTTCACCTACATCAGCTCTTGGGCCAGGAACAGTAGCCGCTGTTGACTGGTCTATTGAAGTCCTTCTTATTGAAATAAGCGGTATAATAACTCGACCTGCGTCATCTCGAACAGGCTGCTCTTTTTTAATGATCGCAAACCTCTCGCCGGTAGCAAAGATCACTGGAACTTTTTCCGCCGTCCCTCTATTGACAATAGTGAAGTTTATATCTTTGTCAAAAAGGTTGAAAAATGCACGATCAACATCTCCTATGCCACAAGACGGGATGTGGAAATCATCAGGAACATTAGAGCCCTGGTATCCCGACTGAATTCGATCGGGTTGGTGTATTGATCCGCCGTTTGGGTTTCCTAAATTTTTTCTAGTAGGCATGGTTTTTTATCATCCCTCGCCTTCATCATAAAAAGCATAGTCATCTGAGACGTCGCTGCCTCTTGGTGAAACTTGCTTAGGCCCGGTGATGGGCTCACTTAAAATTCCCTTTTCACGAAGAGCTCTAACGTCTCCCGTAACGCCATCATCATTTTCCTTAAATCCTCGGGTCTGGTTATAGGTAGTCTGCACTGCATCTTTATCTGAATATACAAAGTCCGTCGGACCAAGCACTTGTGTAACAAACTGGTTCTTTCTTGCTGGGACCGCTGTTAGAGTTACACCTGCATAGTGTTCAATTTGACCAAACAAAGTCTTTTCAACTTTTCTTGCAGCGATTTCATAAAAAACTTCTCCGTAACTAAAAAAGTCTCCAACCTGAACGTCGAGGCCTATATCAAGCAGATCTCTGGCATGAAGAAAAACCTGGACTGTGTAATTCTTATCTATTCCAAACTTGGTTGTGCTTTGATCTGTTTCTGAATAGTCGACGACCGCAGTAACCTCTACAGGATTTTCAAATATCTTTTCTGGGGCCTCTGCGTACACATCATGAACTCGAGTTTTAATTGCGGAAATAGAATAGTAATAGATCTTTGTCCCGATAACATCCTTGTTAACCTCTTTGGTCAAATCAGATATAAGGTCTATTTCTCTTCCCGTAATAAAAAGCCTGGACATTTATTTAACCCATTGTAATTGCGCCGCCATTGGGCACAGGAATAGTTTTAAGCTGCTTCTGGATATTTTCAGCTTTATTAGCATTTATCTCAATAAATTTATCATACGTCATGGATTCAAGCATTGTCCTAATTTGATCTAAGAGCTTTGACTTGTCTTCTCTGCCTTGTGTTACCAGGCTTGTTCCATTAAGTGTTAAATCTCCCTGCGGTATTGGCACAGTATTGAACTTTGACCTTACGAGACCAAGAAGCTCAGTTGCTAGAGCTAGTGCATATTGACGTGACCACTGACGTCCAACAGAATTAACCTTTGAGAAATCCAGTCTTCCAAAGGGGACATTTGACAAATTACTTACCCCGTAAATTGAATCATCTTTAAATGCAGGCTTTAGGGGGTCGGGTGCGAAGGATACTCGGATCCAGAGCTTTTTATTAATTTGATTCCCGGTAGGCATCGGGAATATTCTTATTTTTGTCCCGGTTATCTTGTAGGAATAATTTGATCTTCTCACTCTATGAGAGACGTTCATTTGTCCTGCGCGCAAGATATCCTCAAAAACAGGAAGGACGTAAAATATAGTCTCAGGAGTAAAAGACTCAAAAGAAAACTCATTATTCAAATAGTTTATAGCAGACGTTGTATCAAAAAATCTATAAGCGGCTGTGGGATTCATGTGAAAAACTTCTTGAATTTTCATCCTTGTATTATTTCTATTAAGGGAAGAAGAAAATAGAAGATTGCCAGATCCATCCTGGAGATTATCATAGATATCATAGTCTTGCTGAGAATTTACTAGCTGGATGGATCCTGAAACTGACTCGTAAGCTCCACCAATCCCGGCTTCGAATGCGTAGGGCTCTGCTTGTCGATTTAGAAATTCCAGAGTTTCTCTAGGGTAAAGCTGCTCAGATCCTGACATGCTGCCAGTTGCTGTTCCTAAAAAATCTGTTAGTTGTGACTTTGCCTGGTACTCATTGATAATTGAACCATATTGTAAAAAAGATTCTTCAAAGCAAGCCCAGATTTGCTTCTTTGTCAATTCAACGCTCAGGATATCGTCCCCGAGCTTCCTTTTGACAAAAGTAATCATTGCATCGGCTTCTGTCTGGAAGTTAGTATCCGTATCAAAAAAACCAAACGGCGTGGGATTAGTTGTATTCGCAAACGTGGCCATGCACAACTCCTAGTCACTTTCCTGCTATTAAATATGTTCGGGAATGAGATAGTTTTCAAAGGTTTAGAAAGGACATGCGAAAAGCAGCAATAAAAAAAGAGGCACCATAAGGTGCCTCCTTCAAAAAAATTAATTTTTATTTGACTTAAGAAAGCTTTCAGCTCATCTTAGCTGTTAGGCATTATCGCCTGTCTTAACACATATCAACTACACGTGCATGAAGCTGATCCATGCCTTGCCGGCACCGGCGGTCACCGCGGTGGAGTTTTCCAGACGAAGGTAAATCGTTCTTGCTGTAGCTGTATACATTGCTGCTTCAGCGACGACAGCAAGAGTTGCTCCACCTTCACTATTGAGACCAGAAAGGGAAATACCTGATCCGATTGCGGCGGCAGTATTAGAACTCATAAGAGCTGTTGCGGCAACAAGTTCTGCACCGTCATCAGCAGTACCAACCTTAAAGTTGGAATTGCCGCTGGTGGCGGCGATGGCCGTAGTTAAAACAAACCCCACGTCGACGAGGACTGTACCGGCTGGTTGGGTTATCGTCATTTCAACATCGTTGGCCCCGACAGCTATGAGCGATGTTGAAGCTGTCCACGCTTGACCGGTCACACCGACTGACTGTATGTCGATACCTGACCCTGCTGATTGGACCAATCCCTTATTATTACTAATTGTTACCTTTGGCATAATATTTCTCCTTTATGTTGTTCGCATGCTTCCGACTCGGTGGCGATTTCACCTTTATGCTATGTGCCGGGCCTAATATTAGGTATCCTCTTAAAAAATAATTTTTCTACTTTTTAAAGGCCCAGCGATAGAAACGTAACAGGCTGCCTTTTAAAATTCTTAACCTGGCATTAGCACACCAAACTCCATCATGATTTTTAATTTCTACAAACCCGCTTAAATGAGGCGTTGCAACATCAGAGAGTGTATCTTCAAGCTCAGAAATCACACTGCCAATTAGTAAACTCATGTGATCAATTAAATACTGGTCAAGAGCAACGTCGTCATCGTGGTCTATTTCCATATCCCAGTGAACATCAACTCCGTGCTTATTAACGGTGCCCATCTCTATATAAATCCTTACATCGCCTACAGCAGCAGGATTGGCCGGCTCTAGTTTGTGAACGATAGGACTAAGCTTATCTGATTTTTCTCCCAGATAGCCTGACAATACATTACCGATTTTATCAAAGTTCTCAACACAAATTTTATATGAGTTTTTCATATTGCCCTCCGTTTAAATATCAAGTTGCAAATAAAAAAAGGGACCCCCGAAGGAGTCCCTTTTAAGTAGAACTATGTTCTGCAAGAATTAAATAATATTCATATCCATGCAGGTAACAGTTCCGTAGAAGTCAGCACGAACCATCTTCTTACCATAGCGAGTCATCACGCCCTTGCGAGGTGTGAAGTCTTCTGGCTGGAAGATCGTCGGGGTGACAATAAGCGGCACGTAAGGAGCATATACGTAACCAGTCTCAAGGTAGCTACCACCCTTATAACCAACAAGAATCTTGTTGCGGGGGAAGTAGGGGTCCTTGTAGACCTGGAAGCGGTTGCTCAAAGTTCCAACTCTTTCAGCACCCAAGCTGAAGGGGTTGCTTACTTGGCCATCACCATCCAAGCTATAAGCCGGACGATACATCACCGAAGCCTCAAGAATTGTGGCAACATCGGGACCGGTAACAATAAAGTTAGCCGAACCGCGAAGCGTCTTGCGGTGAATCTGGTTAGCAACATCGATAATGGTTTCGATCAAAGTCTCATACCATTCGCGAACGGTGCCTGTGAAACGAGGACCAGCAGAGAGAGAATCGCTAAGCTTAACTTCTGCAGCTGTTTCCTTGTTTACGAACTTACCAGGAGCACGTGACCAGTAAAGGTTAGCGCCTCTGGCTTCTGTAAGAAGGTCGTTCAAGATCTCACGATCGATTTCCAGAGCAACTTGCTCGGAAAGGATCTGTGTCAACTCAACCTCAGCGTCAAGGCTGTGGTATGCGTTAAGATCCTGTGCCAATTCTGGCGACCAACGAGCTCTCAGCTTACGCGTGGTTGCTGTAACTGCGATTGACTCCACCTTGATGTCGATCTCGGGGATCGCGGGTGAAGGAGCAGAAGTGCTGAAGTTTGATTCGAAGGAAGGAATGACCAATGTCGATCCTACGCCCGATTCAACGTTCAGTGAGTCAGCAATAGCGTATGAAGCAGAGAGATAGTTCTGCGCGCTCTTACTATTAACACCCTGAAATGTTCCTGAAACTACGCAAAGAACTGAAGCATTGGAGTCTGTTCTGCCAACCAAGGGGTTGGAGACAAAGCCACCTGCTGTGGTGTAAGTTCCGAGCTGGTTCAGACGACGGAGGTTGAGAACACCTTGTCCGCCCTGGAAGTCTGTTCCAAGAGCCTTAAGGCCTGCTGAGCCAAAGGCTGAAAAGAGGGTCAAATCCTTGACCTGCGTCATATCCATGTTGGCGAACTCATCACCTGTAACGTCAACGACGAGGAACTGGAACTGACCTGTGCTCGCAAAGTTCGGATCATCTTCGATCAAGTTCGTGACCTGAGGGTCGAACTGAAGAAGCTTCCCGTCAGTGCCAGTTGCAAAGCAATTGGCCGCGGCGGTAAGAACTGATCCACCCTGGAAAGCACCTGAGGCACGGAGCGGAATATTGATCGAGGAGGAGTGAACCTTGGTGTAGGTTGTTCCAACCAAGTCGTATTGACCACCCGTAGCATCAGAACCGGTTCTTACGGATTTACCTGCAGGGTTGTTATAAATGGATTGACCCTTCTCATATGTAGAAGCGGTGGATGCATCCGAGCTCAAGTCGAGCGGGGAGTCACCACCAATGTCAGATCCATAGGTGTAATCCAGATAGAAGAGCAGGCCGGAGGGCAAGCTCATGGGCTGGATGGAAACGAGTTCGTTGGCAACTAGGCCACCGAAAACGCGACGAACGATTGGGAATGCAATATTAGAGAAACCACGAAGGTCACCGGATGAGGTGAGACCACCACCACCGGTTGAGATTGAACTCTGTTCGCGAAGGACTTCTGCGCACTGGTTTTCCAGCAGGCGAGCCATGTTTTCACGCTTTGTTGATTCCAAGCCACGAAGAAGACCGGTACGGCCCCACTTCTCGACAAGGCGAGCACTATCTTGACCCACGTGACGCTCACGAATGCCTTCCGCAAGGGTTTCAAGCGAAAATTTACTCATGTTTCTTTCCTTTCAAAAAAAGATACGTCTTTGGGTTAAATGGTTAAGTTATTTTAGACCTGCCAAGGCTGCCCAACGTTTTGACTCTGCAGACTCATTTAGGAGTGTGCTGGAAGGTTTAGTTGCGCGGCTAGCGGATCCTGCTATTCTAGAAGCCGACTCATTGACGGTCTTCTTAGGAGTCGACGATGTCAATCCCCTATAAAGTAGCTTAACTTCCCTCAAGCTCTTGGCCTCATCTAGTGACTCGATTGCTCGAACCTTTTGGTTCTTCGTAAGTTCATCACTGAGTAACAGCTTATTGGTGTAGAGCAACTTAGCGTTGAACAGATTCATTTCTGACAACTGACCTTGTAGCTCATTAATGGTAGTAGCATACTCATTTTCTATTTCTTGTGTAGGCTGAGATTGTTGTGCAGATTCAACTAGCTCTTCAGCTTCTTCATCACTTGACTCAGAAAGCATTTTTGCTAGTTCATCTCGAAGCATAGTCTCAGATATCTCGAGAACGGTGTCGTCATCAAGACCTTCAGCCATATAATTTTCTTCAACCTCTTCTTCTTGGAGTTCGTCTTCTTCATCAAGCTCAGCTAGAATTTCTTCGAGTTGGGCTTCTTCAGCAACATCATCTCCCATGGCTTCTTGGACCATGTTTCGAATCTGCTCTCTTAGTTCATCAGCAGAGACCTCAAGCATTACTGCTTCGTCAGCCTCGGCTTCAACTTCGACTTCGTCGTCAACGACGATGGCTACTTCTTCTTCACCTTCTTCATTAGCGGAGTCTTCAGATTCTTCAGATTCTTCAGATTCTTCGGGTAATTCCTCACCTAGCTCGATAGTGACATCGTCAGCAGCCAAGTCAGGAACTTCGACGTCGCCGAGATCTACACGAACGCGCAGATCAACAACTTCCTCGGATAAAAGTTCTCTTAAGGACTTCTTCATTTCGGTTATCTCCTTTTTTTTATTCCTCAAGTTGTCATGCATGTTCTGGATCTCAGTTCCAAAGTATCCAGAGTTTTGATGATTACTATCTATAATTTTCTCAAATGCGTTAATTGCCTGCTCTGCTATGCCGAATTCAGCCAGATAAACTTTGAGATTATCTCCTCGCATCATTGCGGGATTTTTAGTCTGCAAAATAGCGAAATGCTCATTTAGAGCAACGATTCGCTCTTGAATCTTCTTGAATGAAGGTAAGAACTCAACAGTCTGGTTTATTTCATCGCGTATGCAGGCATGACCTTCATTAAGCTCAGACGTATGGTTAGCCCACTCATTTGCAATACTTAACAAACCATCGAGAGACGATTCATTAATGGCAAAATTTGCCTTAAGATCCTTAGATCTTTCAAATAAAGCCCTATCAACGGTAGATGTCTTAGATAAAAATTCAGCTGCATCTTCTTGTAGATCATGTTGAATTCCTTCAAAAAAATCACCATCGTCAACATCTTCACCTAAAATTTGCTTATCAATTAAAGCACGAATTTTAGGTGTTATTGACTCTATGATAGCGTTTTTGGCATTTTGCTCAGCGACTTCTCTTAAGCGCTTTGCATCGGCCAGTGCCTCGTCAAGTAATGAAGATGTCATAGCTACCCTTCCACATTTACATTTTCACATATTAAATATGAATTCCCGTAAGAAATATTACAAGATTAAATATTCGTTTCAAACTAAAGTTTCATTTGATTTTTCTTGGCTCTTCTTACAGCCCTCAAATGTTTTTCTCTTCTCTTTTCAGACTTTGACTTAAATCTGATTGTTGATTTTCTTATATCGTCCTGTAATCCAGACTGCTTGCACACTCTTTTAAATCTTCTTGCGAGAGACTCTCCCGTTTCATTTTTCTTAAGCGTTACCTCAAGAACCCCCTTGGGTTCTTTTAAAAACTTTCTACGTCGCTTTGACATTTTTAATGCCCTTCTGCTCGTCCTCTTTTTCGTTTTTTATCTGAATTTGCTCTTTGTCGTAGTCAGCATTATGAACTGGATCTTCATCTGTATCAAACAAATCTTTTAGCGATGCGTAAACTTTAGTTCTTCTATCTTTTTCTGAATAGCGGGGACTAGCCCATCCAACGCCCCCAATTGTTTTACCCGAACCTGTCTTAAAAATGCCCGCCCCGTTACCCATCATTAGAATAGGTGAAAGAGATCCGTAATTATTCAGATACTCAACTAATGACATAGTATCCATTACTGACATTATATTTTCACTTAAGCCTAGATCTAGCCTTGTTGCCCCGTTAACATATGATTGTCGGGCACCATACTTTGGTGGGAAAGGATCAGCTGCGGGTCCGGCGCCCCTAATTTTATTAGAAAGCTTCTTTGATTGTGCATGTGTTAACCCGAGTTCGTCGTCCTCATAGTCCTTTGCATCTTTTTCTAGTTGCGAGTCTATATCATATGGATAAGTCGCGGCCATTTTGGCAGGTGAGCCAATTCCTGCTTTTGAAATAGGGTTAACCGACCCATATCCGTAATCTTTCCTCGCATCAGGAAGCGGGAGAAAGTAATTTATTCTCTCAGATATCTTTTTCATTATTTCATGCAATATGATAAGTTAGCCATTATCAGTAGCTGGCTTGCTAGATCCTAAACCGTAAGCACCGATTGTTGCTGGGCGCTGAGCTGATATCTGATCTGTTGTACTGACCGGATTAGCAAGATTGTTTCCTGCAAATGCTGATCCACCGCCCTTAACAGGACTTACTTCGTTTTCTTGACCGATTGCGCCTGCAGGTGCTGATGCAATATTCGGTGCATAAGGGCTTACGATTGGATTTCCGGCGCTATCTTCCTCGACTGAGGGTATATCTGGCGGCCCGCCAGCATTATTGTAATCAGTGCTGTATTCTGTAAATCCAAAACCGTTAAGAATGGCTCCCTCTATGGACGCTTTAAAAAGTTTTCTCACTGCAGAATCCTGCCCCTTATAGGCTTTAGATTTTTCTCCAGAATAAAGCGGGGATTGAGGAAATGCAGCTCTTAAAGTCTGCGAACTTCTATTTCCCGGCAAACCTGGGTTTGCAGGGTCAGCGACTTCTATAATATTACCCATCTTTGTAGACATTAGCGTCTCCTGTTTGAAAGCACATTATAAGTATGGGCTCGGATTATTTTTGCCTTGGCGGGCCAAAAGCCAACTCAGACCAATTTTGTGCGCCGGGAAAAACTTCTTCAGGACTAGGCGATGAAGTTTTGGAAGTTGCGGAGGTTGTTGCTGCGGCTGCGCCCGGTGTACCTGCAGAATATTGTTCTTGCAGCGTTGTCTTGGCAGTATCTGCAAAGATTGACTGCATTACAGGATCTTGAGATAGGCTTTCTGCAGAGCTTTTAACTGCTTTTTCAAATTTAATGTTATCGCTTGCTTTTTTTCTGCGCTGTAAAGTTTTTAATTCTCTAGACTCTGTAACGCTGGATCGATTCGGCTGGGGCATATTCACGCCAGAAATTCCTTCTTGTAGAATCTCCACTAAGCACTCCTTTACAAGAGGTCCCATAATTTTTTTCAGCTTTTCTCTAGAAAGCTTCGACATCATCCGACTCCTTTGTATCCTGCTGATCCCGTTAGGGTGGGAAAGAAATTTACGGGTGTAAGGCCCGCAAGAAGAGTAAATCCTGCTTTTTTAGCAGTATCTGATAGTAAAAATAGTTCTTTGCACCTCAGCTCCATCCTTCCAGTATTTTGATTCCCAGAAAGTATGAAATAATTTGCAGTTAAGTTTGCAGGATATTTAGTCCCATTCTCTGTGAACCCTATTCTTAGCGCATGTGCAGAGGTGTTTTGGATCACAAAAAATCGTGTAGGATTGGGAAATGCAACCCTTACTGGTGTTCCCGTACTAACCGGAATCGTATCTCCGCTTGATCCGGTAGCAAAAGGGACACCGGAGAGCTGGTATGATGGAACGTCACTAGGCCCGAGTTGAAAATTATTCAAAGTCATGTTTATTCACCCCATCTCAGGATATTGTTTAGTTCCCGATGAACCTTATCATCTTTAGAAAAATAATTGTTGAGCTCTGTAATCTCTGCCTGAGTGAGATCTCGTGCTTCTTTCATAACGAAAGCCCCCGGAGTTGATGGTTCGCTCACAATGTCCCAGCAAATAAGCTGGAAATCATCTTGGACTTCTTGGTGGTCACCTCTGCGACGTGTTGAGCCTACACCTCGGGATGAAATACCGATTTTTATTCCACTGTCAATCAAGCTCTTAAGAATCATTCCTTTAGGAGTACTTAAAACCTCGATAGTTCCGTATACAGTATCACCCTCCATATAAGCTTTTCTTATGCAGTGAGAAACATTCGCTAAAGATACAACAGAAGAGTCGGGGTGATCGAGTTCTCCGAGCGCTCTTCCTTCATTTATAAATTTCTGGTAATTTCCAACTTCGCGCTTAAGGACTTCAAATGGGTATATTCTACCGTTTTGATTGAGAGTATTGGCTTTTTGCAAAGGCCCGGAAAGAAGAAGCTTTCCATCTTCCTCTTTCGCTTCGAGAATCACGCTCGAGTCATTAGCGCTATAATCAAAGTTGATATATTCTGTGAGTAACTTCAATTTATTCTCCTATTAGTTCGTGTTTTAGCTTTGAAACTTCTAAGAATTTCTTTACTGTTTCATCGCTTAATTCAGAAGTATTTAATTTTTTAATTTTCTCTTCGGCGATTCTAGAGTTTTCTTTTACTGTTTCACTTGAAGAGCTTCCAGCGTAATCTTTTAAAAGAGTAATAGTATTCTTCTTAATAGCATTGAGTTTTTGCTTAAAATCTTCGGAACTCTCTTGAAGCATGTAAGACTGTAAAATTTCTTTCTGTTCTCCGGTTAAATTAGAACCGTATTTTTGATTAACTTTTTCAGTCATTATTTTCACAACCAGCGGATCGATAGTAGAATCTGTTTCAACTTTAGCTTCCAGCCGGAGCTTAGAAAGATTTTCTGCCAGCATCTTTTGATACTTTATAGCTGTGGTAACATCAAGAGATTTTTCACCTCTCCAGTATTTTACCATAGTAGCAGCAGTGGCATAAAGAGTATAGTTTTCAATTTGAAAATCGTAAAAGGATTTTCCACCTAGAGACTCATTGACCTCTTTGACAAGTTCAAATTTTTCCTTAACAAGAGTGTCTCCGTCAAATCTTGATGCAGTTTTTCTAACTTCTTCTAAGATAAGCGTTGCATGCTCAGGAGAACCGACAGATTCGTTAACAAGTGCGTTAATAAGCCTGAATTCTCGGTGAATCTCTGTTGACTTATTAAAAAACTTCTGGACTATTTCTTTGGATTTATTGAATGTCTTTGGATCGTTCTCAGTCAAGCTCTTTGACATGTTTCTTAGTAGGAACTCATAAATCAATCCGACATTGCTTCGCTTATTATGCTTCGTCATCTTCATTTTCTCCCAAGCCTGTCTCCGTAATTAGAGATGACCTGACATTGTTTCTTTTAATATCTATTTCGTTCCCAAGTCTTTTGAGGGTAGATTTAAGCTGAGCTGTCATATTGTTATGCATAACTTCTTGACGATCTATTAAATCAACCTCTGTTAGCTTAGAAGCACGAGGTAGTTTGGGTGCTGAGTAGTTTGCCTGCCGGTGAATATCTTTTCCAGAAATAAAGGGATCAGAAGCACTCAGTCTCTTTTTAGCATCGATGGGGTTGGGTGCACTTCTTCCATCTAGCGTCATTGATGACAAACTCTTTTTTCGTCTTTTTGATTTCGGGCTAGGTTTTATCTTTGTCCCAGAAGACTTCTTGACAGGTTCTTCATCATCCTCATCTAGCGCTTTGATCAAGTTTCCGGGCCTCTTCTCCCCTGTAACTTCAAGACCTGCGCCCTCGCCTTCAGGCTCTTCTTCTGCGTCATCAGAGCCGAGCTCAAGATCTTCTTCTTCTGCGCTTTTGTTTTCATCAGTGGGCAAAGTCAAAGCATCAAGTTCAAGGGCCATAAGTTTTTCTTGTTCAAGCTGCCTGTCAATAAGCTCTATTTCATCAGAAGTGAGGCCCAAGACTGTTTTTCTAATATAGTCTTTTGAAAGCATTCCGTCTGGTGGCTGACCTGAAATTTCAAATTTAGATCGAAAAAGTTCTAGCTTTTGTTGCTGTGCAATCGTAGATGGGTTAGAAAGATAAATCTGGAAATCTAAAAGGTCGTCGCTTTCCCACCCGTGGGAATAAAGGTGGATTGCGGCTATTTTGTTTAACTCAGCTATCATAACTCGCTGGATCTTATTAATGGTTCTAGAAAATCTAATATCTTCTTGGGCTAGTGTAGCTTTTGAAGATAGAGCCTCATCGTAACCCAAATACGCCTTTGGGATCTTTAATGCAGCAAAAAGTTTTTTCTGGATGTATTCAACATCTTCGATGGCTGTTGTGTTCTGGCCGCCTGCAAGCGTATCAATCTTTGTTCCGGATTCGCCGCCGCGGACTGGTATAAAATAATCTTCATCAACAGAAAGTGGATTGTATCTCAAATCAACGCGACCTGTAGTTTTGTCTACAACTTGGGCGCTTTTGAGGGCAGACTTAGCTTGCTCCATATAGTTTGGTATCTCTTCGGGTGGGACATTACCGACATCAATATAGAAGAGTCGACGCTCAGGAGATCTAACAACCCTATATACAAGCATAGCATCCTCAATGAGTATCAGTTGACGCCAAACTCTTCTTGCAGGCTCAATAACAGAAGAACCATAAGGAAGGAAAGCATCATTTCCCAAAAGTCTAAAGTGAGCTACTTGCCAGTTTTCTAAAACCTTGTTTCCCTGAGTTACCCATCTAAATCTAACAGCCATAGGATCTTCTGGATCATACCCTTCTTCTCTTTCAATCTCATTTACCGGGATCGGAAAAGCATTTTGAATACCGTATTCTGGCGAAACGTCTAGAAATAAGAAAAAGTCTCCGTATTTACAAAGATTTCTTGTCCACGGACTTAAGTTAAATTCAACATTAAGCATTTCATAAAATAAATCCTCAAGCGTGTTTTTAATCTTTGGATTATTAGAGTAAACGTGAAGTGACCGACCTTTTTCATCGGTTGCAACTGTTTCGTCAGAGTAGATATCGAGCGCTGATGATATCTCGGGAGTGTGCTCCATTTCTGAGAAGTCTGCATATCTACTCATTCTATCATACATGCCGTATGCACTAATTGCATTAGTGAAGGCGCTGTTTTGAGACTTCTTAAAAAGGTCTATTGTTGAGGTAGTTACCGTAGGCTTGAAGCCTCTAACTTTGCGCTTAACGATAGGCCCCGACCTAAAAAGTCGTGTTAGCCTGCTAAAAAGATTTTCATTGGGATTAGCCATGTCTGCTCTCGTAGTGATTAAACATACATATCATTATTATATGTCGCAGTCACTGTAGGTAAATCATTTATTCAGCCAGTCAAAATTAGTATTAGGCATCTTAGGATTGTTATTCCTAATTTTTTGATAATCGTCTTCTTTGACAGGTGTGAACGGGTTAATAGAAGTCATAGGTGTTCCAGATGACATTTTAGGCTGCTCATAAGTCCTGTTTGTCACTGACATTCCTTGGAGCATACCTTTGTTTAGGACATCTGCGCCCTTGCTGTAGTTTCCACCTGCATCATAGAGCCAAATGCCGATTGCAAGTGCCATTACAAGGTCATCATTTGCACTTTTTTGAGCCTGTGCCTTGTGTCCCTTCCAGATAAATGTCTTCAATTCATCATACAAGCGACTAGAATATATTCTTATTCCTCGATTTCTTATTACTTCTTCGAGTTTTGAAAGTATTTGTATTCTTGATTTTCCCTGCGTGCTAAAACCCGGAATTTTACTGTCTTGATTAGGGGAATAGCTGCCTATTAAAAAGCCCTTACTTGTCTCATAGTAAAGATTAGGATATCCCAGCTCTTTTAGCTTTGTTACAGTTGCGTAACCAAATGTATTATTTTCCGGGCAAACGAGGGCATTATAATATTTTTTCCCAATCCAGTCTAGAAGTTCTCCAAATCTATCGGGAGGTATTTTTCCTTTATACTCTGCAACAACTTCATCGGTGTTAGTATCAATGACATGAAAAGTTGAGTAGTCCTTTGCATCGCCTCGAGAAACATCTGCAGATATTATATACTTGTGCGAAGACATAGGGTATTGCCACACCCAAATATTGTTGTCATCTCCCCACCTATCCTGCGGGTCTCTGACCATGTCTCTGATCCACTCTAGATTTTCTGATTGTAGAAAGGTTTCTCCTGAGGCAACGAAATCACATAGAAGCTCCTGGGCGATTTGTCGCTTGGACATATTTTTAGTCTCTGTGGCAAACCAGTCTTCACCTCTTTCTGGGTGAACATCCCATGGGAATTTAATCGGATTAAATTCGTTTTCCCCTAGCATTGCATCTGTATAAAGCTTATGGTATTGACCACCCACACCGTTAGGCGTCGATAATATAATAGCTTCGCCTCCAGTAGACAGCGTAGGATATAAACCCATCCAAAGAGTATCAAAGTTTTTAACAAAGGCTGCCTCATCAACAATCAAAAGAGAAAGTGCTTCAGATCGTCCGGCATCATCAGAGGTAGGAACTGCCTTTATAATCGACCCATTATTAAACTCTATAGTTTGTCGATTGTCCGCGACGACTTGTGGGAGAACCAGCCACGGCGGAAGAGACCTAAGCATAGTTTTTACTTTGCGAATAAAGTTGACTGCGACTGAAAGTTTGGTCGCGATGACCAGAATGTTCTTATCTTTCTGGAATATTCCCATCCATAAAGCATACGCTGCAACTAGAGTAGAAAGACCTAGCTGCCTTGACTTTAAGACTACGTTAAATCTATTTTCCTTAAATTCAGTAAGGGAATCTTCCTGAAAAGGATAGAGGCTAAACTTTATCATCCCGCTTTTAGGGTGCTGGATGCTTACATATTTTTTCATGAAATAGCCGGGGTCTTTGCCCGACTTTACAATCTCTGCAATTTGCTTTTTTTTATTAACTGCAACCATAGGAATGCTACGAAATGCTATATACTGTATTTCGCCTGTAGTATGCTCGCTTAACTGGGCTGTATTGATTGAGGCCAATCAACTCGATACTATCAACGCTAGACTCTTCTTTAAGACGAAGTGCTTCATCGGCGGATTCTTTATAAGCCTTCTTTGCTTTGACGACAAAATCAGAAATAATCTTAATGGATTCCTCAGCAAGACGTCGTTCGAAGCTTGGATCAGGATTAACAGGCATGTTTACGATAGTGATATATGCCACTTTAAGCTGGTCCCCCTCTATGATCTTACCGGTGACTGCTCGACCATTGAAGGTGTCGTAAGCTTTCGTCCCAGAATCCGTAGACCCTTCGCCAAAAGTTGAATTTAAGACTTGACCAAGTTTATTTACTTTCTCAAATGACAGCATCAGATACTCCTCGACATCATTAAATATGTATCACGCTATAGATCAAACGTGATTTTGGGAATTATTTTTGACCTGATTTCTACTTCTTCTTTTACATCAGATCTTTTAGGTCGCCATCCCGTGGACCATTTATTACGATTAGGTTCTGCCCATTTTAGGCTGCAGTCGAAACATGCCTTATACTTCCTATAATAAAAAGCGTCACTAGCATTTTTCATGAGTAAGTTACATACAGGACATTCAATGGGCACGAAGCTGTCCTCAACAGAATTATCAAACACCACGAATCCGTGCCTATGTTCTTTGATTTTATTCATAATTTATTTTAGAGTTCTTCTTGGATGTTGTTATTTCCAAGATATTGTCGACGGCATCCTTCACTGAATCTACGTGTGTGATTACAAGAATGTTCTTAAACCACTTCTTAAGTGAGGACAAAAGCCGGTTGCAGGCTTCAACATTAGTCTCGTCTAAAGATCCAAACCCCTCATCTATTATCAGCATATTTGTCTTTGGCAAAGAGCAGATATTCAGAAGAGCGACGCGAATAGCAAGAGAAGATATCATTTTTTCCATTCCAGATGCTAGTTCTATAATTCTTCTACTATCTCCATAGTCAATGTAAATTTCAGTAGAATTAGTTTCGGAATCAGTTTCTAGACTTACAGTAAAATTAGTAACCCCTGCGAGAATTTTAGATATTTCTTGATTAATAGTAGGTAGCTGCGATTCTATGATCTTTGCAGGAATACCCTTCTTGGACCAGGACCGTAAAAGAAAATCGTAATTTTCCCACTTCTTTCGAAGCTTCTGGTATTCATTTTTTTCAGTTCTCAGTTTCTTGATCTGGCTATTTGCGTTTCCTTTTAATTCAGCAGAAGACATCTTCTTGGCGTCCAGCGCTTGAATTTTTTCAACTATTTCAGATAACTTGTTTTTAAGGCGAATTACCACCTCGGAAACATCAGATGTCCCAGACTTCTCTATCATCTCATCTAAAAGCTTGTTTTCAGCATCAAAAGATTCTTTAGCTACCCTTAAGTCTCTGTAAATTTTATCTTTGTTGCTTTTCTTCTGCGTCACATAGACTGCATTCTCTGATAATTTTAGCGTCAGCTTATTATGCTTGTCAATCTTCTCTTTTAGATTTTGATCTTGAAGCTTCTTTGTGGTTCGGTGGATGGCTCGAATCTCTGACGATTGTTCATCCACAGCCTCCTTGTGCTTTGTAATTAGTCTATTATGCTTATTGGATTTTTTGACATACTGGCAACTTGGCTTATGATCAAAGCAGTCACAAGGTTCAAGTTTTTTAGCTAGCTTTCTTGCGCCGGACAAAATCTGTTTCTCAAGTTCGCGAGCATGTTCCAGGGACGTCAAGGAACGCTCAAGATCCTGTAAGTTCTCATACTCTTCTCTAATCTCAGATATTGGAAATTGCTTTTTAACGTCCAAGATCTTGGCAGCAATAGCATTTAAGTTACTAAGCTCTTCTGTGCATTTTTCAAATTTTTCTTCTAGGATTACTCTTTTTTCACCAAGGTCTTTGACAATCTGGCTTTGTTTTTTCACATCAGATTCAGTAATTAAATCCGCTTCACTAAAGTTGGCAAGCTCAATTTGAATTCGTCGCTGGTCATCCCTTAGAGTAACTAGCTTTTCTTCGAGCCCTTGAATTAAATTATTGTATTCGGTTTTTTTCTGCTGGAGAACTACGATTGACGTGCTCCAGTCTCTTTCAGGATAGCTACTTAGCTTTCCTCTTATTTCTGCGGCTTCTTCTTTTAGAAATCCTGACATTGTATCAAACATGTCAAGATCTAAAAAGCGCGACAGAACTTTTTTTCGTGCTGATGATCCCTGGTTTAGGAATTCGTTCATATTGCCTTGCGTTGCTAAAGAAGTTAGAAGAAAATCTTCGGAATTCCCCAGCATAGATCGAATTGCTTTCTCAGTTTGAGTTCGTTGCTCTCCGTTAAGATCCTGACTTGTATTTCCGAGCGGGTCGACCTTGTAAAAATTCAAAGATGTTATGGCAGACTCCTTGCCCCACTTGTCTTCTTTCTTGACAGATTGTCGCTCGATCATGTAGTCTTCTGACCCTATGCCTATTTTTACTTTTGCGAGGCAATGTCCTTTTCTAGAGTTTATTATGTGCAAGTTCTTTATGGCGCCTCGGTCAGTAGAATTAAACAGCGCGTATACAATAGTTCCGACTATTGAAGATTTTCCAGACCTATTGGGGCCTAAAATACCAGTTATCCCAGAAAGATTTTTAAAATTAATTTTATTACCTTTGCCGTATGAGAAAACGTTATCAAATTCCAGCTCTTTAATTTCCCACTTTCGATTTCTGGATGCGGGCTCTGACCTTGCAATCCTATTTACGCACTTAATTACCAGATCTTCAACTTCCTGCCATTGCTTTTCGTCAAATCTTTCTTCTCCATTGTATGACTTCAGGAGATCCATTTGAGTCTTTGTATCGCGAAGGTCTTCGCGGGCAAGTTGGGAAGTGTCCCCATCTATTTCACTTTTATCACTAAAGGTTTCAAACTTCCATACAACTTCCTTAGCTTGTTTTTGCTCTTTAAGTTCGGTATGAATCTGCTTGATTTCAATTTGCGGGATAGTTTCAGAAGTCCTTATTCTAAATCTAGATCCGGAAGGTTGTTTTTGCGCTTCTTTTAAAGTAGATTGGACGGAACCCTTCCAGTCTACAGTTACAAACGGGTGAGGATTTGGGAGTGGATGAAAATTAACATCAAAGTCATCTCGGGAACGAATATCCCAGACCAAAAAACCCTTGTCGATATCTTCGCCGTAATTTCCTTGCGAAGTAGAGCCTGGGTATGCAACTCTTTTATCAGGCGTCAAAAACTGGTGCTTATGTATATCTCCCAGCATAGTAAAGTCGTAAGGATCAAAGAAGTTAAGAGGTACGTCACCTTCTAGCTCCCAGTTCTGATCTGTCTTGGAACCGACAATGCAGCCGTGGAAAGTGGCGATATTGATCTCGCCCTCAACGGGCTTGACATCTTTCCACCCCTCCTCATCAAAGCAAGAAAATACCGCCCAATTAATACCCGGGATTCCTGCGGGATATAAACCTGATTTCTTATATAGAAAAAGCCTGTCATTATCCAGAGCTTTGATTATGGGGCTAATTGCATCTTGACGATCTAAATTAACCATGTTACCATCGTGGTTGCCCAGAATAATGTGTGTGGGTGCTATTTTAGAAAGCTCAGTAAACCACCATGCCATGTGGTCGATGACTTCTGGAGTTATACCCTGGGTCTTTGTGTGATATATGTCACCGCCCACGTAAATAAGATCTACTTCAAGATCTTTTGCCTTTTGAAAGAAGTGTTCAAAAATAAGTCTTTGCTCATCGTGCCTTGACAATGGGCGAAAGTGAATATCTGCTATATGTGCGATTCTAACTGTCATTAGAGAAGTGAACCCGTCCTTAAAGATTTTATCTTAGCTGCTAAAGAATCTTGAGGTGCCCAAGGCTTTGCATTGTAATATGCCTCACTAAATTCTTTCTTTGACATCTCACCGACGTCTTCTTTGTCACCCAGGCTCATAATTTCTACCTGGACATTATAATCATACAGCAAATTTGCAATTTTTATCATTTTAAATTGCGCATCAGAATCAAGAGCCAATACCACAGGAATCTTGTTTTTAGTTATTTTTTCAAACAATAATG
>Ga0098044_1000375_pt1 | contig 23706 bp, 27 predicted proteins | sample 10_taG_FD_75053 | JGI IMG/M metagenome (GOLD analysis project Ga0098044, IMG submission 75053) | Marine viral communities from the Subarctic Pacific Ocean - 10_ETSP_OMZ_AT15264 metaG | ecosystem: Environmental > Aquatic > Marine > Oceanic | place: Pacific Ocean | collected 2015-01-16 | reverse complement strand
TCATATGCTTTTCTGTTATCGGCTCGCGTATGCATTGCTTCTCCGCGCGCGGGTGGTCCATATGTGATATTACCACTAACCATCTCTGCTAGTTCCTTAATTGTATAAGATGTGCCAGACCCAATATTAATTACTTCTCCGACTACATCTTTATTATCAATATCACCAGCGCTAACTGTACCAGCAATTATATCACTTATAAACGTAAAATCACGAGTTTGTGACCCATTACCATTAACGGTTAATGATTTACCCATCTTGACTTGATTTAGGAATTTACCAACAACCATAGCATATGGGCTCGTTACATCTTCATCACCTCCGTAGACATTGAAATATCTAAGCACAACAACATCAACACCATACAGCTGTGAATACATATAGCACCAATCCTCAGATGTACCTTTGGATAATGCATATGGATTTAGATATTGTCTTTGATCAGTCTCCACAGAGCGATATCCTGATTTAGTTATGTTACCATATACAGAAGATGTTGATGAGAAGACTAGTCTAGGAGTGCTGAGATGTCTTACCGCATCCAGGATGTGATGTGTAGCCAAGCAATTACTGTAAAAGGCTTTAGACGGTGTGTCTAGCGTAGCCTGTATGCGAGGGTCTGCTGCTAAGTGATATATAACATCTGCTCCTTCAAGATATCCAAAAAGCATTGTATCGTTACAATGAGATCCTCCTATCTCCTCCCGCACATATTTAACACCCGGTATAGGTGTCTTTGGGTCACGCCTATCTATAACAGTGACATCACAGTCATCGTTTAACTCAAGCACTAACTCTGTGCCTATATAACCACAACCACCTGTCACTACTACATTCATAATTATGCAATACCTTTTAAGATTGATTCGATTTTCTCAGCGACTAATCTCGAATCAAATTGAGACATATCATCAGGCGGATCTTCCTTCATTACATCTGTTATTACACCGTCTTTATTGACGATATATTGTAATGAAGTTTTACCGGCACACCAACCTTCAATTGTCGTTCTTCCCATGAACGCACCGGCTACTGCATTACAATCTTTAAGATACTTTTCAACTCCCCAGCACGGTTTATAAAATTTTACTCCAGGCATTTTTTTATTATTAATCTCATCTGGATAATCATTTCTACCAACATGTATTACATCAAAATTTTGATCTTTAGACATTTTGTACAAATGTTTAAATGGATTCACTCTAATATAATCTAAACTACCTACAAATAATGCTGCAGGTTTCTTTTTAGAATCTCTCTTTAGAGAATCATTAAATCGAGAAAAATCAACAGGATTTTTAATTAGTGTTATTTTTTCATCAACAACCCCTGTATTGGCGATAATATCACAGATAGCCTGTCTGATACCGATATAATGCTTAATGGAATTATGATGAATTGGGACTTCGAGAGGAATAACTTCGGAATGGCACACCATCAACATATTCAAATTACTATATCTCTTAGATAATAATTCATCATACATTGGATAATGGCTAAAACACACCACATCAAATTCTTTCTCATCAGGCAGCTCGTCTTGTGCATCATAAACTTTGACACCGTTCTTACGGGCGCGTTTAGTTATTTCATCTCCCGCTTGAGAGATGATTGAAACATTATGTCCTAGATTGACTAATTCCCTACTAAGTTCATAGTAATACATCTCCGTACCAGTCAATCCCTTAAAAAAGATACACGATATAAGAATATTCACTATATAATTTTAACATCTATAACACAGAATGCAATAAATATTAATAGACATAGGGACATATGGCTAAAAGAATAACCAAAACAGGTCTTCTCATTTCACAGAAATTCAAGCTATCAGACGCTCATAATGAGTTTGTCGCTTGCATGGTATGTGATGACACACAATTAGTATTTGCAGACGGACCAGCAGGTACATCAAAAACATATTGTGCGGTATATGCAGCGTTGTGCTTATTACGAGCAAAAAGCTTTTCTAATATTGTATATATTAGGAGCTTAGCAGAAAGCGCATCAAAGTCTTTTGGTATTTTACCTGGAGATGAAGGTGATAAATTCAAGCCATGGTCAATTCCATTAATGGAAAAGCTAGATGAATTGCTGCCTAAGTCGCAGACTCAAAAACTAATGTCTGATGAAAAGATAAAATGCTTACCTGTAAACTATCTCCGCGGTTCAACATTCAGAGATTCTATTGTTATAATTGATGAAGCACAAAATTTGAACATGAGCGAGCTAATTACAACGCTAACTCGCATCGGTAACTCCTGTAAAGTAGTTGTATTAGGTGATACAATGCAATCTGACATCTCAGATAAACGAAGCTATTTTAATATTTTTAATTGTTTTGGAGATGAGGAAAGTGAAGAGAAAGGCATTTACAGCTTTGAATTTGATGAAGAAGATATCGTTCGAAGTGAAATACTTAAATTTATTGTAAGTAAGTTGAGTGCTTTAAAGGATCACTTAGCAAAATAAATTAACGCGATGGTTCACGATAACGCATATCCGCGCGAGAATTAAATCCCTGACTCCGGAGCGACTGCCAAGCGGCTGTACCGGTGGATTTTCCCCAACGACCATATGGTGGCCCTCCATACCATGCTACACGGATATTTGAACTAAAATGCCACATATCATCCCTTCTATCATAATCTCTTCCAACTCTCTTAACAACACCATCTTTTGTGTCTAACCGGGACAACTTCTCTATCAATCCAGACACCGACCACGGTTTAACGATAAAATCATCACCATCTATGACGCCTACAACTGATTCTGGGTGTATATGCTTCATTGCTGATTGAACTGAATTTTCATCTATATTATTTGTTTCTATAAAAATAGCATCTGACACGTCGTTAATATCGAGAAATTCCCGGATGATATGAGGTGTATCGTCTGTTGAGGCATTATCTTGAATCAAGATTCCTATATCAGAATAATCTTGATCAAGTATAGACTGTAAGCAATCTACAATATAAGATTGCATGTTAAAGGTGGGTACAATTGCTACAAATTTATTTTTTAATATCATTTCGGACATATATTGGTTGCATGCGAAGTTGATCCTTTTCACGCTTCTTTGCCCATGCCCACAATATTGCCCCAGCAAATAGAGGTATACCACTTCCAGGAATATCATCTGCTTCATTGCGCACATACCCCAGGATCGCTAACACACAAGCTAGGATGAGCATTAAAACCCCTGCCCAGAGCAAATGTGTGTGTGAGATAGATTTATTCATTAATGGCGGCGGCGCTTTGAACGCTTCCCGCACTTCTCAACATGAAATCTCAAAGCTTTAGAAAAACGCTCATACAGCTTTTTAGGGTCTTGGCCTTCGTCAACCAGGCGATTGTATTCTTTTGTAAACGCATTGCTGAAATCCTCGCTCAATTGGAAATTGCGTGGATAGAACAGCCGGCGAGAGGGCATCCTTAAGTAGGATTCTGATAATTGGTCAAGAGAGTCGTCAAATTTCATCGTAATTATTTATGCAATTAGATATTTTTTATTACATCTTACGCTTCTGAAGTTCTCTCTGATCGTCAATTAATTTCTGCATATCGTCTATATCTCCTAACTGTTCTAGTGTAGGTGTAGCATCGATCGGGTCACCATCATCATTCAGATACATTCTCGCTAATGCTATTCTTTCTTCCTGTGATCCAAAGATTTCAATTAAAGCTGGTTTATCGTCACGCGGAAATAGTGTGCAATTTTTGTTGTTTGCCCATTGATAAAACACTCCTTTATATATGTGATCAAGCTCCGTCATAAACACATACTCATCCTCTGTAACCATAGCATCAACAGTAGACACTTTCGACATAGGCACGAGAAAAATTATATCCAAATATTTCATTGACTCACGGATGCGATCTATACTCTTTCGGACATATTTTTCATTAATAATACCTTTATCATGTGCCCATAATGTGTAAACTAGATTGTCTAATAAACAACCATCAAAGATAACTTTATCACGCCTCAGATACTTTTTATGCTCTTTCAACATATACTTGAGAATTTTTTCTTGAATCTTCTCAGTAGTTTGACCAATTTTAAGATCTACCTTCTCCTTTATTACAGATGAATATTTTTTTGTCGGGGCTTTATATGAAGACCAGATTTCTAAGAAATCTGACATAAATGTTGATTTGCCGATGAATGTTGTGCCGGATATGCCGATTCTCATATAATATTAATTAGGCTAGATGACGAAATGTTCCCGGACATATTTTTTCCAAAATTCCCAATTCTTTGCTACACAGCTATACCCAGTAGAGCAAAATGCATTCTTACCAGCAGAAGCATAATATCGCACACCAGGGCTGCCATACTTCAGAGCTTTTGATCTAATTGCTTGAGGAAATAAAGTAACGGAAAAAAAGCAATCATCAGCTACATCTGTAGCTGGTTTAAAGCGCACTAATCCGGGCTTGATGACATCGATCACACCCAAGAAGTCGCGATTGTCGTAAATATATCTTCGAAGAGTTTGAAACACTCTATATGTTTCTATATCAGTCCGGTTGGCATCATATAGTGTGCTCAAGATCCATTCTTCGCCCCAATTTAAGTCATCCCTCACATATAATATTTATTAAACACCGGTTGTCTGATCCCACGCGCTAACATGCAACCGTGTAAGGCCTACATAGCCATATTTTTTGGCCATCTCCATGCAAAATAATGTACGTTCATGATAATCTTTTTGCTTATCTAAACCAGGCATCATCAACACACGCTTTGGGTTTATATTAAATGGTTTAATAAAATCTTCTTCAATCTCCTTTAGATCATCTTCATTGCTAATGACAAACTTAAACCAATGCCCATCATGTTCCATTATTCGAAGCAACGCGTCTGGGTTAATTCGTATGCTTCTATCTATACCACAATTTGATAATTTAACACTACAATTAATTTGATCTACTTCATTAAAGAGAGCATCTTCAATATAACAAGTACCATTTGTTTCAATTTCATTAACCAGAGAACAACCTTCATGTTCTTGCTGTATGTGGTTTATACAACTAACAATAGCTTTTTGATGTTTAGGGAGAGTGGGTTCTCCACCAGTCCAGACTAAGCGTACGCGTCCTTCTAAAACCCAATCCAATATATCATCCTTTACCCACTCATCAATAAGATAATTAAACGGTTTGCTCCCGCCTTGACGCCATACAGCTTCTGTATCACACCACCAAGATGCTTTACCCTCCTTCATTAAGATACCATCACGTCCACCACACATCAAATTACATCCTTGCAGGCGAATAAAATAAGCAGGATAGCCAGATGATGCACCTTCTCCTTGTATAGAATAAAACGATTCGCTAATGCGCAGTTGATTTTCGATCGTCATATTCGAGGATTCCTTTGTGTCTTGCGTATCTTTTAATTTTGTCGTAATGCTGCTCATAAAAATTATCTTTCTCCTTTGTTGGTATTTGATTATAAAAGCATTCAGTCCAGCAATTAGGTGTTTCAAATATCTTTACAGACGCCGGCTCAAGTAATGGATAGTCTTCAAACAATATATTCTCTGCGAGAAGAACTTCGCGGGCAATGTTCTCAACTGATGGGTTACAATACTCCCCTTCACCGTTTAAGCTCATCAACCATAATTTAGTGCCTAAACTCTTAACTGTATTAATGACATATTCATCTTTCGGATTGAGAATCATTCCATGATCCATCAGATCATCAATCCACTGACAACCGACACGCTTTATTTCTTTAAAGTCAAGTGCATAACCGATAGACTCCATTGTATCAAATGTGAATGTCAATTCATAGAGGTACGTATGACCGTGTAAGTTGTAACACTTATACTGCTCATTCATAACTCTGTGACCAGAGTCAAAATTACCCTTTCTAGTGATGTGCTGCATCTAGATCCACTTGGTGCCGAAATCCCACGTTTTATTTTTACCATCATCAGTTACTGATGACGGCTTCGTGGACCAGCCTTGCTTATTTGAAGGATGATCTGGATTATTCGGCTCTAAAGGTTGCACTTGAGAGGCTGGTACAGTTTGAAATGCTTGCGTAGATGTGTTGCCTTCATTGCTAAGTGCTTCTTGATCCTTTAGTCCCTTCTCTAGAAGCAATTCGTCTTCTGATGTAGGGTTATTACTTTGTGCAATTTGTAAACCGACAATGTTTAATCCTTGCTCTGTTAATTGCTTAAAGGCAGTGTTGCACATTTCATGTACTTGATGCTCTTCTTTGCTCTCTAATGTTAATTTAATATGATATACCATGATAAGTTATTTATTACTTTAAATCTCTAACAAAATCGTAAAACTCTTGACGCGTTAAGTCAGTCTTGTCTAAAAATGCTCCAGACATACGTGCAGTCTTCATGACACTATCATGCTTAACACCTCGTACACATGCACACATATGATTAGCCTCAACTAATACACCAACACCCTTATTACCTTCACACACTTCATCCATATGTCTATGTATTTGCATTGTTAAATTCTCTTGAACTTGTGGTCGACGAGAGAACCACTCAACAATCCTATTGATCTTACTTAAACCAATAACTTTACCATCCTTACCAGGTATGTATGCTATGTGAGCACAACCAATAAACGGTAAATGGTGGTGTGAGCAGAACGAATGCATCTTAATATTACCTTGAAACACTAATCCGTCATACTTATCAACATTATCAAATGCAGTAATCTTCGGAGGCTCAGAATAACAACCTACAGCTAAATCATTCACGAAAGCTTTTGCTACTCTCATCGGTGTATCTGAGCTATTAGGGTCGCTTTCCCAATGAAATCCTAATGCTGTCATGTATTTTCCATAATGATATGCAGCTTCTTCTAGCATATCCCCCTTTTCAACATCATTACGGGGCCTATTTCCGTTTGCATATGGAAGAAGATCCTGACAGGGATGGTCTTTAAGCTTGTCATTCATGTCTATACATTGTATAATATACACAAGTGAAATCAATAAATAAATGTAGAAGAATGTTTACATTTAAGGAATATTGTAGAGTTGTATTAGAGGGTGCAGAAGAAGCTGTAAAAAATAAGCATTTGGAGCATATTGAAGATGAGATCATTAACCACGGAGCTACGGGTGTAGAGAAGGCTCTTAGCTATTTTAATAACCTCTTAGACACATTGGCAGGTCATAGTGATGAACCTATCAATATTACTACTAAATGGGACGGAGCTCCCGCGATTTTTTGTGGTACTGACCCTGAAGACGGTAGATTCTTCGTAGGCACCAAGGGAGTCTTTGCGAAAATGCCCAAATTAAACAAAACTGTCAAAGATATTGCAAGAAATCACCCGGATGATGTCAAGAATGATGAAGTTATAAGTAAAAAGACGCTCAGAGACAAGCTAACCACAGCGTTAAAGTATCTAAGTAAGCTGGGCATTAGAGATTTTGTTGTTCAAGGAGATATGCTATATACAAAGGATATGATCCGAAAGGTTAATATTGATGGAGAAAGTTATCTCTCATTCAAACCTAACACAATTACATATGCTGTACCGGTAAACAGCCAATTAGCAGCCAAAATTCTTCAAACAAAAATAGGAATTATATTCCACACAATGTATACAGGGCCTACAGTTGGGGAAATGGGAGCAAGTTTTGGTTTTGATGCATCAAATTTAACTCAAACTAAGGATGTGTGGTTTGATGATGCTAATTTTAAGGATGTAAGTGGGCAAGTCAACTTAACGGAAGGAGAAACGCAACACATTCGACAGGCGATTGAGACAGCGCGCAATTTACATGGTCAAATTGGTGATGTGTATGGCTTCATGAATAGCGAACAATGTAAGGATTTAACAGTCGACCTTAAGGCGCATGTCAATGCCATCATTCGCGAGCGTGGAGTGTTTGAACAAGACCCTTCTGCATGGGCTAATCAATTTATAGAGCGCTATGTTGATAAGACTAATAAAGCAATTGCTAAGCTTAAGACAGAAGCGGGCCAGGCTAAAAAGCGCAATGCAATGCAGGCGTGTATCAATTATTTGAGAGAGAATTGGGAAGACGTACAAAATTTATACCGAGTGTATCTCAGTTTAATTGAAGTTAAGATGACATTCATGGAAAAACTTTCTAATCTTAAGATGATGACAGATACGTTCATCGAAGAGCCTGATGGTAGCTTTAGAGTAACCGATCCAGAAGGTTTCGTCGCCGTTGATCATCTCGGAAGCGCAGTCAAGCTCGTTGATAGATTAGAATTCAGTAGACAAAACTTTATGCCTGGTAAGAAGTTTGGATGAAATCATTTTTAGAATATTGGAATATAGAAACCGGCGATGACGCAAGATCTCCGCAGGTCGTTTCTGTATATGCAGGTCGCTTCCAGCCATTTCATTATGGACATTATCAAGCATATCTAGAATTATGTAAAACGTTTGATCAAGAAAATTGTTTTATTGTTACTGGTGATGTGCCTAAGAAGATGAATGATCCGAGCAGATATCCATTCCGATTTCATGAAAAGGAATTAATTATTAAAACAATGTTTGGAATTCCAGATAATAGAATCATTTTTGATCCACAGCCATACACTCCACAAACCCTATTAAAAAAATATGACCCTGATTATGATATTTTAGTTATTGGTCTTAGTGAAAAGGATATGGCAGAAACTCCGCGCTTTACTCCTGGCACGAAGAAGGATGGTAGTCCAACTTATTTTCAAATGTTTAAATCTTTTGCTGATTCAAAACCCTTAGGTGAGCATGGTTATATTCATATTATGAAAGAATATAAAGTTGACATAATGGCTAATCTGAGAAATGTAGGGATGGATAAAGAGCAAGAGGATTACGCTATTAATAAAATTGATGAGCTATTTCCAGGAGGGCAAATTAGTGGTACCAATGTAAGAAATGCATGGCTCAATCTTGGTGAAGCAGATAGAAAATATGTCTTGATGGCTCTTTACGGTAACCATCACCCTCAGATTGAAAATTTATTCAATAAGAAAATCTCTTAGAGTTCATCCATCCCCGGGCCACCTTCACCCGATGGATCTAACGGACCATCAATATGCTTCCGGAAAATAGATTCAATTCGCTGCCTTACTTCTAGAAAATTATCTTGATCAATACCTTGTTCGAATAATCCTTTTTCTTCCGGAGATAAAACTTGATGATCTTGAAATGCTAAAGCTTTGCGAATCATTTCCCATAAATGTAATTCACCTTCTGGTGTTAGAGGTTTTTCAGGCTCCGGCATCTCCGTACCATCCATTGGCACATTTGCACCAGCATCAGGTCCAGCCGGTGGTGCAGGAGCAGGCGGGCCAGGCGGCATCGCACCCATCGCAGCCATATCAGGTTGCTCATGTAGTGACGTTACATATTCATTTAGAATTTTGTCAAACTTCATGATGTCTTTATATCGTCAGAGTCGATCTCTTTACCTATTTCTTCTAGCTCGCCCTCTGATTTTTTATCTCCACTCGCAGCCGCAGCAGCCACCGCCGCTATTTTAGCAGCATCAGCCTTCTGATCTTTACCCGGCACTACTGATGTACCGCCATATGTCTCGCCTAGAGTTTGATATGTCTGTTCTAATAATTCGTCAAATTTCGCCATACTATTAATTATTTATCGTTTGGTTGCTAATTTTATGTTCTATAAGTATTATCTTTATGACCGAGTCACATGAATATCAACTGTTTTTTCTCAACTTTTTTGAAATAATTTTTACTCAGGAAAGTAAGTCCATATTTCTTGGTTATTTTAGATAATTTCGTGTAGCTCAACCGCCTAGACTGCTGTTTATCGATATGCATATCGAGCTTTATGATTGTCTCTGCCGCTAAGCCATCTTTCTCGCTAACAATGCTATGTATATCAGTTGCCGATAAATCACCAGAGAAATATATATTCACTGGTAATATTTTGCCAAAACGTTTAATGAGCTTCTCAACAAAATCTACAAATTTGAGCTCGTTAATATAATTTGTTATTTCTAGCTCTGGCAATCGAGAATTGTATATGATCACAGTCTTACCAGGCTTCTTCACATCAATAACGTAATCACACACATCTTGTATGATATGATGCATTAATACAGCTTTTACAGTCTTATTGAATAGAGATAAATTCTCTTTAAGCAGACCCGCTTTATGTAAATCATTTACAATGTGTTTGTCAGAACGCATTCTGAAGACATCGTAATAGTCGATTAAATTTACACTATAGGAAGGCAGATGGATCGATTTCATTTTGACCTAGTATCATAGACTTATTGGCTTCAAAAAATCCGTCCATGGATGTTATAGTACAGCCTTTGTAGTATAGCACAGGGTGCTTCAAATCGTACTTTATTTTTTCATCATAGACGATGCAACTGCGCTTTCGATTTGATTTGAACAGTAGAAACCACCATTTAACTCTGCTCCTAGCCTGCTCTATCCAACTATCTAACTCACTCCATTCAGTAAGGAGTAAATGGTATGGAATCTCTTTTCTACATTTACACTCGAATGTAAATTTACCGAGCTCTTTTGGAGGCAGAATATCTCCATCAAAAATTATTTGTTGTTCTTCTGATAGAATGTTTGAACGAAAAGCGTTTTGGCCACCAGTAAATGCACCGGAACCAGGTGTGCGCTCGAAATTTAGATTAAAAATTGACGAAAGATGTTTTGCTATCTCCCTTTCGTATCCCTTTCCTTTTGTTTTGCTTTTGCTTGCCACAACACGGTTTTTTATCTGCACAATTCTTGCAACAGTTATTTGATAACGAAGCCTTATCCTCTTTGCTCATTTTCATCCAACTCTGGAAGTTTGGAAACAGGAATGGTATTCGAGTATCACCATCATTATATCCTCCTTGATCGCCAATGCCAGCAGAATCTGTTGTAACGTCTTCAAGTATCATGTAGATATTTATGTTATGTATGATATCATTATTGAATGAACATGAAAATTATTGAAGAATTGATCGATGAATTAGATAAAGACACGTCGATGTCTGAATTGAATCTCCGTGATGTTCAATTAAAATTACCTGCTATTAAGCACAAATATGCTGGTAGATTGATTAGAGCAAAAATTGATTTGCAGGAATTATTTAATAGAAGGCGACAGGTGAAGCAGATGACTGTTGATAAATTAAAAAAAGAAGCACCATATGAATTGAGTGATCCTGTAGCAGATAAGATGGCAGATAAGTATGACGGTGTCCAAGAGATAGGTGACATGATAAATGAGCATAAGCTATTAATTGAATTGCTTGAGAAAGCAGAGAAAATATTCAACTCCATGACATTTGATATCAAAAATATGATTGAGATCATGAAGCTTGAAGTTGAATGAGTGAGATTATTTTAGATTGGGTAGCAAACCGGCAACAAGGAATTCTTAAGGGAGACTATGTTGCTGATCTCCGTGAACTTCTATCTGTACCAGATGAAACAGCTAGATTTCGTAGATACAGAAATCGATTTACACCATCTAGAAAGTATGTCATAACACCTAGCGGTAGATTTGACCCAGGTCTAGCTGAAGAAATCCTTAAGGTAGCAAGAAGCAATTTCCCAAGCGCTAAGATTAGTATTACAAAATCATTTGCTAACACTATCAAACCTCCTTTTAAATCACAAACGATTGCTCCCTTAAGGCTAGATCTGAGAGATTATCAAGAGGAAGCAGTATCGAAATGCTTACATGCTGGTCGTGGTGTTGTGTGTCTTGCAACAGCTGGTGGTAAGACATTAATTATAGCTTCATTAATTGAATCCTTATACAAGCAAAATAAAAATATTAGTACTCTTGTTGTAGTCCCGGATTTAGGATTAGTAAATCAAACATACGGAGATTTTATAGATTATAATGTATCGTTTACATATACTAAATGGACAGGATCAAATTCACCCAAATTGGGTTCCAATGTTGTTATAGCTAATTTAGGTATATTACAATCAAAGAAAACAGATACATCATTTTTAGAGCATTATGATGTTGTTATAGTTGACGAGGTGCATAAACTCAGAAGAGGTAATAAAGTTAATAAAATTATAAACAAAATTAGAACTCCACATAAATTTGGCTTCACTGGTACTTTACCGGAGGATCAAGTTGATCAGTGGAACATATCTGGTAAGATAGGCCCGGTTCTCATCACCCGAACCAGCGCTACACTATCAAAAGACAATTATATATCAAAAGCTAGAATTGTTGTTCTTAAGCTTGATTACACATCACAACCTTCAGGAGATTTTAATCATTATGAAGTAGCGGCAGCGTATAGAAATGAAGTTGAATTTATAATGAGATCTGTCTTCCGAAACGATCTCATAGGTAAATTATGCAATACTTTAGATAAAAACACGTTAGTAATTGTAGATTATATCGAGCACGGTATTACTCTTGAAGAGAATATAAAAGAGCATTGCCCTGGTAAGAAGGTATATTTTATTAGAGGGGAAGTAGATGTTGAGGAGAGAGATAAAGTTAAACAGTTAATGGAAACAGGTGATGATATTGTATGTGTTGCGATATCTAAGATATTTTCTACCGGTATCAATATTAAAAATTTACATCACATCATATTCGCTCATGGTGGAAAAGCGAAAATAAAGATCATTCAATCAATTGGTAGAGGACTTCGCTTGCATACTGATAAGTCAGAGGTTATAATCTTTGATATAGCCGATAATTTACGTTACGGTTTACAGCATATGAGAAGGCGGATGCGCCTGTATAAGAAAGAAAGTTTTAAATATGGCATCAAAGAAATCAGCGAAGAAAACGGCAGCCAAACCGGCGAAAAAAGCGGCAAAGAAACCGGCAAAGGCTAAGAAGAAGCGTAAATCTAAAAAGAATAAAGCATACTATGTAAGCCCAAAAGAATTTAAAGAAAACATTGTCGCTTATTATCATAGTGGTGAAGAAATGATAACCGATTATTTGGGAGAAACTGTGTATAAGATTGCTGTAGGGCTAAGCTATGCACCCAACTTTATTAATTATACCTATAAGGAAGATATGATCGGAGATGCCATTCTTAAGATGTTAGCTGCTTTAAGGGAGAAAAAATTTAATATTGATTCTGAATACAACCCCTTTTCATATTTTACTACAATTGCATTCCACGCATTTGTAAATCGAATTAAAAAGGAAAAGAGATATCGAGAAACAATTGATAACTATCAGCAAGAATATTATGCTGCCAACTTAAGTTCTGAAGACGGTCCATCGATATACGTATCCCCGGATGACGAAAATTCGGATGACAATTACAACTCCTCAACCTAAAGAAATATTCTTTAATAAAAAGAAAGTTTGTTGCATCTCTGATATTCACATCGGTGTGCATCAAAACGGTTCTCTCTGGCATAAGGTAACCTTAGAATGGGTGCAATGGTTAGACAGCCAATTAAAGAAGAGGGGAGTTGAGGATATTATAATTTGTGGCGATTTATTTCATTATCGAGATGAAATTGCCGTAAACACGATACATGTCGTCACGCAATTCTTAAATGTCTTAAAAGATTATAACATTATCATGATTGTGGGTAACCATGATGCATATTATAAAGATCGTTCGGATGTTAATTCTCTCTCTATCTTAAGTGGCTGGAGTAATATAACTGTTATTCCTAATGTATGTGAAACTACCGCCTTTGGGCGAAAGCTTGGATTCTGCTCATGGGGTGTTACAGAGAAAGATGTTCCAGCAGCAGATATTTTATTCGGTCATTTTGAAGTGCAGAACTTTAGATATAATTTCGCAAAAATATGTTCACATGGAATACCTGTCAAGAAGCTGTTAAAGAAATCTCCTAATATTATATCTGGTCATTTCCACATTCGACAGAACCGGCAATATGATGAAGGTAATATAACGTATCTCGGTAATCCATTTGAAATGGATTTTGGTGATGTTGACGATCAGAAAGGATATTACATCTTAGATATTGAAAAAATTGATTTAAAGTTTTATAAAAATACAATTTCCCCAAAACATAAAAAGGTTTATATCTCAGACATAATAAATGAGAAGTCATCAGCTCAAATCAAAAAACAAATAAAAAACAATTTTATTAAATTTATTATTGATGTTGATGTGCCTCCAGACATCATCGAGGAATTAATCGATGAGTTTAGCAAATTAAAACCAAAGTCATTAAATGTAGATTATCAAGTTAATTTTAATAAGCTGAAATTTGATGACAACGATCAAGATCTTTCTTGTGTTAGTGTTGAAGCAGCTATATCAGAGTTTATTAACTTAATGGAAGTAGATAATAAAAAAGACGTTGAAAAATATACATTAGATTTGTATAAGCGTTGTGCTTGATGAGAACTATATCATTTAAAAAAATCAGTATACAAAACTTCCTTTCTATCGGAAATGAATGTGTTAGTGTCGATTTCTCAACAGGTGTACACATTATTACTGGCATTAACAAAGATAAAGAAGATAGACGGAATGGTGTAGGTAAATCTGCAATTGCTGATGCTATTCATTTTGCAGTATTTGGAAAAACGATTCGTGAAATAAAAAAAGAAAACATAATCAACAAAGTTAATAGAAAGAATTGTAAAGTTGAATTAGAGTTTGATATAACCAATCATAATAATACCGATCATTATAAAGTAGTGCGATCTCTACAACCATCAAAATGCTGGTTGTATGTTAACGGTGAGGATCAAACGCGTGATTCCATTTCAAACACAAATGCCTTCCTTCAGAAAAGGCTCAAAACAACGTCAGATATTTTTGAAAATTGTGTTATTATGACTATTAATAGCACTACACCATTTTTAGCTAAAAATAAGGGTGAGAAAAGAAAATTTATTGAAAATATTTTTAATTTGAAGGTATTTAGTGAGATGGCTGATATCCTCAAAAAGGATTTAACGGAGATAAAGAGAAAATCAGAGGTAGAATTTACAAAGGTAGAGGAGGTGGAGCGCAATCTTAAAACACAGCAACGTCAAAAAGCTGATTATGTTGAAGAAAAGGCTGAACATGCTCGCAAGATTGGTAAAAGAAAAGCAGAGAATGAAAAGGAAATAGAGAATTTAAAATTAAAAATTGATCAAGTAATAATTGAAGACAGTAATACAATGAGCTCTCGAATTGAAGATATTGAATCTGCAATTGAAAAGTGTCAAGATAATCTAACCAAATTAGCCGCCTCCACATCTGAGTATCAGTCTGATAAAAGGCATAAGTCAAATACATTGAATAAGATTACAGCTAATGGTGATACATGTGAACATTGTTTGCGACCTATGGCAGAGAGTGATCACAATCATATTGAATCTGAGAAAGAGAGAATTGTAAATGAAATAGAGAAAATTAATCAAGATATTGATACTGTTGCAACATCCATTAAGGATTATGACACATTAAAGGTGAAGCTTAAGACTGGTATAACATCTCTCAATGACAAGATTCAAGCTAATGCAGTCAAGATGACTGAAAAGGGCAATTGGGAGAAAAGAGTTGTACAGTTAATTGGACTAAATGCAGAAATGGAATTAGATGAATCATCCTCATCTCTATTAAAGCATTATGATGAAGAAATAGATACATTGACGAATCGGTTAAGTAAGGCAAAAAAGCAAGTACAGGATATAAGAGATTCAATCAATTTAATGGATATTGTGAAATTTGTTTTATCCGAGGAGGGTGTTAAATCTTATATTGTTAAGAAAATATTACAATTATTTAACAGCCGATTGTCATATTATTTGAAGAGAATGGATGCTAATTGTATATGTATTTTTAATGAATATTTTGAGGAAGAGATATTTGACGAGAAGGGTCAGGAATGCTCATACTTTAATTTTAGTGGTGCAGAGAGAAAAAACTTAGATCTTGCATGTCTATTTACATTCATGGATATTCGCAGACTTCAAGGCGATGTAACATACAATATAAGTGTATATGATGAATTGCTTGATTCGAGTTTAGATGAGAAAGGTGTAAATATGGTCATTGATATACTCAGAGAACGTGTTGAGAAATTAGATGAGTGTGTAATGATAATTAGCCATCGAAAAGAAAGTGTAAAAGCTGCTGGTGATAAAAACACTGCAGGTACAAACGACATTATTTTCTTACAAAAGGAAAATGGCATCACAAAAAGAGTTGAATACTCAGAATAATATGTTAGTATTATAAGAACAATCGTATGTTATTGACTAATCCAAATCAATTCGGTCAACCGTTTACAAATCCTGGCGCATTTAATCGTAATCCGCTACAGCCGCAAGCACCGGTACAGAGTCAGTCACCTAAACAGGTGGCACCTCCAGAAGCAGCATATCCGAGAGGCTTAAACTACTATGCAGACTACAGTGGTTGCGGTTTTTGGAGAATGATCTGGCCAGAGTTTCTCATTAACATGTATCAGAAGATGGTTGTGCATGGCTCAACGTGTATGTGCCTTGATCCTCGCTATTATCAAGGTGTAAAAGCTGTTAGAATTCAAAGACAAGCTTCAGAGAATCAATTACAGTTTGCGAAATTTTTAAGAGAATTAGCAGATAAAATGAATTTTAAACTATTGTTTGAGATTGATGATATCATGTTCCATGAAGACATACCTGATTATAATAAATTTAAAGTAGCATTTACAGACCCTAAAGTACGAAAATGCGGTGAGGAAATTATGCGGATGTGTGACGAAATTACTGTTACATGTGAGTATATGAAAGAATACTATGCAGACAAAACCGGTAATAAGAATGTTACAGTGCTACCTAATTATGTTCCTAGATTTTGGATGGATAGATTCTACGATAGAGATCTAATTAGCAAAAATTATTCTAAGAATAGAAAAAAGCCTCGAGTTATCTATGCTGGTAGTGGTGCGCATGTTGATGTTGAGAATAGAGTAAATAGAAAAGATGATTTTGAACATGTAGCAGATGTTATCGCTCGAACTACAAAAGACTTTCAATGGGTTTTTGTTGGTGCATTCCCGTTACAGTTGCAACCACTAGTCCAATCCGGTGCTATAGAATTTCACGAATGGAAGCACTTAATGGACTATCCGAGACTATTTCAATCATTAAATGCAAATGCAATGATAGCGCCTTTACAGAATAATACATTTAACAAATCTAAATCTGATTTAAAATATGTAGAGGCATGCTGCTTCGGTCTTCCGCTAGTCGCGCAGGATCTGTGCACATACGGAGATGCACCTTATAAATTTGAGACTGGCAATGAAATGGTAGATCAGTTAAAATATATCTTGAAGAACAGAGATCGGTATATGAGCATCTCAGATCAAGCTTGGAAATATGCACAAACTAGGTGGTTAGAAGACCACACTGACAAGCATGTTGAGCTATACACAGTTCCTAAGGAAAGTGGCAAGAGAAAGCATCTAACCGATAATCTCGGAAAGATATAGATGGAATTAGTTGGATATAGAAATGCCGTATACCTACCTAAAGATGAAATGGTTAGGTTGTTCACGTGGGATGAAGATGGTAATAGAGTTCACATAGATTCAACATACAACCCGTATTTGTATATTGAATCAAAGACTGGAAAAGATGGAGTATCCCTATACAACACCCCTCTCAAGAGAGTTCGCTTTCGAAATCAATATGAACGGAGTAAATTTGTCAGAGAGAGTGGCATAACTCGTTTATTTGAAAACATTCAACCGGAACCTCAATTTCTATTAGACACATTCTGTAATAATGTTAACGATTCCAATTTTACAGCAAACCCTCTTAAGATTGCATACATAGATATTGAGACATACAGTCCGGGCGATTTTCCTAACCCTGAAATTGCTCCTGATAATATTAACGTCATAACGTTATACGACTCAATTTCTGAGAAATATTACACATGGGGTACAAAGAGGTGCAATTATAAGCAAGATGGTCTTACGTATGTTTATTGTAAGTCAGAAAGGGAGCTTCTTGTAAAATTCTTAGAACATTTGGAGCGAGATCATCCAGATGTAATCACTGGATGGAATATCGAATTTTTTGATATGCCTTATATTATCAATCGTATAGAGAAGGTGTTAGGTGAAGATGATACAAAGCGTTTATCTCCAGTCGGTATTGTCAAGTCTAGACGTTTTGTAGGTAAATACGGTAGAGAGATGATCCGACGACATATCGCTGGTGTATCTATTCTTGATTATATAGAACTGTATAAAAGCTTTTCTCAAGGTCTAAGAGAGTCATATAAGCTGGATCATATAGCTAATATTGAGTTGGGCGAGAGGAAAGTTGACATCGGCACTACAAACCTGTCCGGTTTAGCTGATGATGATTGGGATAAATTCGTTGAATATAACGTACAGGATGTAGCACTAATACATAAATTCGAAGAAAAGCTACAATATTTAAAATTGTTGCGAATGCTAGCAGCAGTTGGGTTAACAAATTTAGAAAATGCTCTAGGAACGTTAGCTGTAGTAACAGGAGCTGCGGTTATTGAAGCTCGACAAACAACCAGCGTCAAAGTACCAACATTTATTCGACCAGATGCTAGCAGTCGATATGAAGGTGCGTATGTTGGTGAGCCTCGCCGTGGGTTTCAAGAATATATTGTATCATTTGATGCAAACAGTTTGTATCCCAACACGATGATATCATTAAACCTATCACCGGAAACGAAAATAGGTAAGATTATTGAAAAGACAGATACTGAAGTGAAGCTGTTATTAGTAAATGGTAAAGAGCATATTCTAACTTTAAAGAAGTTTCTAGCATTTGTTGATAAAGAAGATATCTCAATCTCCCGCGCAAAGGTCCTATTTTCTCAAAAGAAGAAAGGCATCTTTCCTTCAATTGTTGACAAGATATATAAAAAGCGTGTTAAGATAAAAACAGAATTGGATAAGATTAAGAGAGCTCTCGCTAAAGATAAAAAAAATAGTGAATTAAGACTTAAAGCAGAGCAGCAACACATCTTACAGCTGACACTTAAGATTTTAATTAATAGAGTCTACGGATATTTTGGTAATAAAAATTCACCTATGGGTGACAGTGACATTGCTCGCTCTATTACACTCACAGCGCAATCATTAATTAAAGAAGCAAATCAGCTGTTATGCGACTTTGTTGAAACCAAAACTGGTAATAGTGAGACTACAACAGTTTTATATAATGATACCGATAGTGTATACATAACTTTAAAACCTCTTATCGACAACTTAAGCATTCCATTCACGGAGAATGGAAAGATCACACCTGAGGTGCACAATCTGGTACAAGAGATTGAAGATGTAATAAATGTTGGGGTTAAGACCTGGAGCGAAAATGCATTAAATTCAAAAGATAGTAGATTTGTTTTTAAGAGGGAATGTTTATGTGATGTAGGAATGTTCTTACAGAAAAAGAGGTATGTATTGCACGTATTAGATGATGAAGGCATCCCGGTAAACAAATACAAGTATACAGGTGTTGAAGTGGTGAGATCTACAATTCCTGGACCTGTTAAACCGCATGTAAAGCGTATTGTCGAGACAATGTTATCAACAAGAAGCCTGAGCGAGACAAATAAAGTTCTGAGTGAAACGTATGACATTTTTATGAAACTGCCTATTGAAGATATTTCATTCATTATGGGAGTTTCGGACTATCAAAAATATGCTAAAAAGTGTAATGATTTTTCTACCGTTAAGAGGATGCCTATACATACTAAAGCAGCATATTTTTATAATATGATGTTAAGCAGGCTGAACTTAACATCTCAATATGAAAAAATAAGCAATGGGGATAAGGTGCGATACTTCTATGTTACTCAGCCTAACAGCTTCGGCATTAATGCCATTGGGTACAAATACTATTACCCAAATGAATTTAATGCGCTATTTGTACCAGATACTGAGAAAATGTTTGAAAAAATTATATTTAGTGTAATTGAAAGGTTCTATGAATCTGTAGATTGGAAGATACAAAGCCCTAATAAACAGGTTCGAACAGATTTATTTGATTTGTTTAAAATATAGAGGTTGCATTTGAGAGAATATATGTTATTATAATTAAAGTTATGAGTGTTTTGAAACAAGTGAAAGGCAATAAAAACTACGTAGTATTCGTTGAACAAAACGGTCGTACAATATACGGCTATGAAGATACCGATAAAAGCACAGATACCCAGCTGGCTGTTGTAAACCCGGCAATCATCTATGTTAACGCTGACCAGGCCACTGGCCAATTCGGCGTGCAAGTAGTACCGTATTTGTTTCGTGAGTTCGCCCAAGATGGGACGACGACCGAACAAACATGGCTGTTTAATAGAAACCAAATCACTATCGCAGTTGATGTGGTTGTGGAGAATAGACTCCGTGAACAGCATACGAGAATCTTCTCAGCTATCGAACTACCACCTGATAAGGGGATTGTGACTCCAAGTCAAGCGGCTAACGAAGATAGCGATAAGGTTGTTAAACTGTTTGACGACAAAGGTTGATGGATAAAGACATCTATAAGGCTTTTGACAAGCTGGATAAGCTTAACCCAGAGGCTGCGTTTTTATCAGAAACCTCACTATCAAAAGTAGACGACTGGCTGGATACTGGTTGCATGGTACTTAATGCAATCGTATCCGGCAGTCTCTATGGTGGTGTACCTAAAGGCCGGATCACCGGATTCTCTGGCCCGTCAATGACCGGGAAGACTTATATTATTAATAAAATTCTTGGACATGCTCAAAAACAAGGCCTTGTACCAGTTATATTTGATTCAGAAATTGCGGTTGATGATCGATCTGCAGAGGGTGTTGGTTTAGATCCAGAATTTACAAAACATGTGCCTGTTAATACCGTCGGTGAATGTAGGAATCAAATATTTTCTTTGTTGGATGGCATCGAGACAAACAAACTGCAAGGTAAATTTATTATATCAATTGATTCATTAGGCAATCTTGCTGGCGATAAGGAAGTATCTGACGTTGAAAAGGGAAAATTTGCCATGGATATGGGCACCCGCGCAAAAGCTTTAAAAAGCATGATGCGAATTCTTACATATAAAGCTGCAAAGACTGGTACTACAATTTTATTCGCTAATCACACATATGATGACCCTGCCTCAATGTTTCCAACATTAGTAAAGAATCAATCTGGAGGTAAAGGACCTGTATATCTTGCAAGTGTGCTTGTTCAGCTAGCAACAAGAAGTGAAAAGCAAGATTCTAGTAATGATGATGATGAAATGTTACCTGAAGCTAAAAAATATAGCGGCGCCACATTACGCGCTTTAACTGTAAAGAATAGGTTTATACCACCTTTTCTTGAAGGAGAAATGTATTTAAATTTTAAAACAGGTCTAGACAAATATTCTGGCTTAAAGGATATGGCAGTAAACCACGATGTCATAAAACAAACAGGATCTACATATACTCTCCCAGACGATACAAAGATAGGCTATTATAAAAATTGGAAAAACGACGAAGATTTGTGGAAAGACAAGATTTTACCTAATTTAGAAGCAGTTTTGAAAGAAAGATACTGCTATGGATCATAAATAATTATGGTATGCCATACGGATCGCACGATAAAGATACATGCAATATTGAGACTCAGTATCTCAAGTCACATTTAAGGAAGTTTGTCACTGAGGAGTGGCAGAAGATTGTCATCGCGGCTAGCATGTATTGCGAGGAGAGTGAGGATGTAGAGAGGGATCTCCTAGAATCATTATCACGTATTATTGCTCTTCGCCTTCCAGACAATCTTAAAGGATCCGTAGATAGCTTTATGGCTTCAATTGCAAAACAACCTGGCAATGATCAGGAAGTGTTGAATCTTTTGCAATTGGAGACAGTAGATATAAATTATACTGTAAATGATTTTCTCGCAGAATTTTTTCGCGAACAGAAGGCTCTCGTAGCAGAAGACGCCTCTGAGGAACGTTCCGGACCTTCCGAAGAAACGGCGTCTGATGCTATCGATGAGCTGGATCCCTTAGAAGATGATGGAGAGCCGCAAGTTGAAATGTCTCTATGTCATAAAGTCACAAAAATATTGAGCTGGTTAACCGAACATAAAGAAGTGTCACTAAATGCAGTTGCAACAATCGACTCAGTGTTGAGCAACAAACTAGTACCAGTATTAGCTAGTGTTATGGGTGAGATGGAAGGTGTTGATACTGATAGCTTAGGTGCAGCACCAGAGACTGCAGAATCTCCAGAAGCAGGCCCTATTAAAGGTGTTGGTGGTATACCACCTCAAGCTGCTCGAATGCACAAATATGCTATGCCTCCTGCACCCCCTGCTGGTGGGCTTCCCATGGGTGGAGCAATGCCCCCTCCATTATATTAAGCGTTGATTATTCTGTAATTCCTGTTATAATGTATAGGTGAAATGTGTAGTACCTATATCGGGTGGTTTAGATTCTTCTGTAATACTCAACATCGCTAAATATGATTGGATACCAGAAAGGCATAATGATATATACTGTATTAGCTTTGACTACGGACAGCGACATATAAAAGAATTAAAATGCGCTGTACAGCAAGCTAACGCAATTGGCTGTAAAGATCACACCATTATTGATTTAAAATTTTTCAAAGATATAGCTAATATTAGCTCACTAACAAACTCTGATATCGATGTTGCAAAGACACGAGATGTTCTAGGCGATCCTCAAACAGTAAATTATGTACCATTTAGAAATATGATGATGCTTTCTATTGCATGTGCATATGCGGAATCAGTCGGTGCAAGTGATGTGTTCCATGGATCAGCTCAAGTGGATAGTCAAGCAGGGTACTGGGATGGTAGTGTTGAATTTGTAAAGCAGATTAATAAGGTGACTGCTCTGAACAGACGTGATCGAATTACAATTCAAGCTCCTTTAATTGATAAATCGAAACAAGAGATTGTTGAGATTGGTGTTAAGCACAGCTTAAATTTCGCTAAAACACATACATGCTATGAGGGCAAGGAGGTTGCATGCGGAGAGTGTACTGCTTGTAGTAGCAGACTTAAGGGGTTTGTTGATGCAGGATATATTGATCCGCTACCTTATGCGAAAGATATAGACTGGAAATCTTACGGATGTAAGTCTATTGAGTATTAGGATTGTAGATTTGCAATTGCAGCTGTAAGGTCTGTCTTAAATTGCTCTAATTTTTGATTTGCTGGATCGCTAGGATCAATTGACTGCTGAACTGACATCATATCATTTTGAAGCTCTGTCGCCATATTAATGATTTTAGGTATAGTACCAGAAGTCAGGCTATCTGAGCGTGCATCACTGCGCATTCCAGCTGCAGCATCATGTGCAGCACCAGCTTTACGTCTTTGTTTCCCAGCAAATTTTTTCGCTCCAACAGCTTTACCAAGACCTCCTAATGCTGAATGTCCTGCACCTTTTAATGATTTACCCCAGCCTGAAGTAGCACCGGCAACATGAGCCTTTGCACGATCGAACATACCTTCTTCCGCAACATCATCGTCACCGTCGTCGTCGCCATGAGGGTCATCACCAGCTGCATTCTTGTCATGCTCGCTGTCTTCTTCTTCTTTTTCCTTTACCCAAGGCGGTGTATTCGCTTCTTGAATAGCACCATATGCTTCTTCTAACAACTTCTTCTCTGTAGGCTGAACGTTCATCACGATTATTTATTGATTTCCCTCTCCTTTACTGTATAATCATAGTAATTATGTGCGGTATATTTGGTACTTCAAGCGCGGAGAGATTTGATACGCTCTACAAGCTAAATCAAGATAGAGGAGCATT
>Ga0098044_1000374_pt1 | contig 23787 bp, 10 predicted proteins | sample 10_taG_FD_75053 | JGI IMG/M metagenome (GOLD analysis project Ga0098044, IMG submission 75053) | Marine viral communities from the Subarctic Pacific Ocean - 10_ETSP_OMZ_AT15264 metaG | ecosystem: Environmental > Aquatic > Marine > Oceanic | place: Pacific Ocean | collected 2015-01-16 | reverse complement strand
ATGTTCCAGGTGATGCGCTTTATACAATCACGGGTATTAGAATATCATAGATTATAACTAACAAGACCTCTTTAATTAGAGGTCTTTTTTAAATATTTATATTATATTATATCATGGAAGAAACAAAAACAAAGAAATCTACGAAAGTAGAAACTAAAGAAACTCCTATTGTAGAAAATACTTGGGAGTATAAAGATAGAAATTATTACTTATTAGGTCAAAAAGAACCTTTAACATTTACTATAATCTCTAGACACAGTAGTCGTTATCCTTGTGTATGGTTTGATTCAGATTTAGGATATGAAAGAGAATTAAGATATGCTACTAATCAAAAAAGTATATTTGTAGATGAACAAGAAGGACCTGCTACATTGAAACATATTATTTTTGAAAGCGGTCATTTAATGGTTCCTAAAGAAAAAACTAATCTTCAACAATTCTTATTACATCATCCACATAATGGAATTTTATTTCAAGAGTTTGATGCAATAGAGAAAGCTACTGATCAATATGATCAATTAGAACTTGAATTAGAAGCTATGAACGCTGCACATACAATGGATATTGATCAATTAGAAGCTATACTTAGAGTTGAGCAAGGTTCAGGTGTAAATAATTTGTCTAGCAAAGAATTAAAAAGAGATGGAGTTTTGTTTGCTAAAAGTAATCCACAATTATTCTTAGATTTAGCTAATGATGAAAATGTAGTATTACGTAACTTTGCTATTAGAGCAGCAGAAGGAGGAATAATTACATTAGACAGCGATCAAAGAACGTTTAAATGGAAAAGCAATGGGCGTAAACTAATGACAGTTCCTTTTGATGAGAATCCATTTTCAGCAATGGCTGCGTGGTTTAAAACAGATGAGGGATTAGAGGTTTATAGATCAATAGAGAAACGTCTATCTTAAAAAAATCATTTAACATGTGATTATAATAAGGCGGCTTTATCGCCGCCTTTTTTACTATAAAAATATTGATATGGTTAACGTAGATACTGTCTATAAAACGGTGTTATATATACTAAACAAAGAACAAAGAGGGTATATAACTCCAGATGACTTCAACCGCTTAGGGATTCAAGTTCAGCGTGAAATATTTGAACAATATTTCGAAGAACTCAATCAACAATTACGTATTCCTCAAACTGATAATGAATATGCTAATCGTATAAAAAATCTAGAAGAGAAAATAGATATATTTAAAACAACCGCGGCATGTACTGGCGCTAACCCATTCACTCTACCAGCTGATACTCATCGGTTAGGTACTTTGATCTATAATGTAAACTCAAAAGAAATACAACCTGTAGAACGTAATGAGTATTTCTTACTTAATAGATCTCCTTTAACACAACCCACAACTTCATATCCTCTTTATATACTAGAAGGTACTGGTGGTCCATCAGCTGCGCCTAGTGATGTTACTGTATTTCCTAATACAATCACGACTGGAGTAGATGCTTATTATATAAAAGCTCCTGCTAATACTAGATGGGGATTTTCTGTTGGAAGTTTAGGACAATATTTATATGATTCTACTACATATGTACCAACTGGAGTAATTGTAGGAAATGGAATATTAACTTTTTCAATAACGCAAAATTTTACATTAGCTGTAGATAATACATATACTTTTACGAGTCCGGGTGGTAGTGGTACAGGTTTAGTAATTGATGTTGTAGTATCAGGAGGAATAGCTACGGATATAAATGTAACGGCATCAGGAGAAGATTATATTACTGGAGATGTAATAACTATTCCTGCTGCTTCTTTTGGGGCTTTTACAAGTGCAGATTTACAAATAACACTTGCAGCAGGTAATTTCATGGCTAATTCTACTTATGGTTCAACTAATTTTGAACTCCATCCATCAGAACAGACTAATCTTATATTAAACATATTGATGTATAGTGGTATTGTTATTAGAGATCCAAGTATTATACAAGCTGCAGCAACAATGATACAACAAGACGAAGCACTAGAAAAAAGTTAATAAGATATGGCACTACTAACAGAAACTAACGAACAATACTACGCAGGACAACAAGCATTTATAGGAGATGGAGTTAATGCAGATTTTACATGGACCGGAGATACTACTTTAGTAGCTACCATTATTGGGACATCGAACGCTAATTTTACTGTTACACTTGATAATATCCCTCAAACTGAAGGAGCATTAGATGATTATACTTTATCTGCTGATAATAATGTGCAATTTAATGTAGTTCCACTTTTAGGACAGGTTATACTCATACAATTAAATGATCCAGCTTTATGGAGTAACTATGGAGGATATGCTTATATAACTTTAGAAGATGTTATAAACAACTTTATAGTAGGTTATGTTGGAGACGGTAAACTTATACCTGGGGTTAAAAGAACAGATGTTATGTTTCATGCTAAACGTGGATTACAAGAATTTAGTTACGATACATTAAAAAGTATTAAATCTCAAGAATTAACTATACCTCCTAGTTTATCTATAATAATACCACAAGACTATGTTAATTACGTAAGATTATCTTGGATAGATAATTCAGGTGTTAAACATATTATTTATCCCACCACATTAACAAGTAATCCATATACTGTACCAGCACAAGATGCTAATGGAATTCCTACACAAGATGATTTAGGTGATAATTTAGAAGGTACATCATTAACTAATGAAAGATGGGAGGCACTTCAGCAAATTAATGTCACTGGAGATCAAAATTGGTTTAATGTGTATAATTGGTCTTGGGAGAAAATGGCTTATGGACGAAGATATGGAATGCTGCCAGAGATATCTCAAAAAAATGGTTGGTTCACTATAGATGAAAGAGAAGGTAAATTTTCGTTTAGTAGCGATTTAGCAAATAAATTAATAATATTAGAATATGTTTCTGATGGTCTAGCTTTAGATGCTGATTCTCGTATACCTAAAATGGCAGAAGAAGCTATTTATATGCATATAGCTTATTCTATATTAGCTGGAAGATCTGGAGTACAAGAATACATAGTACAAAGATTTAAAAGGAATAGAAGAAATGCTTTACGTAATGCTAAAATAAGGTTATCTAATATTAAATTAGGTGAGATAGTACAGGTAATGCGTGGTAAATCTAAACGTATAAAACACTAAAATTAAATGGCTGAAATAAAAAACAACTTTGTCAAGTCTAGAATGAATAAAGATCTAGACGCTAGATTAGTTCCGCCTGGTGAATATAGAGATGCTCAAAATGTAGCTATTAGCAAATCTGAAGGAGAAGCTGTAGGAGCTTTAGAAAATATATTAGGTAATATTTCACTTACTGATTTTAATATTACTAGTGTAGATAATATAGATATAATAGGCAGATATATGGACGTAGTAAACGAACGTATAATTGTATTTATGACAAACTATATAGATACATCTGCTGATAGACTTTCTAATGTTGCCCCACTTGATTCTTTACATTATATTGGCGTATATAATATCAAAACCCAAATAGGTAGTTTAATTGTGTCTGGATACTTCTTGAATTTTTCTAAAGCTAATGAGATATATGGAGTTAACTTAATAGATGATTTACTTTTTTGGACTGATAATAGAAATCAACCTAGAAAAATAAATATAGAAAAAGCTTTAACTGATAATACTTATTACAGTAATGAGGATCATATTTCTGTCGCAAAGTATTATCCACATAAGCAAATTGATCTTTTTAAAGATGAAGTTGTAGATTGGGATGTATGGTATAGCGGGAGTGGAACTCCGGGTAATCTATATGTAAATGAAGTTGATGTAAGACCAATAGGGGGTAGTGGTAGTGGTTTGGTAATTAATATTGTAAATCTACCAGGATGGCCAGCTCCTGGTCCCGGAAGTACTACTATAAATAATAGTAATATAGAACTAGTAAATGCTGGTAAAGGATATACTGATGGTGATGTTTTGTATATAATACCAAGATTTCCAAACGTTGGAGATGCGTTACTAAAACTTACCGTAGATACCATAAGTACCATGCAAGATGTAGTAAGTGATTTTCTACCTGATGGCGTAACGAGTAATCCTCTTAGACAACCTTATAATCATGCTGATGCTTCAATTTGGCCTGGAGATCCAGATTACTTAAAAGATAAATTTGTAAGATTTAGTTATAGATTCAAGTTTGATGATGGTGAATATTCCCTTATAGCACCATTTACTCAAGAATGCTTTGTTCCTGAACAAGATGGGTATTTTATATATGAAGATAATACACCAACAAAAAAACAAGATGAAAATTCAACTTTTAAAAGTACGGAAGTTGGTTTTATGCAGAATAAGATTAATAATATTATATTAATATTAAATTCCCCTGTAGCTGGTGGATGGGATCAAGTTGCAACTGATTTAAAAATAAGTGAAATAGATATACTATATAAGCAAGCTGATCAAAATATTATTAAGATAATAGATACAATAGATGCTAATGTGTTTTCATCTGAATATACAGATTTCCTTGAGTATGAATATCAATCTAAAAAACCTTGGAAAACTTTACCTACTAGTGAATTATTACGTGTATACGACCAAGTACCAGTTAGGGCACTTGCTCAAGAAATAGGTGGTAATCGCGTTATTTATGGTAACTATATAGATAAACATACTCCACCTGCTAAATTGAATTATTGTCTTGATGTAGCATCTAAACCTAATGAAGATAGTAATAATATTTCTGGACATAGTATTGCCACACGAAAAGAATATCAAAATCATACATTAAAAAGGAATAGAACCTATCAAGTAGGAGTTGTTTTATGTGATAGATATGGAAGACAATCTACCGTTATTTTATCCGAGCAAGATATCCCCATAGCTTTGGAATTGAGTAAAGGATCTACCATTTTTCATCCTTTCTGGGAATATGATGACACATCTAGTTTTGCAGAATATCCTGGAGGTACATTAATCACAAGTACCGATACATGGCCAGGTGATTCATTACAGGCTACATTTTTTGATACAATTACTTCTAATAAGTCATCTATAACAGGTGAACCAGGTATGTATCAAGCAGAACAAAGTGTTGCAAGTGTTGCAATATCTAATCCTGGAACTCATTATAATAGTGATGCATATAATAATTTATTAAATCTACCAACAACCGGAGGTACAGGTACTGGATTAACTGTAGATATTGTAACATCACCAACTGCTTCAAATCCAACAGGATTTCCAGTGGCTAATGTATTTATAAATAATCCTGGTAGTGGATACACTGTAGGAGATATTGTAACAATTCATAGACAACCGTGGTATCCTCCAGCATGTGCTCCAGGTGCTTGTTCTTTTTCTGGACCTAATGCTACTTTAGAAATTACATCATTAAATACTGCGAATCCTTTAGGGTGGTATTCATTCAAGATGGTTGTAAAACAACCAAAGCAAGATTATTACAATGTTTATTTTCCTGGAATATTAAATGGTTATATAAGTGGTGAGAGTGCTGATCCTACTGTTGCATCAGCAACTGAACCTGTTATTCATTTTGTGATGCATGCGGATAACGTAAACAAAATCCCTAGAGATTTATCGTTAGTAGGACCTAATCAACTTTCATTTAGAAGTGGTAGACCTACTCCATCATCAGATCCTAGTTATTATCAATTTATAGATTCAAATGGAAACGCATTCGCTGCTGATCCATTCACAGAAGAAGGTGAAAAATTACTTAAAGACAGGGATAGAGAAAGAGATCTAGATTCAGGTAGTCAAATAACAAATGCAAGTCTTAAGTTATCACCAAGAGTACAAAATTATGGAGGTGATGGCGGATTGCATCCTTTTGATTGGGGAGGAGTAGCTTTATCATATCCTGGAACAAGTACTGATACTGTCACCACTATAGGTACTGGAGTGGAATTAGGATTATGGGATCCAGCAGCAAAATCTCCATATAATACAGCACCAGTATTTTATGGTTATAAAAATAATCCGTATATTGCTAAAGTTATAGTAGGCGATTACACTCAAAGAATAAATAATTCTGTAGGTGGTGAATTTGGAGCAACTGGTCCTAGTACAAGTGCAACTATGCTTCGTTATAAGCTTCATAATGTTCCTGGACTTGGAGGAAATGATTATGTAGCTGGAAGTGAAAATCTTAGATCAACTCCTGAGCAATTAGCTGGTTCTGCAGTGGTAGGAGGAAAAGGTATATTATGGAACATTACCAAGGTTTCTACAGGAACTACTATAGGATCTGTTGGGACATTAGTAGCTAGTGGTTTACATATATCTAATCCAGATGATAGAGAAATAGTAGGTTATGATGCGTGGAATTATCTAGGTCCTGTTGGTCCTAGTGCAGCAAATCCACTATACAAAACTCATACTATACATGGTGGAGATGGTGCTGGAGAAGCTAATGTTGCTATTACATCCCAAGAATTATTTGGAGATATGGTACCTGGATTAAGTATTTATGAAGTAGAAGCTATAGAATCTAAATTAGATATATATTGGGAAACTTCAACTAATGGTTTAATATCAGAATTAAACACACGTATAAATCAAGGAGATTTATATACTCCAACTAGTTGGACTGATGGAGTGTCATATCCTGGATGGGCTCAACTTGAAAGTTTTGATACAGGTACTGCAGTTACTTCTAAGTTTTGGCCGGTTGATGCTACTAATACTATAATAAGTGGTGTTAAAAGTATTTCTGGTTTTGGAGCTGGTAGTACAATAACAGATGCTGCTGGTATTGATAGAAGTAATGATTTTACTATTGTTACTGGAGATGTTCTTGATGATTATTCATTTCAAATATTTACCGCTAATTACTTTATGTATGGTGGTTCCGGAGGATCTCATTTTGGTAATACAAAAGGTAATTTTGAAATCAATTTAGAAATTGAAGTTCCAACTGCTACATATGCTTCAAATGGCGCAACAAATATTTTAACACTACCTTTTAATGTTGGTGGTAATATATTACAAAATATAGCACCTTCATTTGTAAAAACATTTGTTCCTGCACATCCTGGTGCTGGTTCTCCTTTAGCAGGAGAACCAATAGATGATTTTTGGCGTTATAATCCTTCAGGAGTAAGTAACCGTACATTTTTCTATTCAAATGGTATGTGGTCTAATTATTACAATGATCCTCTAACTGCTTGTCAAACTGGTGTTTATGATGATAATAAATTGTGGTATGATACTCTTGTATATGACTTTGGAGGTGTAAATGGATCATTTGATGATGGTATATATCCCGGAGGGTCAACAACTAATGCTCCTTTAAAGTATGAAGAATTAACTCTTGAAATAACCAATGTAGAATTAACATATGTTAATCCTGGAAGTACTTTCGGATATGGATACACTTTAACTGAAGGTGCTTATGCGGATGCATTAGGAACTACACAAGCACAATTAAAATCTTGGTGGTATTTAGATCCTCCAAATGTAGGTCTTGGTAATGTTACTCAATGGAAGTTATATTGTAGACGATTACCAGTAAGTCCATTAAATTGGTTTGGAGCAAATTGTAATTGTACGGCATATTTTTTCAGCAACTTTCCTATGCAAATATGTCATGGTTTTGAATCTAGTTTTTATAGACTTCATGGAAGTGGATTTAGTACTAATGAAGACCCTAGTTTATCATCTACTATTAATATACATTCTAAATGGAAACTTACTATTACAATTACAGATGGTGGCGGAACATCACATTCATTTACTACAGGTGAGATTACTTTCTTTGGAGCATAAAAATTATAAACTATGGCATATACTTTAGAGGTAAAATATTTTAATTCTTTTTGGCTAAAGAAAGTTATTTCAGCTGAGGAAACTCAAATAAATCCAAATACTACAGCAACTACTATAGCTAATAATAAATTCCCACGTATCAATGCAATGAATTATGGTGGTAAATGGCCTGGACTTCCATGGAATCCTAGATTTATAAACAGTGAGGGGGTATCTATAGAATATGCTACTTCTTGTCCTTGGCCATTTGGTTCAGGAGGAGTCGTTGGTAGTGTAATGCCAAGTGGTAGTAATACTCCTGGACTTGGAGGACCCGCGGGTCATTGGGTGGTTGAAGAAGCAAGGATAAAGGGTGGTTTTAATAATTCAATAGTTAGTCTAGGCGTAAGGGCTTATTCAGTTAATGAAATAAATGAACAAGTTGATAGATCAAATAGTTTAATATTTTCAGGAGTATTTAATGATAGGACAGGATCAAATCAAACAAACGTATTTTCAGTTAGTGGTAATATTATTAAAGATGCAAATCCTCTTCATGGTTCTATACAGAAACTTTACTCGGAAGATAGTAATTTATTAGTATTTCAAGAAAACAAAGTAAACACTTTATTAGTAAACAAAAGTACTGTATATTCAGGAGAACAAGGAGCTGAAGAAGCATTAGGCCAAGCTAAAGTATTAGGACAATTAGTACCATATCTAGGAGAGTATGGTATAAGTCAAAATCCTGAAAGCTTTGCTATATTTGGATATAGAAAATATTTTGCAGATAAAGACAGAGCGGCTATTCTTAGATTATCTAGAGATGGTATAACAGAAATATCTGGTTATGGTATGCGAGATTATTTTAGAGATTACTTAGCTACTATATCTAGTGAATTTCAAAGGACTATTCTAACTAAATCTTTAACAGGTCTTAATGTTGGTGCTATCACTACTTTTAGTATAACGGGTAGTGTAGTTGATGTTGAAATTGGATCTCAAGTAGAGATAGATGGAATTGCAACTGGAAATATAGTCGTGAATGCATGGCAATTTTCTCCTTTAGTAGTGAGAGTTACTATGAATAATACGTATAGTTTTTTAGGAAATACTACAGCTACATTCGTAACTTATAGAAGAGACAAAGCAATAGGTGGTTATGATATTCATAATCAATGCTATACAGTATCAATGCAAAGAGATCCACGTATTATATCTACAGCTTCTGATACATTTGCGACTGTTAGTTTTGATGAAATGGTACAGGGTTGGACTAGTTTTTATAGTTATAAACCAGTGTTTTTAGGGAGTCTAAAAAATAAATTCTATTCATTCATTGATAATAGTATTTATGAGCATTATTACCAAAATCCACCTTTAAATAATACTAGATGTAAATTTTATGGAGCTACTACACCAGATGATGCTAATATAACGTTTATTTTTAATCCTGATACTTCTGTTTCTAAAAACTTTAATACTATAGGATATGAAGGTGCTAATGGATGGGAGGTTGATTTCTTTACATCGGATTTTCAGGGAATAGATCCGGATTTACCAGTATCTACATCATCTACTTATAGTAATATAAATCAATATCAAGATGTTATTAGTACAGTAAGAAGTTATGATGAAGGTAGATATACTGTTGATAATGTAACTAAACATGCTGGGTTTGATAGGAAAGAAAATAAATATGTAGCAAATCTTGTTAGCTCAAGTGTTGCTAGGCCAGGTGAAGTTATATTTGGTAGTCAAGTAAGTGGTATTAAAGGATTTTTCGCTACAGTTAAATTATCAATTGATGGGACTACAGATCCTGGTGGTATGAAAGAATTATATTCAGTATCATCTAATTATGTGATGTCATCATATTAAATTAAATAAAATGGAAAAAGAAGTAATTACACCAGACCAAAAAACATTAACTTCTAATGAAGAAATAAGAAGTAAAATATTACAACTTGAAAATGCTATTAAAAATATGAATAGTGATAATTACGAAGTTTATAATGATAAAACTTCTACACAAGCATGTCCACTTAAACATAGTTTTTCTAGTGGTATATATGTTAGGGAAATTTTTATACCAGCAGGTATGTTGGTAGTAGGAAAGATACATAAACATGATCATCCTAATTTCTTATTAAAAGGGGAAGTTCTAGTGGTAACAGAAGAAGGAGCTGAAGAATTAGTGGCTCCAATGTCGATGATATCTAAAGCTGGAACTAAAAGGGCTTTATATGCTAAAACGGATTTACTATGGATTACAATTCATTTAAACCCAACTAACACACAGGATCTAGATGAATTAGAAGAAGAAATTATAGCTCAAAGCTATGAAGAATATGAAGCTTTTAAACTACTAGAAAATGAAAATAAAAACAATTTAAAACTTAAGATATGAGTTGGGTAGCAGCAGCAGTGGGAACTGTATCATTAGTAACAGGTATTGTGGCTAAAGTACAAGCTGATAAAGCTTCAAAGGTAGCTATGGGAAAAGCTCAAAGAGCAGAAAAAAAATTAACAGCGTTAGAAAATAGTAGACAAGAAATACTTAATCAAGGGGAAAAAATAAGGGATTTAAAAAGTCAAGTATTTAATCCTTATGCAAATATTGCGGTTGCTATTAAAGGTGCTGATTTACAAATAGAACAAACAGATGAGGCTTTAGCAAATACCTTAGATACTATTAATCAAAGTGGTACTGGGGCAGGTGGCGCAACTGCTTTAGCTAGGATGGCTGCTAAAGGTAAAGCACAAATAGGAGCTTCTATAGAAAATCAAGAAGTTCAAAACCAAAAGTTAAGGATGCAAGGTGAAGCTACTATGATTGGTCAAAAAATGGCATTAGATCAACAAGCGTTACAAGCAGAAGAAGCTGCATGGGGTAGACAAGAAGGAAGAGACGTAACGCAACTAAACAGATTAGCCGCTATGCAACAGAACGCAGAACAACAAGCAATGGCATTTAAGATGGCTGGAAACGAAGCGTTGATGCAGGGAATGTCAAGTGCCGCGCAATCTGGACAAAGTATAAGTCAAAGTGGAGGTTTTGGTGAAGATAGTGATAGAGGTTGGTAAGCTAAAAGAAGATTAATAATTATAAAAGAATAAACTATGGGAGCATATGATAATCCACAAGCTACTGATTGGTCGCAAATAATGAGGGCTGTTACGAGAGGTATTGCTGATATGGGTAATAAATTAAGAGATAATGATATGGCATTTAGAAAATATCAAGCAACCCAACGAGCCGAAGCAAATAAAGTTATAAATAAAGGTAAAACAAAAGCGGAAGAGAAGTTTGAAACAGCGAAACAAGAACTACAACAGGAGATGGATGGTTTTACTGGAAAATTAACTACTTATGATAAAGAAGGTAAAAAGACACAAGCGGCAGATGCTATTACATTTGAAACTCAACTTGAAAATATCTTTGTTCAAATAGGTGATGAAACAAAAGCAAAAATTGAAGAAATAGAAGCAAGAGGTGGTTCACTTAAAGAGATAAGAGATGCTACAAATGAATCTATATCAAAGATGAAAAAAATTACTAATGATGTAGCAGCTTGGTCAAGTGCATATTCTGAATATGATAAAGCTATAACAAAAGCTCCTAACAAAGAAGGTGCATTATTACGAAATCAAACTAACTCACAACTGATTAATATGTTTGATGCCGCAAGCGATACAGAAAAAGGTAATTTAATGTTAGCTGTAGGTGATAATGGGCATCTTGTGGTATCGTTAGGTAGAATGGAAGGAGAGGCTGGGGAAGAAGAATGGAAAGCAGAATCAGTTTTAGATGTAAGTGCTTGGAGTCAGAAAAATGCTGGTAAAGATAATAGTTATTTCGAAGAGGTACAAGGGTTTACGAAAAAGGATTATAGTATACTTAAAACAACTATAGCAGATTTAAAAAAGGATAAAAGGTTTCTTGATGATAAAGGTGATTTAGATGGGGCAATTGTAAAAGAATATCTAATGGGTACAGGTGGATTTGAAGATGATCAAGTTGGTAGAACTTTAATGAATGATTATCTTATAGATCCAATTGAAGCGCGTGGACAATGGAGAACATTAGCAAGTCCAAAAGAAGTGCAAGAACTTAACAAGAATAATGATTGGGCTACTTATGATGAAGCTTTTAGTGAGGATGAATTTCTAGGAAAATTAATAGATAATACACTTGATCTTTTTTATAAAGAAGAATTCGCATTAGAAGAAGAAAAATAGTAAATATAGCAAATGGACGAAAGAGAAAAATATCACAATTCCCTAATCGAGCAAGGTCTTGAGGCGGATGTAATTGAAGATCTTCTTAGCAAGTGGGATGCTGAGCATGCTACTGGTGCTACTGATGCAAGTGGAAAAGTTGGTTCAAATTATGGAGCTGTAGGTGTTATTGGTACAACTGAAGCGACTGGTACAACAGGAATAAGTGGAATTGCTGGAGCAACGGGAGCAGTAACAAGTAGCGCTAAAACTACAAAAGATATAGGAGCAGTTGGGGCACCTGTAACAGAAACTACTGGTGTAACTGGTATTTCATCTTTTGAAGCTGAAGCTAGTTTATCAGAAGCAAATGAATATAAACGTAAAGCAGAAGAAAAACAGAGAAGAGAAAGTGAAAATAAAGAATTAGCTACTAAGATAGATAAAGTAATGAACGGTGAAGTGATCTATGATGTAGACACTGATCAAGTAATACAATTAGCAGAGGATGATGAGAGAATAAAAGAATCAGAATTCACTCCTTTTCATGCTATTAATTTAGATGAAGTAAGTGGAGGGGCATCTCAATTTATATGGGGTACTAGTCCATTAGCTATGATACAAACTACTAGCGGATTACTACCTACTATACGTAAATTAAAAAAAGGAGGAGAATTAAGTTTAGAAGAAAAAAGAGATCTTAGAGAAGGTGCAGAGTATATTGAGAAATTTCGTAGTATACCATTGTTTGGAAATTTAGTACCTGGAAGATCATTGTTTCCTAAAGAAGGTACTAAATGGATATGGAAAGATATACAATTTTTAAATTATCTTGGGGCTGGGATTGAGAAGTATGAAAATATAGAACAATGGGAAGAACCTAATTTTGATAGACCAGATTATGTAACTAAAACTAGAGCAAGATATGATCAAAGAGCTGATGAATATTACCAACAGAAAGCTTTTGAGTTCTTTGAAACAGACGCAGGTCGACGTCTTCAACAAGCATATACAGAGAAAGATGCTGTTATAAATGTTAAAAATGATCTACTAACTACTGAAGAAAAAATTATTCAAGCAGAGGGTCCAATTGATCCTGAAACTAAAAAACCCTGGACTAAAGAAAAAATGTCTTCAAAAGTTACAGATGCTACACTAATACAAACTACATGGAATGCTAATGCTATGGGTTCTAGTTTTTTAGGTGAAAAAAAGTTTAACGAACTTAAAGTTGTACATAAACATCAAAAGCAAGCTCTTGAAAATTTAACCAACAAAAGAGTTGAAAGAGCTAAGGAAATATACCAAAAGACTGGTATAGAAGGAGAAAAAGCATGGATGAGTGCGTTAGATCAGGCTGAAAAAGAAATACAACCTACGATGTTTTCTCTAATTTTACAAGACTTAGAAAAAAATCTTATTGAAAGTGCATTTGATGAGAGCACGGTACTATTACAAGATAGAGTTAATGGTGGATATTTTAAAGGAGCTAGACAACAATTGTCACCAGAACAATTAAAAAGACAAGACTTACTTAAAGAACAAATTGAAGAATTACAACTCATTACTAATGATGAGATGCTCGGTAAGTTATATAAACATGAAATGACATTATTAGCTCTTATGAAGGAAATAACTGAACAAGGTTATCCAGCTTTAATGTCAGAAGCTGGTTGGGTTCAAAGTTTAAGTGAAGAATGGGCACATATGTTTAAAGGTGGTGAAGGAAGTGCATTAAGGGATTTCTCTGATTTTCAATCATATTTAGATTTTGGAAAAATTATGGGTGAATTAACACCATTACCTGAAGGAGATAATCCATTAGCAAAAGCTTATAATAATGAACTTGAACAATACCAAACATTAGCAACTGCATATTCTATTAATTATGATCCTATATCAGTTGAAAGAAAGGCAGCAGGTACTTTCTGGACAGCTTGGCCAGATGCATTTGGTGTACAGTATTTAAGTGATAATGAAAGAGCTGATAGGTTTAGTTTAACAGATGAAGAAGGTATACCTGTAACAGATATATTTGGTTACTCACTAAATGATAAAGAACGCGCAAATTTACACGTAGGTTCAACAGAAAAAATAATGGGTACTCTTCCGAGTTTAATAAAAATGGGTGGGGAAATTGCTGGAGTTAGTTTACTAACTGGTGGTACTGGTACTATAAGTACTATATTAAAAAACGTTGGAACACTTGTAGAAACTGGAGCTACGTTTCTTGGAGTTGGTCAAAAGACAGCTAAGGTCATGGGTACATGGAGTTATCTTACAGCTAAAGAAGCATTAAATTTAGAAGGAATGAATCAATTAGGTGGAGCAATAGCTCATACTGAAAGATTACCTGTAATTCCTTTTGCAATAGGTATGACTAGTGGATCTATGTTATTTAGAGGTGGTAGAGCTGGGTTTAAAAGAGTTAGTGATAAAATGATGGTAAAACAAACTTATGCTGGGGGATTGTGGCAAACTGCTGATAATTTGTTAAAACATACTCCTTCTTTAGTTAAGGCACCTATAGCATTTGGTGCTGAAATAGGAGTTCAAACTCTTACTATAAAAGGTGCTGAAACAGTAACTGCTATATGGGGTTATGCAGATGGTAGTATGAGTGAATTAGAATTTGCAGAATTTTGGGATCATGCTTTCACAAAGGAAGCTTTTGGTGAATTATTTGGTACTATGGCATTTATGGGTATGCGTAGACCTGGTGGAAGTAAAAGAGCTTTAGAAAAATTAAGACACGATATAGATTATTTAACGCATGGGAAAGGTGTTGCAGAATTGAATAGTATGGCTAGATGGATGAACGTTAAAAAGAAAATAAAAAAAGTAACTGGAACTACAACATCTGAAGAAACATCCTGGACAGTAGAAGAACTTGTTGATGGTTATAATAAAAAAATAAAAGAAATTGATGATGCAACCGTATGGGACGAAGTAACTCAAGGTACAAAAGCAGATGCTAAATCACAAGTAGCTTTAGTATTTGAACGTTTAAAAATGAAATCTGAAATAGATGCTGCGTATAAATCTATGGATAATATAGATAGAATTACTTATGGATCAGGATCATTCAGCAATAATTTTCAAAAGGAACTCGATAAAGTAGCACTTGGTAAAGATGATATATTCACAATGGATATGATGACAACGGCAGCTATGGAAGGTGGTAGAGAATTTGTTATAAAAGAAATTCAAGGTAAAACTGGTTTACCTGAAGCGCAAGTAGTTGAGTATTTAAAAATGGCCGAAGCTATTTCTGAAGGCACGAGTCAAGCTGGGTTTAATCATGGATCTCCTTATCGTAAGAAATTTATGGTAACAGAGCAAAGAGATTGGCAAATTACCCAACAACTTAACTCTCTTAAAAAACAAAAAGGCGAAAATAAAATAAGTGATGCACAATATAAAAGATCTGTTGAAGTATTAAAATTAGAATCAGAAAAAATAGGGGAAGAACAAAGTAAATTAATTGAGAAACAAAGAGAATTAAATAAAGAGAGGCTAAAGAAAGGTAAAGAAAAGAGTAAAGCATTTTTAGGGGAAGCTAATTATCATGAAGTTAATACTCCAAAAGAGTTAGATATATTATTTGAAGAATTCACTGGAGAAAAATTTGAGCATGGAGAAGGAGATTTTGGGGTAAGTGGTATATATAAAACAGGTCCTAAAAAAGGACAGCCATTTGAAATTATTAATGTAGAGGCAGCTAGTAGAGTAGGTACTGTAGAACGAGGATTGGAGATAGTTGGTGATGAAATAGTAGTAGGTGAAAAAGGTTCACCAGAAGTACAGTTTCATGAAAGACTTCATCCTATACTAGAGAGATATCTAGGAACTACAGCTATGGCTCTAAGAGCGCAAAGACTTGTTAAAGAAGGAATTGATATTATTGAAGCAAGGGAGATTGTAAAGAGAGAAAGAGATGAATTTGTACAGAGTTTTATTGATGTACTAAAGCAAACTGGGCAATATGAACAAACTTTAGCTAGGGTTAAATTACATCCTGATTATAAAGGTGGTAAAAATCCGTTAACTAAAGAATGGTTTAATATTTTTGGTGAGTTAGAAGCTGAAGGAGCATTTGCGTGGATGGGGGAGAATAGAAGTGCTTGGGAAAAATTCAAAGGTAAATTAAATGAGTGGACAAATAAAAATACGCCATTTAAAAATATTGAATTTAAAAGTGGTTTAGATGCTTATGAATTTATCACATCATTAGCTGCTGATAAAAGAGGGGAAATGCATCCAGTAGTAAAAAGAGCTGTAGAAGAATATACTGAATTAATAGCTAAAGGAGAGGAACTTGGAGTAGATCTATTAAAAGAATACGAAAGATCAAGTTTTGAATTTGAAGATGTTGGGCCTGAAATAAATAGTTTATATTCTTCTAATAGGAATAAATGGTTAGAAACTAAAACTACCAATAAAGTTTTTGATAGAATACATGGGAACGAATTAATGGGAATTGAAGGAAAATTATTACATAATTTAATACTTAAACGCATACCTATTAACAAACCATCAGGATGGGATTCAGAAAGTACTAAAGATTTTATTCAAAGTACTTATATAGAACTTCTACCTCATATTAGAAATTTTAATAAAAAGTTTTTAGAATTAAGGGAAAAATATAAAAATAGTTTAGAAGGTACACCTGAAGAAATATATAATAAAGTCGCGGAACATGATAAATTAGGTTATGAGTATACAGAGAAAGGCGAAAAGAAAATCGCTAAAGAAAATGATAGTTTTTTTGCGTGGGTAAATAGTTATATTCATCATAAAGTTGCTGAGGTATTTAAAAATGATTTAGCTGGTACTAAGAAATTTTTTGAACCAGAACTCGGGGAGGTAATTGAAGCTGGACTCGAACCAACTATGGAGATGGATATTGATATTGATGTTGAAGTTGAGTCTCCTAAAACAGCTGCAGATATCACAAAAGAAATAGGGTTACCTGGAAGTTCTATTGAAGTTTTAGATACCAAAATAAGTGATGTATCTTATAAAGATATAAGTCCAATAGATGCACCTGTTAGTAAGAATCAAACAATATCTCCTTTTCTAAGAGATTTTAAAAAGATATCTGGTGAAACTACGCAAAAAACTATAATGGACTTGATGAAGGTTGAAGGTGATTATAAAAAATATTTAGAAGACAATTTCTCTGGTATTGTAGAGAATCTACCATTAGATTATTTAGTTAAGCATTTTCCACAATTTATACAGAAATCTGTTGGAGGAACAAGATATACAAATGCGGAAGGACAGATTAACTTTAAACCAAGATGGACTAGTAATTGGCAAGGTAAAAAAACTGATTATGTTGGTACGGAAAAAGGTATGACATCAGGTCCTGATTATATGAGATTGAATTCTGCTTTCGCTAATGAATTTGCTAAAGAACAGTTTGTAGATAATTATACTTCTTTTCCAGGTTCTAAAAATATATCTAGAGATATAGCTGCTAAAAAGAAAGGTTTAGCATATCAGTTAGGTTACCAGTATTCTATTAAAAAGTTTTTTGAACAAGCGGAAATCATCGCAGATCTAAATGAAGGAATAACTGATTTAAAAATTAAGTTAAGGGAAAATGAAACAAGTTATAATAACAAAGAATATAGTTCTGATAGATATTTTGGAATTAGACAAAAATTAGAGGAAAAAATTATTGATTTACAACTTAAAGTAAATGATCAAACTATATTTGATGCTTATCAAAAACAATTATTTAGAAAAGATAAAGACAAGAAAAAAATTCCTGATAGCTATACTAGAAAGTTAAATCAACAAATACTTAATGCTAACTATCAAAGATCCTCTTATGTTAATAAAAATTTTAGTACAGAAGCAAAAGAAGTTTTCTTAAGTCACATGGATAAAATAGGAGACGTTAGAAGTATATTCCCACTTGAAAAAGCACAAACAGTTACAGTGTATAAAAGGATATTAAGAAGCATCTTTTATAATAAAGAAACAAAAGAATGGATGTTGTTAGATAAAAATTCTGGAAGAAGATTTAGTAAGGAAGATGTAGATGCAATTTCAAGGGAATTATTTTTAGAAGATAAATACTATGATAAAGGTTATGTAGATGCTAAGAAAAATATAGTTAATGCTGCTGCAGTAAGTAAAATTAATCCTACTACCTACCTACGTGATCGTTTAAAGGACTTGAAATGGGATAAGATGAGAATGGGATTAAGTGAAAGAGGTGAAGGTAAAAAAATGGATGATTTTTTAAGCAATTTGCCAAAGGATTTTACTATTGCAGGTTATGGTGTAAAACCAGCGAATATAAAAATCCAACGAGAAAAAGAGCTTGAATCTGTTAAAAATGAAATAAATAAAACCGGAGATGTGTATCGTAGTATCTTTAATGCTTTAAAATGGGGTTGGAAACATACAGTTACAGCAGGTGGAAAGCCGGGTTATAGAGATCAATTTTTTGGTAAGGGTGCAGATTTTTTAACTGAATTAAAAAAGTTAGGGGAGAATAATAAAAGAGTAAATAGCAAAGGTGAAATAGTACCGGATCCTTTTGAAGTTTATTGGGAAACTGATGCCCAAGGAGATTTAGTAGCAGGTAGCGTAAGAGCATCATATAAGGGTAAAGAAATATTAAGTGAAGATTTAAAATCTCCTTCACAGGCAGTTAATAGAAAATGGAATAAAACTGATAACCAATGGAGGGAATTAGTTAATTCAAAAGATCCTAAAAAAATAAAAGAATTTAATAAACTTAGAGATGAGTATGAGTTAAGACAAAAAGAAGCGGATGAAGCATTAGATTATCTCATAAATCGATATGAATTTGCATCATCTGAATATCTTAATGGTCGCATGTCAGATATCGATTTTGCGTTGTTCACTGCTTCTATGAAAAGTAATATGAGAACATCGTTACGAGCAGCTGCACCATATAGATATGTAACTAGATTATTAGGTAATGAAACTTTAACAGGTGATGTTAAAAAAGATTACGTATGGGAACACAAGTTAGCAGCGGATGAATTAACTACATTTTTAGGTATAACGACTCTTAATAAAAGTAATACAAAATCTGTTAAAAGAGATGTATTGATTGGTGGTGAAATAGTAGAAACATCTTATACTGAATTAACTAAAAGAGGTAGAAATAAAATAAATGAATTCTTGAAGGATTATGAAGTAGCACAATTATATGATCCAATGGATAAGTTTTTGACTAGTGCTGGTTTACAAACTCGTCGTTTACCTGGAAAAGAAGCTTATTATAATGAGAAAACACTTGGTCACCCAGATATGAGGGCTATGATAGATCTTAAAATATTGTTTGAAACTAGAGATATAGAAGCTGCTACTATAGGTAGGGAATGGGCACAAGCTGCTGAGATAGCTATTAACAAGCCTGCAGCTGAAGTTAATTCTAGAGAAATTGCTGAGTCAGCAGTATTTAATAGATCAAGCTACAAAGATAAATCAAACAAAGAAATTCTCGATGATGCTAATAATATGGATAAAGCTTTAGAAAAAGCTAGAGATCCAGAGACACCAGTTAAAAAGATTAGGGTATTTGATTTTGATCAAACTTTAGCTACAACTAATAGTAAAGTTACTTATACAGCACCACCAGAAGCAGCAGAACTAGTAGGTCAGTCAACATCTAACTACAAAGTTATATTTATGGCTGGAGGACCTGGATCTGGAAAAAGTAATGTTCGTAAACAAATCTCAAAAGAAAATCCAGAGTTTGAAGTTATAGATAGTGATCAAGCATTCAAACGCTTAAAGAAGGAACAAGGACTTCCTACTGCTGAAGCTGGTATGACTAAAGAACAGAGGAGTTTAACTGGTAAAGCAATGGCTCAAGCTGTTAAAACTGCTAAAGGAGAGAAAGAACAAGCACTTGGTACTCATAAAGGTATTATAATAGATGGGACAGGTGCATCATCAAAAGCTTTACTTCAAAATAAAGAGTTAGCTGAAAACTTAGGTTACGATGCTCAAATGGTAATGGTTGAAACCTCTTTAGAAACAGCGATACAAAGGAATAGAGCTAGAGTAGAGAGATCATTATTAGATCGTGTGGTTGAAAAAGTGTGGGAACAAGTTAAAGGTAACGATAAAATTTATGAAAAAGAATTTGGAGATAATTATGTAAAGATAAATAGTGAAACTTATAAAATGACTGAGCCACTACCTATTGAAGCGATGGATATGATAAATCAATTTACTAAAGGTTATGCTAAAGGTAAATTAAGTTCTATTCAATTTGCTGAATTCAGTGAACAGATAAAAGCATTAGGAGGTAAGTATGATTTCTCTGAATTTACGAAGGTAGTAGAAGGAGGTAAAGGTCCTTTATTTGAAGTGGCTAAGATCATCAAAGAAAAAAGAGGTAATGAAGATCTTTTTGTATTAACAGCAAGACCTCAAGAATCTGATATAGCAATACAGGAGTTTCTAAAAGGTATTGGATTAGATCTTAAATTAGAAAATATAACTGGATTAGGTAATGGATCACCAGACGCAAAAGCACAATGGTTAATTAAAAAAGCTGGTGAAGGTTATAATGATTTTTATTTTGCAGATGATCATACGGCTAATGTTGAAGCGGTAAAAAGAGCATTAGAACCCTTAGATGTTAAGTCTAGAGTACAACAAGCTGTTTACAATAGAAGTTCTTATGATTTATCTAAATCTTTTAATAATATCATAGAAAAGAAAACTGGTATAGAAGCTTGGAAAGAATACTCAGATACAAGAGCAAAGGCAGTTGGTAAAAAGGCTGGTAAATTTAGTTTAATACCACCTTCAGCAGAGGACTTTATGGGATTACTTTACAAAACTTTAGGTAAAGGTAAAGTCGGTGATGGACAATTAGAATTTTATAGAGAAAATTTAGTAAAACCATTTGCTAGGGCTATGGAAAATATATCTAGAGATCGCAAAGGATTAATCGCTGATTTTAGAGCTTTAAAAAGTGGATTAGATGTAATACCTAAAAACCTAAGAAAAGAAGCATTCGAAGGATTTTCTTATGAAAATGTAGTTAGAACGTATGTGTGGAATAAACAAGGGATGGAAATACCTGGTATATCTAAACGAGATTTAAAAAGGGCTTTAAATTTTATTAAAAAGAATCCTGAGCTTGAATTGTTTGCTAATGAGTTGATAAATATAAACAAAGGTGATGGATATGTTAAGCCAGGAACAGATTGGTTAGCTGGAACTATAACAACAGATTTAATAAATGGTTTACAAACTACTAAACGAGCTAAATATCTAGAACAATGGCAATATAATGTTGATGCTATGTTTTCTAAAGCAAATTTAAATAAGTTAGAAGCAGCATTTGGTTCTAAATATAGAGAAGCAATGGAAAATATGCTATATAGAATGAGGACTGGTAAAAATAGAAAGCAAAGTCCTAGTAGGCTTGAGAATGTGGCATTAGATTATATAAATAATTCTGTAGGAGCTGTAATGTTTGTGAATATGCGTTCAGCAGTACTACAAACCATATCTGCAGTTAACTATTTAAATTGGGGTGATAATAACCCACTTATGGCTGGGAAAGCTCTCGCTAATCAACCTAGATATTGGAAAGATTTTATGAGTCTAATGAATTCAGATTTTTTAGTAGAAAGAAGAAATGGTTTAAGGATAAATGTTAGTGAATCTGAAATTGCTGATGCAGCAAGTACTGCTACCAATAAAGCTAAAGCCGCTTTAAGTTATCTATTAAAGAAAGGATTTTTACCTACTCAAATAGCAGATAGTTTTGCTATAGCATCGGGTGGAGCAATGTTTTATAGAAATAGAATTAATACTTATGTAAAAGAAGGGGTATCTAGAAAAGAAGCAGAAAGGAAAGCATTTGAAGATTTTAGAGAGATCACTGAAGAGAATCAACAATCAGCTCGACCTGATAAAATTAGTCAACAACAAGCTACTAATGTTGGTAGGATAATATTAGCATTCGCTAATACCCCAAGTCAATATGCTAGAATAATGAAAAAATCTGCATTGGATCTTGCTGCAGGAAGAGGTGATGCTAAAAGTCATGTAAGTAAATTAGTATATTACGGAGCTATACAGAACATTATATTTAATGCTCTTCAACAAGGATTATATGCATTAGCATTTAACGAAGAAGGTAATGAAGTAAAAGAAGAAAAGTATGTGGGTGTTTTAAATGGTATGTTAGATAGTTTGTTAAGAGGTACTGGTATAGCTGGAGCAGTTGTGTCTACGATTAAAAATATAGGATTAAAACTTCACGATGAATCTAAAAAAGAAGGTAAATTTCCTGGTCCTGATTATGGAGAAGCAGGAGAGATGTTATATGATGTAGCTCCTCCATTAGATTCTAAATACAGCAGATTTACAAGTGCTTTAGAGATTTGGGAATGGGAGAAACATGAAATAGAAACTAAAGGATGGGGATTAGATAATCCAGCTTGGTTGTCAGGCGCATTGGTTGTATCAGCTACAACTAACGTACCAGTAGATAGGTTATTTAAAAAATACGAAAATGTTAAAGCAGCATTACAACAAGATCAAGAATGGTGGAAAAGAATTGCTTTATTAGCTGGATGGCCGGAATGGCAATTAGAGTCGTCAGCTGAGAAATCTGCACAATACGAAGAAAGGAAAAAAGAGAAAAAACTTATTAGAGCAAAAGAAAAACCTAGTATTTATACGAAAGAAGAGCAAGAAAATGTTTTGAAGCAATGGAAGTATAGTGATGAAGAAATTGATGCAATGAAAAACGAAGATACTAGAGTAAATGCTATCTTAAAGAAACAACAAGAAAATAATTCTATAAAGACACCTAAAATAATACCTACAGAACGTAAAGAAAAGAAAAAAGAAATATATAGTCTAAGTAAAAACGAGCAAATTAGAATATTAAAGAGTTTAGGTGTTTCAGATGATGAAATAAAAGGATTAGGAATTGAAACGAATAGAGTTAATAAGATATTAACTATGCGTGATAAAGCATCTAAAAAAGTAGATGAAGCTATAAAGAAACAAGAATCGTATGAACCTACTAAAGAAGAAAAGGAAACCAAAAAGATTTTTGATTTAAATAAAGGTGAACAAGTTGACATCTTAAAAGGTTATAATCTATCAGATGCAGATATCAGAGCTTTGAAATATGAACAAGATAGAGTTGATAAGATTTTAGAACTACAAGAAGATTAACAAATAAAAAATAAATTATGAGCAACGGTAAAGATAAAAAAAGACGTAAAGGTACTTGGAGTTTTGGAATTGACGATAAGTCATATGATGTGAAAGGAGTATGGAAAACAGATAGATCAGGTAACTCTACTTTTAAACCATCTATATTTGGAAACAAAAGTATGAGAGAGCATTTTGGAGAATCAGCTAGAAAAACATTTAGAACTATTGAAAAGAATAAAAGAAAATAGGAACTATAAAAAATGGGCACCATACCCAAAGTTCCTGTAACCAGAAAAGGGGATCCAAACGGGTCCCCTTTTTAATTACCTAATTAGTGTTATTGTTCCAGATGTTGTGATAAGATCACGTATCTTTAGTTGATATACATACGTACCTATTGGTGATGGATTATCATTATAGTTACCATTCCAACCTTCACTTAAGTCTTCTGTCTTAAATACCATTTGTCCCCAACGATTGTAGATCTCAAAGCTTAATCCACCTATACCTTGATCTTTAAAATGAAAATTGCCAAATACATAAAACACATCGTTTATATTATCTCCATCTGGAGTAAAGACTGTGGGTATATATATCGTCATTGGTTTATCTACAGTGATGGTATTAGATATTGAAACTACTTCTGTAGGAATT